>JAEEGJ010004104.1_pt1 | contig 51168 bp, 42 predicted proteins | sample 8958761 | NCBI WGS metagenome assembly JAEEGJ01 (sample SAMN16246546, study PRJNA631951) | gut metagenome | biome: gut microbiome; feature: rumen; material: RS-attached | host: Bos | place: Iran: Karaj | collected 2018-10
ACAATGAAACTGGTGAACGACATCGGTCTCACCATCGATGAGAGGATCGCAGACGGCTTCTACTACGCCAAGTCCGTAAGGCTTCTCAAAAAACTGGCTGAGAATCCTGAACTGTTGGAACTGAGAGCTGATGAGGAGGTTGAGTATTAAAATGGCTTTAGGTAAGAAAGAGGAAAAAGAAAACAAAACACAAGTGAAGACTCCCTGGATCAAGAATCTGGGTGCGGTTCCCGCTCATCTGGACTATTTCCAGGGATCTATGTACGACAAGGTAGCATATATCGCTGAACATTATCCCAACTATGTGGCCTATGACTTCATGGGCGGCAAGGTGAGATACAAGGATTTCAAGAAGAAGATAGATGACTGCGCCAGAGCTCTGGCTCTCATCGGCGTAAAGGAAGGCGAGGCAGTGACCATCTGCATGCCAAACACGCCCCAGGCCATCATAATGTTTTACGCAGTCAACAAGGTGGGAGGCATCGCCAACATGGTGCACCCGCTCTCCAGTGAAAAGGAGATCGAATTCTGCCTTAAGCTGAGCAAGTCCGTGGTCTGCCTCACTCTGGACCAGTTCTACGGAAAGTTCGCAAACATCCGCGAGAACGTAGTCCTGAGAAGCCTGATCCTCACATCCGTGAAGGACGTCCTTTCTCCCGTGAAGAGAAAGGGATACTACATCGTGGAGGGCAGAAAGGTGGCCAAGGTGCCAAAGACCGCAGAGGTCATCTGGTGGGAGAAGTTCCTTCTTGACGGAATGGCCTACAAGGGATCCAGCTACGTTCCCAGGAAGTCCGACGATCCTGCAGTGATCCTCTACTCCGGCGGAACCACAGGAACCCAGAAGGGTATCTCCCTGACCAACCTGAACTTCAATGCGCTGGCACAGCAGATCATCGCCACCAACCCCATGTTCAAGCCCGGTGACAAGATGCTTGCGGTCATGCCCGTGTTCCACGGCTTCGGCCTGGGCGTATCCATCCACTCCATGCTGGCCATGGGCGGAAGATGCATCCTGGTACCCAGATTCACAGCTGAGACCTACGCCAAGCTCATCAAGAAAAAGAAGCCCAACTTCATCGCGGGAGTGCCCACTCTTTACGAGGCGCTTCTCAGGATAAACACCCTGGACGGAGTGGGTCTGTCCTTCCTGAAGGGAGTGTTCTCCGGCGGAGACTCCCTGTCAGTGGAACTCAAGAAGAGGGTGGACAAGTTCCTAAAGGATCACGGCGCCACCATTCCCGTAAGAGAAGGCTACGGCACCACTGAGTGCGTTACGGCTTCCTGCCTGACGCCCTCTCACTGGTACAAGGAAGGCTCTATCGGACTTCCTTTCCCGGATACATATTACAAAATAGTCAAGCCCGGCACTGAGGAAGAGGTGCCCTACGGCAAGGAAGGCGAGATCTGCCTGGCAGGTCCCACCGTCATGAGAGGCTATCTCGACAATCCCGAGGAGACCGAGCAGACCCTGAGAGTCCACAAGGACGGTATGACCTGGGTCCACACCGGAGACCTGGGAATGATGGACGAGGACGGATTCGTCTACTTCAGACAGAGGCTCAAGAGAATGATCGTATCCTCCGGCTACAACGTCTATCCCTCACAGATAGAGAACGCTCTGGACGCTCATCCCCTGGTGCACATGAGCTGCGTCATCGGCGTTCCCGATCCCTACAGAGTCCAGAGGGTAGTGGCCTTCGTGGTGCTCAAGCCCGGCGTCACCGTCTCCGAGGACGAGGCCAGGGAAGAGATCAGGAAATATCTGGAGAAGCACGTGGCCAAGTACGAAATGCCCAGAGAGATCAATTTCAGGAAGGACCTTCCCAAGACACTGGTAGGCAAGGTGGCCTACAGGAAACTGGAAGAGGAAGTTCTCAAGGAATACGCCGCAAAAAATAAGAATGCTGAGGACAGCACGAAATAAGACATGGATTACGAAAGATTAGCTGAGATTCTTTTTCCGGAACACCTGGAGTCTCCGGAATACTATGAAACCATATACCCCCTGCGTGACCTCCCCGAAGGAGCAAAGGTGACCAGGCTGGGGCCTTCACCTACGGGCTTCATTCACCTGGGGAACCTTTACGGAGCCTTCGTTGACGAGAGACTGGCCCACCAGTCCGGCGGAGTGTTTTTCCTGAGAATAGAGGACACGGATGACAAGCGTCAGGTGGAAGGCGCAGTGGAGACCATCATCAACTCCCTGAGATTCTTCTCCATCAACTTCGATGAGGGAGCCGGGATCGACGGGGACACCGGAGATTACGGTGACTATACTCAGTCGAAGAGGGGACCCATCTACAGGGCCTTCGCCAAGAGACTGGTGGCTGAGGGCAAGGCTTATCCCTGCTTCCTTACAGAGGAAGAGATCGCTGAGATCAGGGAGAAACAGCAGGAACTCAAGGTAAACCCCGGCATCTACGGCAAGTGGGCCCGCTCCAGAGAACTTACTCTGGAGGAGATCCATAAAAAGGTGAACATGGGTGAGGAATTCGTCATCCGTCTCAAGTCTGACGGAGACCTTTCAAAGCCCGAGGATCAGATCAGAAGGATCAGTGTGAAGGATGCCATAAGAGGTGAACTGTCCATGCCTGAGAATGATCAGGACGTGGTCATCCTGAAGAAGACAGGCATCCCCACCTATCACTTTGCTCACGTCATAGACGACCATCTCATGAGGACCACACATGTGGTGAGAGGCGCGGAATGGCTTCCGTCCCTTCCGATCCACGTGGAGCTCTTCGAGAAACTGGGCTGGGAGCCTCCCATCTACTGCCATACCGCACAGCTCATGAAGCTGGACGAGGAGGGCAACAAGAGGAAGCTTTCCAAGAGGCTGGATCCTGAGCTGAGTCTGGATTACTACAGGCGCGAGGGTTACCATCCAAAGGCCGTCAGAGAGTATCTCCTCACCATTCTGAACTCCAACTTCGAGGAGTGGAGGATCGCAAACCCCGACGCTGACGTGGACGAATTCCAGTTCACCCTGGAAAAGATGTCCAACTCCGGCGCGCTCTTCGATCTCAACAAACTGAACGACGTTTCCAAGGAGGTGCTCCTCAAGGTGCCCGCTTCTGAGATCTACGATTTCCTCAGAGCCTGGGCGGACGAGTTCAGACCTGACGATCAGGCGGTACAGACCATGCTGGCTGACAGAGCCTACATGGAAAGAGTGCTGGACATCGGACGGAACGCCGAGAGGAATCCCAGGAAGGACCACATCTTCGCAAGACAGATGATGGAGAACCTGACCTACTTCTTCGACGAGACCTTCCAGATCACCGATCCCATGCCGGAAGAGGTGGTGAACGCAGGCGACGTAAGGGTCATCCTCGAGAAGTACCTGGCGACCTATGACCACTCCGATGACAACGAGACCTGGTTCAACAAGATCAGAGAGATCACCGATGAGCTGGGATACGCAGTGAAGCCCAAGGACTACAAGAAACACCCCGAGGATTACAAGGGACACGTGGGGCACGTCTCCACGGTCATCAGAGTTGCCCTCATGGGAAGACAGCAGAGCCCGGACGTCTGGGAGATCCAGCAGATCCTGGGAGAAGACAGGGTGAGGGCGAGACTCAACAGATATCTGGAGACCATCGCCTGAACAAAAAATAAGATTTAAGGTTAATTCAAAGTGCTTTCTTACATCAGCTTACAATTCCTCATATTCATCGCAGCATTTTTTGCGCTGTATTTCGCCGTACCCGGCGTCAGAGCGAAACAGGCTGTCATCCTTATCGGCAACCTGGTGTTCTACAGGTATGCGGGCGGTCTCAACGCGCTGTGTTTTGTGGTGCTCGCTTCCCTTGTGGCCTATGGGGCAGGCAGGCTGATGGAGAGAGTGTACGCAGATTTTATATTAAAGTCAGAGGGCCTGGAATATAAGGACAGGATGAGCCTTCTCTCGGAATACAAGAAAAAGACCATCAGATTCGTGATCCTGGGGCTGATCGTGATCATCGGGATCATGATCTACACCAAAGCAGGCCGCATGGCAGGCTGGAACAGCGTGGAGTCGGTGCTTCAGATAAGACCGCTCAGGAGCTATCTGGCTCCCCTGGGAGTGTCTTACTATTCGCTGTCCCTCACCGGATACCTGCTGGACGTGTACTGGAGGAAGGCGGAGGCTGAGCACAACTATCTTAAGCTTTTGCTTTGCACCTCGTATTTCCCCACCATCATCCAGGGACCCATCATGAAGTATCCCGGGCTCATCAGACAGTTCGACGAGCTGCCGGGCTTCGACTTCAGACGGGTGAGCTTCGGTCTCCAGCTGGCTCTCTATGGACTGATCAAAAAGATAGTCATAGCAGACAGACTGGCCGTATTCCCGCAGACCATATTCTCAGACATCGGCTCCTACCAGGGGCTGACGGTGGTCCTGGCGGTTATATTCAACGTTCTCACGCTGTATTTCGACTTCTCGGGATGTATGGACGTCGTCACGGGCATGGCCCAGATGATGGGCATCAAGGTCGACAAAAACTTTAACCATCCCTTCTTCTCCAAGACTCCCGCTGAGTTCTGGAGAAGGTGGCACATCACTCTCGGAGCATGGTTCAAGGAATACGTCTACATGCCCATTGCCGTGAACCCCAGGTTCATCGCTGGCGCAGCCAGGATAAAGGCGGGTTCCGGCATTACAGCATCAAAGATTTATTCCACGGCAGTGCCGCTTATAGTGGTCTGGACCCTTACGGGACTGTGGCACGGAACGGGTATCGACTACCTGCTCTGGGGCTGGTACTGGGGAATACTCATAATACTGGAAGCGGTCTTCGCAAAACAGCTCAAGGACATTGAAAAGTCCCGGGAGAGCAAGGGAAGACTCAAGGCCTATGATATTTTACGCATGGCGCTGACTTTCGTTATATTCGCTGTGGGCAGGATGTTTACCGCCCTCGGCATGGGCGTGCACAACGCGGTTCCCGTGATCTTCGGGCGCATTTTTGCCGGGTCTGATCTGGGTGCACTGGTGGACGGTTCGCTGTTCAGCCACGGACTGTCCCAGAGAGAATTCCTGATCTGCATATTGGGGATCATCCTGGTATGGATCGTGGACTGCCTCCAGGAGAGGGGAATGTCCGTCAGGGAAAGACTTTCTGAACAGCACGTCATAGTGAGATGGGCGTTCTATATCGGTGCAGTAATGATCATAATCTTATTCGGACTCTATGGCGCAGGGTTCGATGCCAGCGGCTTCGCATACGGAGGATTCTGAGACTGATGACACAGAACAGAGTGTTCAAGTTAATAATCGCACTATTCTGCGTTCTGATCCTCCTTGCCTGGGGCATAGGTTTCAGCAAAGGAGCACAGGCCGGGAGAGCCTATGAAGCTGCACTGGATTCATCGGGATACAGCACGGTGATCTATTTCAGCGCCCACCAGGATGATGAGACGCTTGAGGATTTCGGCGGAATATTGCAGGATCTCCGCACAGGAAAAGAGGTCCACGTTGTCCTTTGCTCTGACGGAAGCGCCTCAGGCATATATAAGCAGCTGCTGCAGGAAGGCCACGACCTCACCATAGAGGAGTTCACGGCCCTGAGGGATATAGAGTTCACCAATGCACTGGTGAGCCTGGGCGTACCCGAGGAAAACGTCCACATCCCTGACGACAGGCTTCAGGACGGCACCTTCCCCGAAGAGAGGGAGAGACTGAAGGACTTTGTCAGATACTGGGTGGAACAGTATCCCGGAGCTGCGGTGAGGACCCACTCCCCCAAGATCGAGGGCATTGAGAACCATCCGGATCATACGAAAGTAGGAGACGTTTGCTGCGAACTTCAGGATGAAGGAGTCATAAAGGAACTGAGACTGTTCATCGATCGCTGGCATCTGGAGGAGTATCAGGCAATAGAGGGACTGACTCTGTACAAGCTCCCTGCGTACGGGAAACTGATCAGAGATGAGGCAGACAGGCTTGCAGGCGCAGCTAAGGCATATTCGGACATAAACATTGATCTTGACAGATACGGCATCGGCGGAAGGTCGGTGGCCGGATACTGGGCCCAGCTTCAGGCTGACCCGGTAAGCTATTTCTACGACAGGGAAGCACAGTGACAGACGACAGAGACAAGGCACAAGTGAATAAGAAGGCGGGTCCGGTCAGATTCATAGTTTCAGGCATCATATTCGTCCTGATCTGTGGGGTGATCCTTTTTGGCATGTCCGGACTGCTTCAGCCCAAGTACTATTTCGCATCTTCCCTGAACTCTCCCGAGACGGAGATGTGGGAGAATTTCTACGATCTCCCTGAGAACAGCCTTACCACTGTGTTCCTGGGAGACAGCGACGTGTACTGCGGAGTGGACGCGCCGAGGTTAAATTCACTCACAGGAGAGTTTTCCTTCGACATGGCGGTATCCAGCGGATCCTTCATGGAGGGATATTACCTGCTCCAGGAGGTTTTGCGCTTCCAGAAGCCGGATACGGTGATCCTGGACATGAATGCGGTGATCCGCGATCTTTCGAAGAATGAGCTCATGTCCAAGAGACCCTATCAGGACATGAAGTGGTCAGGGGTCAAGTGGGCGGCATACACCGACGAGAACAGGGCTCTGAGCAAAAAAGCCCTGCTGAAGAGGATCTTCACGGTATTCGAGTATCACGACCGCTGGAAGGAGCTTTCGGACATCGACGTGCATCCGGAGGCCTACAGGACCAACGTGCTTGGGTATACGCCCTGCTACGAGGTCGCGGAAGGTCTCTTCCACAACAGGTTCCCGCAGGAAGAGGAGCTTGAATACAACGAGATCGCATCGGTATATTTTGCTCATATAGCTGCATTGTGCAGTGAGAATGACATAAAGCTGATACTTATCAAGACCCCCAAGGTGGATTGGAACAGATCTTATTCCGAACTTGCCCAGGGGTTGGCCGACAGATATGGCCTTACATACATAGACTACAACACAGATGAGAATTACGGACGGCTGGGTCTGGACGACACGAAGGACTGGAGAGACAAGGCTCATCTTAACAGCAGCGGAGCCAGGAAGTTTACTGACGTGCTGGCCGAAGACATGATCGAGCTTATAGACTGAGAAAAGAGGTTGAAATGAACAGGACGGAACTTGAACAAAAGATCCTGGAACTGCTTACGGAGGAGTTTCCGGAAGTGGATTTCCAGTCATCGGATTCACTGGTGGACGACGGTCTTCTGGATTCGCTGACCATCACCGGGATCATCGCCGCCCTCTCAATGGAATTCGGCATAGCGATTCCTTATGAGGAGATAATTGAAGAGAACTTCAATTCCATAAGCGGCCTTGCAGGACTGGTGGAAAAGCTTCAGAACTGAGGTAGCTGACCATGTTTGACACTCTGAACGCCAGGATCGGGCAGCTGGCAGAGCAGCGACCCCATAAGCTGGCCATAGCCTTTAAATCTGAAAGACTGACCTACGCCGAACTCAGGCAGCGCGTCCTTCGAGGCGCACGTATCCTCACGGATCTGGGAGTTAAGCGCGGCGACAGGGTCATGTTTTCTGCGGTCTCCAAGCCGGAGATGGCGGTGACTTATCTTGCCATCCAGTACGTGGGTGCGGCAGCAGTCTTCGCAGACAAGGCGGGCACTCCCGAGAACCTGGCCTTCATCTATGAAGATACCGGAGCGGTCCTTCTCATCACGGACAAAAACATGAAGGAGTTCGCAGATGGGTGCAACACATATTCGCTGAAGACTTTCTACGAGGGAACTCAGGAGGACCCGACCGACGGTCAGATCCCGGAGTACCTGTTCCCAGAGGGAACGGACCTGGCGGATATGATCTACACATCTGGTACTACCGGGAGACCCAAGGGGGTCATGCTTTCCTACAGGGCGGTGTTCAACATTCTCATGAATACATGGGAAGGCGTGGGCATGAGAGAAGACGACAGGGTGCTGATACCCCTTCCGCTGCATCATTCTTTTGCGCTCAGAGAGATGAGAGCCGCGCTGTATCACGGCGCAACGGTCATCCTCCAGAACGGATTCACCTTTGCAAAAGAGATAGAGAACAACATCGCGGAATTCGGCTGTACCGGCATCATCCTGGTACCTGCCACGGTGGGCACCGTGGAGAAGCAGATGCAGGAGAGATTTCCCGAGATAATGAGGAACTTCAGGTACATCGAGGTGGGGGCAGGGTCCCTGAGCATCGCTCAGAAACTGAGACTGAGCAGAGAGCTGCCGGATACCAGGATAGTGAACACCTGGGGCTCGTCGGAGACCGGAGGCGCCATATTCCTGGACGTGCATCGTGTTGCAGGAGATCCTGATAAGATCAGTTCCATAGGAGTGCCGGTGACAAACGTGGAAGTGAAGACTCTTGACTCAGAGGGACGTGACCTTGTGAGCAGCAGGGAAGTCCCGGGACGCATGGCCTTAAAGGGCGGCATGGAGATGTCAGGTTACTGGCACAGGTCGGAACTGAACGAGGAGACCTTCAGGGACGGATGGCTCCTCACCAGCGACATGGTATATATTGAGGACGGATATGTCTTCATGCTGGGAAGGATAGACGACATCATAAATGTTGGAGGCGAAAAGGTCTCTCCCGTGGAGGTGGAGAACATCGCCAGCCAGTTCGAAGACATGGATGAATGTGCCTGCGTGGGAGTCCCCGACAAGGAGGGGATACTGGGTTCGGTGCCTGTCCTGTTCGTGGTGGAAAAGAGATCTTTTGAGGATAAGGACCTTACCAGATTCCTTTCGGGGAGGATGGAAAAGTACAAGCTTCCCGCACATTACGTGAGGATCCAGGAGCTTCCCAGGAACGCCATGAAGAAGGTGAACCGCAGGGCTCTCAGGGAGATCTGGGACTTGCAGGAAGGGCTTTGAACCTTTCACACAAACTACACAAAAAACTTTAAAAACCCTGTTGACATGTAGTGCCGGCGGGGTTATATTATTATCGTAGATTAGCACTCCAACGGTGCGAGTGCTAATACAGAAAACAGAAGGAGAATGATAATGGAATTAAGTGAGAGAAAACTTAAGATTTTGCAGGCCATTATCAGCGACTATATCAAGACTGCAGAGCCGGTAGGCTCCAGGACCCTTTCCAAGCAGGAGGGCCTGAGCTACAGCCCCGCCACCATCCGTAACGAGATGGCTGATCTGGAGGAGATGGGCTACCTGACTCACCCCCATACCTCGGCGGGCAGGGTACCTTCGGACAAGGCGTACAGACTGTACGTCAACGAGCTCATGGCCAAGTCTGAGCTGTCCAAGGAGGAGAAGGCAATTATTGCCAACAGGCTTCACGATACCACTGTGGACTTTGATGAGACCATCAAGCACGCCGCCTCGCTTCTTTCGGAGATCACGAACCTCACCAGTTTCGCCATGACTCCCAAGAAGAACGAAGACGTGATCAAGTACATCAATCTGCTGCCGGTGGACGAGGAGACAGTGGTCATGATGATAGTCTCGGAGTCCGGCAAGGTCTCAAACAGAGCCCTTAAGATGTCCGTTCCCTACACTGAGGACAAGCTGGATCTTCTTTCGAAGACCATGACATACAACTACAAGGGCAAGACGGTATCCCAGGCGCTGACAAACAACATCATCGCCAACTTCGAGACCGACGTTGTCGCCATGAGCGGCATGGCCGAGGATGTTATGCCCAACTTCATGAAGACCCTTGAGGAGATGCTCAACGTCAACCTCTACATGGACGGACTTTCCAACATCTTCGACATCCCTGAGTACAGCGACGTGGCCAAGGCCAGAAGCTTCATCGAGATGATGACTCAGAAGGAAGAGATGACGAAAAAGCTCATCGAGCGTGACGACGGCATCCTCATCACCATCGGAGATGAGAACAAGGACAGCGAGCTTTCGGACGTGAGCCTCATCACCGCCAGCTATTCAGTGGACGGCAAGCTGGTGGGCAAGATCGGAGTCATCGGCCCCACCAGGATGAGATACAGCAAGATCACTTCCATAATGGAATATTTAACAGATAATTTGTCAGGCAGTTTCAAGCTTGAGTCAGGAGATGCGGACGAGGACCAGGCCTCAGAAGACCCGGAGGAGACGCAGAATGATGAGAGCCGTGAAGATTCATAAGGAGAACTAAAATGAGCGAAGAAAAGACCATTCCAATCGAAGAAGTCGAAGAGACAGTGGCGGAAGAGACTCCTGCGGAGGAACAGGAAACAGCGGCTGAGGCTGAAGAAGCAGCGGAGACCCAGACCGCGGAGACTCCCGGGGAGGCACCCGGGGAAGAGCCAAAGAATGACAAGGCCCTGGAAGAAGCCGAGAAGAAGTATCAGGAACTTAACGGCAAGTACATGAGACTGGCTGCTGACTTCCAGAATCAGAAGAAGAGATTCGAGAAGGAGAAATCAGACCTTTACATGTACGCCGGCGAGGATATCATCAAGCAGATCCTTGAGGTCATGGACAACTTTGACAGAGCCATAGACATGGGAGGAGATGCGGATCCCAAGTTCAAGGAAGGAATGGAACTGGTATTCAAGCAGCTCATGGGAGTGCTTGAAAAGGCGGGAGTCAAGGAGATAGAGGCTCTCGGAGAAGATTTTGACCCTAACTTCCACAACGCCGTGATGATGGAGGACACCGATGAATATGAGTCCAACAAGGTATCCGGCGTGATCCAGAAGGGCTACATGATGAAGTCAAAAGTACTGAGACCCAGCATGGTCAAGGTAGCAAAATAGATAAGTAAATCAAGTAAAACTTTGTAAATAATCTTTTTTCAGGAGGAAATAAAATGTCAAAAGTTATAGGTATAGACCTTGGAACCACCAACAGCTGCGTAGCCATTCTTGAAGGCGGCGAGCCTATGGTAATCACCAACCCCGAAGGAAGCAGAACAACTCCTTCAGTGGTAGGATTCAAAAAAGACGGTGAGAGACTGGTGGGAGAGACAGCCAAGAGACAGGCAGTCACCAACCCGGACAGAACCGTATCTTCCATCAAGAGACACATGGGAGAGAACTACAAAGTAACCATCGACGGTAAAGACTACACACCTCAGGACATCAGCGCAATGATCCTTACAAAGCTCAAGAATGACGCTGAAGCATATCTGGGCGAGAAGGTAACAGAAGCCGTCATCACAGTACCTGCTTACTTCTCAGATGCTCAGAAGCAGGCCACCAAGGACGCCGGCCGTATCGCAGGCCTGGACGTAAAGAGGATCATCAACGAGCCTACCGCAGCATCCCTCGCTTATGGACTTGACAAAGAGATGGGATCCCACAAGATCATGGTATATGACCTGGGCGGAGGCACATTCGATGTATCCATCCTTGAACTTGGAGACGGAGTATTCGAAGTACTGGCCACCAACGGTGACACACACCTGGGCGGCGATGACTTCGACGACGTGCTGGTGAACTGGCTGGCTGACGATTTTGCAAGACAGAACGGAGTTGACCTCCGTCAGGACAAGATGGCTGCCCAGAGACTTAAGGACGCAGCAGAGAAGGCCAAGAAGGAACTTTCAAGCTCCCAGACAGCCAACATCAATCTGCCCTTCATCTCAGTATCTCAGGACGGACCTCTCCACATGAACGTGGATCTTACCAGACCCAAGTTCGAACAGCTCACAGAGCATCTGGTACAGAGAACAGTTGAACCCATGAAGAAGGCCATGGCTGACGCTCACGTGACTCCGGCAGATCTTGACAAGGTCATCCTTGTAGGCGGATCCACACGTATCCCCGCAGTCCAGGCCATCGTTCAGAAGGTCACAGGCAAGGAACCCTTCAAGGGCATCAACCCCGATGAGTGCGTAGCAGTAGGAGCTGCCATCCAGGCCGGAGTACTTACAGGTGAAGTACATGACATCCTGCTTCTGGACGTTACACCGCTTTCACTTTCCATCGAGACTCTGGGCGGAGTTGCAACCAAGCTCATCGAGAGAAACACCACCATCCCCACCAAGAAGTCACAGATCTTCTCCACAGCAGCCGACAACCAGACCGCAGTGGACATTCACGTAATGCAGGGTGAGAGACCCATGGCAGCCGGCAACACCACACTGGGCAGATTCCAGCTTACAGGAATCGCTCCGGCTCCCCGTGGAATACCTCAGATCGAAGTTACCTTCGATATCGACGCCAACGGTATCGTGAACGTTTCCGCAAAGGATATGGGAACGGGCAAGGAGCAGAGGATCACTATCACTTCCTCCACCAACCTTTCAGAGGAAGAGATCCAGAGAAAGGTCAAGGAAGCAGAGCAGTATGCTCAGGAAGACAAGCAGAGAGCAGAAGAAGTTGAACTCAGAAACAAAGCTGAAGCTCTCATCTACGATACAGAGAGATCACTGAAGGATCTGGAAGGCAAGCTTACAGACTCCGAGAAGCAGGAGATCACAGATGCCAAGGATCAGCTCAGCGCAGTGCTCAACAACGGTACAGCAGAGCAGATCAAGGAGAAGACTGAGGCTCTCACAGAGAAGTTCCACATCATCTCCACCAGACTCTATGAGCAGGCTGCTCAGCAGAACCAGCAGGCTCAGCAGAATCAGTATCAGCAGTATCAGTCCGGCCCTGACATGGGTGGTCAGAACATGGGCGGACAGGATCAGGGAACTCAGGAGCAGCCCAAGGACGACAACGTCGTGGACGCTGACTACACCGTAGTTGACTGATAAAAATACCCAAAAATAACGGCTTCAAGGGGGTATCGTCCCCCTTGAAGCTTTGAAATTGAAAGAAGTTATTCAGTAATGGCAGAAAAGCGTGATTATTATGAAGTCCTGGGATTGAAGAAGGGTGCGTCCGATGACGACATCAAGAAGGCTTACAGGAAGCTGGCGATGAAGTATCATCCGGACAGGAATCCCGGGGACAAGACGGCGGAAGAGAACTTCAAGGAGGTCAACGAGGCCTATTCAGTGCTCTCCAACGCTGACAAAAAATCAAAATATGACAGATTCGGCTTCGCGGGCGTAGACCCCAACGCCGGCTTCGGCGGCGGCGGTCAGGGCTTCGGCGGCTTCGGCGGATTCGGCGGATTCGGTCAGGGATTCGGAGGCTTCGAGGATATCTTCGATATGTTCGGAGGCTTCGGCGGCCAGAGCCAGTCCCGCCGCGCCAACCAGCCCAGAAAGGGCAGAGACCTTCAGAAGGCTATAGCCATAACCTTTGAGGAGGCTGCTTTCGGATGCACAAAGACCATAACCCTCACCAAGAACGTGACCTGCTCCACCTGCAAAGGAGACGGAGCAAAACCGGGCACATCTAAGAGCACCTGCCCCAAGTGCGGCGGTTCGGGTCAGGTGGCCACCACTCAGAGAACACCTTTCGGGCAGTTCCAGACAGTGAACACCTGCGACCAGTGCGGAGGATCCGGCAAGGTCATCGACACACCATGCTCTGACTGCGGAGGCTCAGGACGTGTCAGGAAGAAGGTATCCATCACCGTGGACATTCCGGCAGGAGTGGACAACGAGTCGGTGATCCCCATCAGAGGGCAGGGTGAGCCCGGATATAACGGAGGTTCTGCAGGAGACCTTTATCTGGTCCTCAACGTCAAGCCTCACCAGATGTTCAGGAGAAACGGGGCGGACCTCTATCTTGACATACCCATCAGCTTCGACCAGGCAGCTCTGGGCGCCGAGATAACGGTTCCCACCCTGGACGGCAAGGTGAAATACAAGATCCCCGCAGGCACTCAGCCCGGAACCAAGTTCAGGCTCAAGAACAAGGGCATCAAGTACCTGAAGCGCGATGACAAGGGAGATCTTTACGTCACAGTAAACCTTGAGATACCCACAAGGCTCAACGGCAAGCAGAAGAAGGCCATCGAGGCCATGGCTCAGGAAGTTGACGAGGGATGCTACCAGTCCCGCTCCAGCTTCGCAAGGAAGATCAAAGAGTGGTTTGAATAAAGGCTCATGAAGGCATTGATTGCGATGAGCGGCGGTGTTGATTCCAGCGTCGCCGCTCTTCTTACAAAAGAAAAGGGAATAGACTGTATAGGCTGCACCATGAAACTTTACGAGGCGGAGGATACGGATCTGAAGCCGGAGGACAGCAGGACCTGCTGCAGCCTGGACGATGCCGAGGATGCCAGAAGCGTCGCAAGACGCCTGGGCATGCCTTTTTATGTCTTTAATTACAAGGATGAGTTCAGAGACAAGGTCATGGGCAAGTTTGCCTCCTGCTACGAGAGAGGCGAGACTCCCAATCCCTGCATCGACTGCAACAACTATCTCAAGTTCGGGAAGCTCCACGAGAGGGCGGAAGTTCTGGGATGCGATTATGTAGTCACCGGGCACTACGCCAGGATACAGAGGGAAGGGGACAGATATGTCCTTAAGAAGGCTCTGGACGAGTCCAAGGATCAGAGCTACGTTCTCTACGGCCTCACCCAGGAAAAACTGGCGCACACTCTGTTCCCGCTGGGAGAACTCACCAAGAAGGAGGCCAGGGAGATAGCAGAGCAGCATGGCTTCAGGAACGCCAACAAGCCGGACAGCCAGGATATATGCTTCGTTCCGGACGGAGATTATGCCAGTGTGGTGGAGAAGATCACCGGAATCAAGCCTGAACCGGGAGATTTCGTGGATAAGGACGGAAACGTTCTTGGCCGCCACCATGGCATAATCAATTACACCATCGGCCAGCGCAAAGGCCTGGGCCTCGCCATGGGGCACCCGGTCTTCGTCTGCGGCATCTGCCCTGAATGCAATCAGGTGATCATAGGAGAGACCGAGGACCTGATGAAGAGGGAATGTACCGCAAAAAACTTCAACTGGATCTCAGGATCAGCGCCGGAGGGACCCATAAGGGCCGCGGCAAAGACAAGATATCGCATGAAGGAACAGCCGGGCACGGCTTATCCCACTCCTGACGGAGTCAGATTCGAGTTCGACGAGCCCGTGAGAGCCATCACCCCGGGACAGTCTCTGGTCATCTATGACGGAGATGTAGTGCTGGGCGGAGGCGAGATATTTTAACTATCAACAGGAACATAGGCCGCTTCAGGAAGGACCCCGGAGCGGTTTTTTGCGCCCCTTGACAACACCTTGACCCCATGGTGTATGATGGGAGAAGAGGAAAAAAATGAGACAGGATAATCTAAATTTCAGAAACAAGATCAGTTACGGCATAGGAGGGATCTGCGACAACACGCTTTATACCCTGAGCGGGACCTACCTGCTGCTTTTCCTTACCACGGTGGCGGGAGTTTCGCCTGCTGTGGCCGGAACCATATCAGCGGTGGGGTCCCTGTGGGAAGCCCTGGCCGGACCGTACATCGGTTACAGATCGGACAATACGAGGAGCAGGTTCGGGAAACGCAGGCCATTCATGATGGCGGCATCACTGCCCATAGCAGTCTGCACAAGTCTGCTTTTCATGACCATAGACGCCGAACCCTGGGTGAAGACAGTGTATTACCTGGCGGTGATAGTGCTGTTCTGGACTTTCTTCAGCATGGATTTCGTGCCCTACGTAAGTCTGGGGGCGGACCTGACCGACGATTATCACGGCCGCACCGTGCTGAGATCCTACGCATATGTTTTTAACCAGGTGGGCATGCTGGTGGGTATGGTGCTTCCGACCCTCATAGTGAGCCGCGTCATGGAGGAAGGCGCCACAGCCAGCAGAGGATGGTTCACTGTAGGGATATTCTGCGGAGTGATCGCAGGGGCATCGGCCCTTACATCGGCTCTTCTTGTAAAGAACGGAAGGGCGGAGGAAGAGCCTGCACCGGAGGGCAGCAAGGCCAAAGGGATGGCTGTGGGCGCGATACTTAAAGAGTATGCTGCGCTTCTGAAGCTGAGGCCCATGAGATTCATTGTGGCTGCTTCGGTGCTCTATCTTACGGCAAATACGTTTTTCTCGTCTGACAGGGTCTTCTTCATGACATATAACGCCGGGATGGGGCAGGACAAGGTGTCGCTGGTGATGCTGGTGATCACTCTTTCAGGCATCGCCTTCGTCCCGTTGATAGAAAAGATCGCCGGGAAGACGGACAAGACCGACGTATTCAGGTACGGAATAGGTGCTGCAGGCGTCCTGATGATGGCACTCAGGCTGTTGAATATGACATCTCTTGCTGGAATAATCCTGGTGAGCCTCCTGTATTCCCTTGCCAACACATGTTACTGGCAGCTGATGCCCTCCATGATATACGACATCACCGAGGTAGTGGAAGCCGAGACGGGAGAATCCAGGACGGGAGCGGTCATATCCTTCCAGGCACTGTCAGAATCGCTGTCCATCGCGGCAGGTCTCCAGGGACTGGGACTGATCCTGGGTCTGGCGGGATTCAGCGAGGCGGCAGGCGCCATGCAGCCGGAAACTGCCTTAAGCTGGGTGTCCAACTGCTTCACACTGATACCCGGTCTGTTCATGGTACTGGTATTTCTGGTCATGCTGAAATACCCCATAAACAAGAAAACAATGGAAAAAATGAGACAGGAAAGGTAAAAATCGAAAAAATCCTTTGGCACGAATATTGCTATTTTGTTTTGAGATAGAAAATTCGCGCAGGCGACGTAAAAAACTGACAAAGACTGACAAACAGTCAGAGAGGAGAAAACATGCGTTTCAAAGAGATGATCGATACCGTAGATACCCATACCGGTGGTGAGCCCACGAGGATCGTATTAAGTGGCATTCCGAGACTTCACGGCGATTCAGTTAGGGAAAAAAGAGATTATTTCAAAGAACATTATGACTATATCAGAGAGAGGCTCTGCTTAGAACCCCGCGGACATTCGGGGATGCTTTGCGCTGCACTTTGTCCTCCCTCTGATCCGTCAGCAGATTTCGGCATATTCTATTTTGACGACGTACAGTATCTCGACATGTGCGGACATGCCACCATCGGTCTGGGAACCGCACTTCAGGAGATCGGACTTGTCCCTCCTGAACATAGGGGTAAATTTGTTATTGAGACCCCTGCGGGGCTTGTTACCATCAAAAACAACTTCATAGACGATCGTGTTGAAAGCACCACCATAAGGAACGTCAACAGCTATGTTATCGAGAATGAAGTCATAATCGACGTTCTGGACGTAAAGAACGTTCCCGTAAATCTGGCGTACGGCGGCAATGTATTTGCCATAATACCGGCCGAGATGTTCGGAGTGAAGATCGTTCCCAGCGAGATCCGCACCATAATGAAGTATTCAGCAGAGGTCAGAAGGGTGTTCAGAGAGCGCGGAATCGAGGTCACGCTGGTCCAGTGGTATGCGAAACCCAAATTTGAGACTTCTGATCTGAGAGTGGTCCACAGCTCCGGTTACGGTTCTCCCGACAGATCTCCCGGAGGCACGGGAACAAGCGCCAAGGTCGCGTGGCTCTGCGCCAACGGTCTGCTTGAGGTCGGAGGAGAATTCGTGCACGAGGGCATAGTGGATGCTCCCTTCATTGGTAAGGCGATCGAAAAGGTCCGCAACGGTGACCGCGATGAATACGTCACTGAGATCACTGCTCAGGCAAGGATCACGGGCTTCCATAAGTTTGTTTTTGATGAAAATGACCAGTTGGTAAACGGCTTCTTCTTCGATTGATCCCATCAAGGAGCATGACATGAACAGAAACGATGAACAGTTCAAATGGCTTCTGGAGAGTTTTAACTACATCGATTCAGTGACCATTATTGACAACAAGGGAACCATCATCTACAAAAAACGCTTCAATCCCCGGTTCACCGATCAGGAGAATGAAGAGTCTAATCTATGGGCGACCGGCAAGAAACTGCTGGAAGTCTTTCCTTCCCTGGATTACAGCAGTTCATCGCTTTTGCAGGCGATACAGACGGGAAACCTCATATACTATGAAGGGCAGTCTGTGTTGAATTCCCAGGGCAAGGAGACTGTGACCAACAACCTGACTTTCCCCATCATCAGCAGAGGAAGGATCGTGGGAGCTGTAGAGCTTTCCAGAGACGATACTCACATCGAGAAGGATCTGAACAGTACTATCATCAGGACCAACTCGAAGCAGCGCTCGGAAATGATGACTGCGGCGTATTCCCTTGATGATATCATCACTGTCAATGACAGGATGATGGAACTTAAGCATATGGTGGAGATCATAGCCGACAGCAGTTCAAGTGTAATGGTCACCGGAGAGACCGGAGTTGGCAAGGAACTCTTCGTTTCTTCCATACACAACGCAAGCAAGAGAAAAAACAAGCCTTTCATTGCCGTCAACTGTGCGGCACTTCCGGAGAACATCCTGGAGGGTCTGCTCTTCGGTTCCCGCAAGGGCGCTTTCACCGGAGCAGAGAACAAAAAAGGCATGTTTGAAGAGGCCAATGGAGGCACGATCTATCTCGATGAGATAAACTCCATGCCCATGATGCTTCAGGCCAAGCTGCTGAGGGTGCTTCAGGAAAAGGAAGTCCTGCCATTGGGCGCTTCGAAACCCATAAAACTGGACGTCAGGATCATAGCTTCCACGAACACATCCGTTTCAGAACTGTTGTCTGAGCACAAGATGCGGGACGATATGTTATACAGGTTAAGCACCATAGTGATAAATATTCCGCCTCTCAGGGAGAGGAAAGATGACATAAGACCCTTGGCAGAACACTTTGTAAAGAAATATAACAGAGAGTTCAAAAAAGAGGTGTCAGGAATCTCCGAGGACGCCATGAAACTGTTTGAATCCAGAAGATGGAACGGAAACGTAAGAGAGCTGGAGCATGCAGTTGAGGCTGCGGTCAACGTTGCTGAAAGCGGAGAGATAATAGGGCGCAGGCATCTTTCCGCATATCTGATCGAGGAGGAACACGGCCAGGATATGATACCTGCCATGGACAGCAGTTCCGTCCTGCCTCTTTCGGAACTGGTGGACGCATTTGAGCGTGAAATGATCATAAAGGCGCTGAATTCCTGCGGAAACAAGATCGTCGATGCCGCCAAACTCCTGAAGATCCCCAGGACCAGCCTTCAGTACAAGATGCAGAAGTACAATATAACCAGATAGGGCGGTTTTACAGGAAAAATCGAAGAAAATGACGGATGTCCGTCTTTTTGACGGATGTCCGTCTTTTTGTTTTTTGGGCCGAAGCTTCGTTGAATGTGCTCAAATCAAGCGTTTCCGGGTGGTTTGGCCATTTGGGGAACGTCATCGTGACGAAAATCCGTCTTTTTGTTCAGCAAAACAATCCGGATGCCCTCAAAAATGTTGATTTACTATAGTTTTTCCGGGGGACCGACCCCGTTTTTTATTGCACGGAACTCCCTGAAAATAAGTTTTTGCTCAAATCATGGCAAAAAAAGAAAAAAGTTTTGCGATCACCTGACCCGTGGAAGACCTCACAGTTCAACGAAAATGCAGTGTGGCACGAACTTTGCTCTATCTATAGATAGGTATTATTTTATTACCTCATTCGATTCTTTAGAAAGGAAGGAAGAAACCAAATGGAAGAAACTGTATACTTTGGAATACTATCGTTGATTCCGCCCATTTTGGCGGTAGCCTTAGCATTCGCAACCAAGAACGTAGTAGTTTCCCTTTTGGTGAGTTTGTTCACCGGCTGCTGGATCATCGCAGGATGGAACCCGTGGCTTGGACTTCAGGGCATGTTCAAAGAGCATCTCTTCGTCGACATGACCGGCTCATCAAACGCACAGACCATCATCATGATGTCGTTTGTAGGAGGCTTCGTAGCACTTATCGAAAGGACAGGAGGCGCACGTGCGTTTGCCTCGTCCATAGCCAGCAAGGTACATAGCAGGACCACGGCACAGGTCGTGAACTGGTTGGGCGGTCTGGCTATCTTCTTCTCAGATTCCGGAAACAGCCTTATCCTGGGACCCATTTTCCGTCCCATCATGGATAAACTTCACGTTTCCAGAGCAAAACTTTCATACATCCTCGACTCCACATCTTCGCCGATCTGTATTCTGGTACCTGTTACCGGCTGGGGTGTGTACATCATGGGAATCATAGCTTCAGAGTATGAGAATCTCGGAATAGACGGTTCTGACATCGGCACATTCATGCAGGCCATTCCCTTCCAGTTCTATGCTATTCTCGCACTGATCCTGGTACCGCTGGTGGCGCTTGGAAAGAGAGACTTCGGACCCATGGCAAAAGCTGAGATGTATGCTTTGAAGAACGGCCCCGCACCTGAGGAGCTTGCAGGTGAAGAACTTGAAGCACCGGAGGATAACGGCAAGGCAACAGCCATCGACATGATCCTGCCTCTGATCGTACTCTTCGCAGTGATCTTCATCATGTTCTTCAGCTGGGGATTCCCCACTCAGAACGTACCCGGATCCAAGATCCGTATCGCTCTTACATCAGGATATTTCCTGGCATCCATCTGCATTGGAATCATGGCTATGAGAAAGAAGATCCTGACCTTCACAGAACTCGTTGATACATTTGTTGACGGAGTTAAGAGAATGGCAGGCATCCTGGTCATCATCATCCTGGCATGGGGCGTCGGTTCTGTCTGCTCTCAGATGGGAACCGCACAGTTCATCGTGGACTCCACAACAGGAATCCTTTCACCGAAGCTCGTTCCCGCTCTGATCTTCCTTATCGGAGCCGTGATCAGTTTCGCTACCGGTACTTCCTGGGGCACCATGGCTATCCTGCTTCCTCTTGGAATCGGAATGGCTAACGCCTTCGGAATCGGTATTCCTCTTACCATCGCAGCAGTGCTCAGCGGATCACTCTTCGGTGACCACTGCGCACCCATTTCGGATACGACCGTTATGTCTTCAATGGCAGGCGGCTGCAACCACATCAACCACGTCAGGACTCAGCTGCCCTATGCATTACTGGCTGCATGTGCCTCATTCGTCGCTTATCTGATCGTCGGATTCGCCGGCATCGGAGCGGGAGTAGGCGTAGTTGTTGCAGTAGTGATACTGGTAGTCTTCTACGTACTTGCCTCCAGGATCTGGGGAGAGAAGATCGAAGAGTGATCTTGACATTTCCTGCGGACATTCCTCTGTGCGGGGAATGTCCGCATCTTTCATTTTTACTGACAGTTGAAACTACAACAGAGGTTTATACATGGATAAAGAGACTTATTATGTGCCCTACGAAGGGCGCGACCTCAAAATACTGGATGATCACGCTAATGGTACTGTCGCAGAGGACATAGAATCTTTCGACAGTCAGCTGGAGAATCACTTTGCCCATGTGATCATGTTGGCTGAACAGGGAATAATCAGCAAAAAAGATGCCGCCGATATAATGAAGGCTCTCCTTGAGATCAAGGAAATGGGACCTGAAAGGATCGAGATGCGGCCGGGACTTACCGATCTCTTTTCAAATATCCAGGAATGGCTCATCGACAGGCTGGGTATCGAAGTGGGAGGTAAGATGCATACGGGACGCTCGCGCAATGACATGAACTCCACCATAGAGCGTCAGCACGTGAGGGAGACCATACTTGATGTTTGTGAAGCCATGACTCTTTTGATGAAGACCTTGCTGGTCCAGGCAGAAGAACACAAGAACACGGTGATCCCGGGATATACACATCATTCACAGCAGGCCCAGCCCATAACGCTGGGGCACTTCTACACCGGGTGCTTCCAGATGTTCCAGAGGGACCTTGACAGGATCCTCGAGAGCTACGCCAGGGTTAATCAGAGCACCATGGGAGGTGCTGCCATCGCCACCACCAGTTTCGATCTGGACCGTGAAAGGGTAGCCGAGCTCCTGGGCTTTGACAGCGTGATGATCAATTCGATGGATGCAATAGCTGCGGTGGATTTTGCTTACGAACCTGCTGCGGCAATGGCCATATATCTCAGCAATGTGGGAAGAATGTGCGAAAGCCTGCTTCTCTGGAACATGAACGAAGTGGGCATATCCCGTCTGGCTCTGCCATATTGCTCTTACAGCACTATCATGCCGCAGAAGCGCAACCCTGTGGCGCTGGAAACTCTGAGAGGATCCGGGGAAAAGACCTTCGGAATTCTTCAGGAGATGCTGACCACCATGAAGGCTTATCCCCTTGGGAACGGCCGTGAACCGGGATTCGTCGTCAGCGGATATTACAGGATCGCACAGCTGACGCTGGACAGCACATATCTGCTTGAAGGCATAGTCAGGACCCTTGAAGTGGACCGTGAACGTGCCCTAAAGGTGACGGCGGACGGATTTTCCACCGTGACAGACCTTGCGGACAAGATGGTAATGTCATACGGTCTTTCGTTTTCCGCGGCAAAGGCCATAGTCGGAAGAGTGGTGGTGAATGCCGACAAAGAGAAGCGCAGCGTTCACGCCATAGATTCGGAGTTTATCGACAGGGCCGCACAGGAGGTACTTAACATCAGCGTCGGAATGTCTGAAGAAGACATAAGGAACGCTCTGGATCCCGTGGAAAACGTAATGAGACGCAGCTTGCCCGGAGGCCCGAGCCCTGTCTGCGTTCAGGCCATGATCGACAGCGGCTTCGAGTATCTCGACGGAAAAGAAAAAGAGTGGCGCGGAAAGAGGGATCTCCTTGCCGCCACAAAGAAAAAGCTTTTTGAAACTGCAGATCAGATGATCAGGGAGGCAGAATAATGAGCATCAGCACCATTATCGCAGATTTCGTCGCAGAGCCGGCGGAGTTTACCGAGGAAGCTTTATATCTCGCAAAGAGATCTGTTTTAGATACCTACGGTGCCATGATAACGGGTGTAGAAACTAGCGCTGTGAAAATGGCGCTATTTTCCTCTTCTCGTGGCAGCTGCACCTTGGTAGGCGGGAAGGGAGAGAAACTGACTCTCCGGGACGCAGCCTTCGTTCACGGGATATCCGGACATGAACTGGAACTGGATGATACATCATCCTCCAATCTGGGACATCCGACGGCGGCGGTCCTTCCCACCGTGCTGGCGCTGGCAGAGGAGAACGGCGAATCAGGCCTTAACCTTTTAAAGGCCTTTCTCATCGCCACGGAGGTGGAGTGCAAGATCGGAAGGATAATGGCAAAGAGCCTCCATGAGAGGGGATGGCACTGCAGCAGCATAACCGGCGTTATCGGAGCTGCGGCCGGAGCCGCATATCTCATGGGACTCAGCAGGGAGAAGACTGCAAATGCCATCGGCATAGCAGCCTCCATGGCTTCCGGCGTGCGCGAGAACTTCGGTACGCTCACAAAGTCAGTACACATCGGTAAGACAGCTGAAGACGGACTGAGAGCAGCCATCCTGGCCAGAGACGGTATCACTGCCTCAGAGATCGCTCTTGAAGGTAAAGAGGGCTACATATTTGAGTATGCAGGTCTGAGAGATGAAGACGGATATTTTGAAAGAGTGATGAGATCCATGGGAAAGGACTGGGATATATGTGCCCCGGGATTCACCATCAAGAGATGGCCATCCTGCAGCAGCGGACACAGACCCTTTGATGCTTTCCTGGACATCGCAAAGCAAAATGAGTTCACCCTTTCTGAGGTGGAGAAGATCGAAATGGGTCTTTCCGCCGCATCCATAAGGGAACTGAGAAATCCTGATCCCAAGGACGGCGAGGAGGCGAAGTTCAGCGTGGGATTCCAGATAGGTCTTTACATGGCCGGACTGCCCAATGTGCCCGACTACTACAGAAAGGACGTCATAGAGCGTCCCGAGATACAGGATGCCATCAAAAAATCCGTGATGTATGAGATCGATGATTACAACCACCTGCCTTCTGAGGCCGGCAACGGTCCGGCAAAGGTCACGGTGACCCTGAAGGACGGACGCGTGTTTGAGACCGTCAGGAACTTCCCGGTGGGGCATCTCACAGATCCGATACCGGACGAAGACCTCAAGGAAAAATTTATGAACTGTTCTACGCCTTTGCTGGGGACAGAAAGATCCGAAAAACTGTATGAACTGATCATGGATCTGGAAAATGTTTCTGACGTCCGTGACATTACGGCACTGTCGGTCAGAGACTGACTTTAAGCTGATACGAGGAGGCGTGCGAAGACATGAGCGACCTGAGGATCACAGATATCAAAACCTACATCGTACCCACAGTACCCGCATCGGAGGTGACATACAACTGGAGCGGCACCAAACAGTTCCTTCTGGTCAAGATCGAGACCAACAGAGGAATATCGGGGTGGGGAGAGTGCTATACGCTGGCCGACCGTGAGAGATCAACAGTTACCCACATAGAGGAGATGAAGGCGTATCTGGTGGGGAGCGATCCCTGCATGATAAGCCGGTTCCGCAACTGGGGATACAATCTTTTCGGTGAGCGGCGACCGGGCATAGACCTGTTTTGCGCTTTCAGCGGCATAGAGATCGCCATGTACGACATTCTCGGGAAGTCCCTGGGGGTCCCCGTTTACGACCTTCTGGGAGGACCGGTGCACAAAAAACTGCCGGCCTACGCCAACCTGGGACCCGACGGAGTCAAGACCCCCGATGAGGAAGTGTCCATGGCCAGGGAGCTGGCAGCAAGGTACGGCTACAGCGCCTTCAAACTCTACCCCTTTGCAAATGACGAAACTGAGGACGAGATGATCGCTCGGATCGCACACTTCAGGGAGGGGCTTGGACCTGACTACAGAATAATGATCGACGTATGGAGGACCACGGACGCAAGGCTGGCGCTGAGCGTGGCCAGGGCCATCGAGAAGTACAACATCTGCTGGTACGAGGAACCCATAGGACCGGATGATCTGAATGTGCTCAGGGACATTAAGATGAAAACAGACCTTCCTCTGGTGGCAGGGGAGGCGATGTACGGGAAGCGCTGGTTCAACGAAGTGTGCAAGCTCAATTGCGTGGACTATATCAATCCTGACGTTTCAGTGGTGGGAGGCATCGCAGAAATGTGCGATATCGCCGCCATAGCTGAAGCCAATTATATCAAGGTAGGTCCTCATAACTGCAACAGCTCCACCGTTTCACTGAACGCCACCATACACGCCGCCTGTACCATGCCCAACCTCAGTTCAGTGGAGACCTTCCCCTGGCATGAAGAGATAGGGGACAAGATGGCCTTCAATCAGATCAAGGTGAAGGATGGATATCTGGAATTGCCTGATGGACCGGGCCTCGGTATCCACATGAATGAGGAATTTCTTGAATCTCTGGAATACAGTCCGAGACCCCCGAAAACCTGGAAACTTTTTGAGGAAATAATCTGACCGACAGGAATCGTTGCTCATGGGAACACAAATATAGATTTAACACGGAGGAAGAATATAATGGATCTTAATAAAGTGGCTCTTGAAAAACATGCTGAATGGAGAGGAAAACTGAGCATTGAAAGCAAGGCGACCATCACCAACAAAGGAGAACTGTCCATAGCCTATACGCCCGGAGTCGCAGCGCCTTGTCTTGAAATTGAGAAGGACGAGGATCTGGCATATGTCTACACGGGAAAGGGCAACACAGTGGCTGTAATAACGGACGGTACCGCAGTACTGGGTCTGGGAGACATCGGTCCCTCAGCTGCCATGCCGGTAATGGAAGGCAAATGTGCGCTCTTCAAGACTTTTGCGGGCGTGGACGCAGTGCCGATCCTTATAGACTCAAAGGATCCCGACGAGATAGTGAAGACCGTGCAGCTGATCTCCAAAAGTTTTGGCGGCATCAATCTGGAGGATATCTCCGCTCCCCGGTGTTTTGAGATAGAGCAGAGACTTGTAGAGACCTGCGACATACCTGTTTTCCACGATGATCAGCACGGTACGGCGATCATTGCGACCGCAGGGATACTCAATGCCATAAAGGTCAGCGGAAGGACTCCGGGGGACCTCAGGGTGGTCATCAACGGTGCGGGAGCTGCAGGAATATCCATCGCAAAGATGCTGATGAGATTCCATATCGGCGATATCATACTTGTTGACATAAACGGCACTGTATACGAAGGAGCGCCATCCAACAATCCCGAACAGGAAAAGATGGCAAAGATCACCAACAAGGACAATTTAAAGGGCGATCTGGCTGAAGCCATGAAGGGCGCGGACATATTCATAGGCGTTTCAAAGCCTAACCTCGTTACCCAGGACATGGTCCGCTCAATGGCCAAAGATCCCATCGTATTCGCCATGGCCAATCCGGTCCCGGAGATAATGCCTGATCTTGCGAAGGAGGCCGGGGCATACGTGGTCGGAACAGGAAGATCAGACTTCCCAAACCAGGTGAACAACGTAATGGCTTTCCCGGGGATCTTCAGAGGCGCTCTGGACTGCAGAGCAAAAAGAATAACAGAGGATATGAAGGAGGCGGCTGCAAGAGCCATCGCAGAAGCAGTACCGGATGATGAACTGTCACCGGAGTACGTGCTGCCCGACGGGTTCAATCCCATCGTGGTCAAGAGAGTGGCGGCTGCCGTCAGAGACGCATGGGAGAAAGGTGAGGGAGCGAAATGACGAGTCCGGAATACAGAATAGAACATGATACCATGGGGGAGGTCAGGGTCCCTGCGGATAAATACTGGGGTGCCCAGACTCAGAGGAGCCTGGAGAACTTCGAGATAGGAAGAGACCATTCTCTGATCCCCATGGAGATAATAAGGGCTTTCGCGGTGCTCAAGCTTGCTGCAGCGAAAGCAAATCTGGAACTGGGAGTGCTCACTGAGGAAAAGGCCGGGATCATTGAGAAAGTCTGCCGTGAGATCCTGTCGGGAGAACTGGACGATAATTTCCCTCTGGTGGTATATCAGACGGGAAGCGGTACTCAGTCCAACATGAACGTTAACGAGGTGGTGGCGAACCGGGGCAACGAACTGGCGGCGAAGAAGCTGCTCCATCCCAATGATGACGTAAACAAATCCCAGAGCTCCAACGATACCTATCCCACGGCCATGCACATAGCGGCCTATGAGGTCCTGAGCAAAAAACTGCTGCCCGCCCTGGCACTCATGAGAGACAAGCTTCTGGAGCTTGAGAAGGAGAACGCCGGCATAATAAAGACCGGGAGGACCCATCTTCAGGATGCAGTTCCCATCACTTTGGGACAGGAGATCAGCGGATGGAGATCCATGCTGGATCATGCTGAAAAGATGATAGGGGATACCATGGGGCCGCTGAGAGAACTGGCTCTCGGGGCTACGGCGGTGGGAACAGGTCTTAATGCTCCCAAAGGGTTCGACAAACTTGCCGCAGCTTTTATCGGTGCGGAGCTTTCAGCGGACTACGTTACCGCTGAAAACAAGTTCCACTCCCTGACTTCAAAGGATGGCATGGTATACTCCCACGGCGCCATGAAGGCTCTGGCGGCGGATCTTCTGAAGATAGCCAATGACATCAGATTCCTGGCTTCAGGGCCCAGGTGTGGCATAGGCGAGCTCATCATCCCAGAGAACGAACCGGGAAGTTCCATCATGCCGGGCAAGGTCAATCCCACTCAGTGCGAGGCTTTGACCATGGTCAGCGTGCAGGTCATGGGAAACGATGCGGCCATAGGGTTTGCAGCGTCACAGGGCAATTTCGAACTCAACGTGTTCATGCCGGTCATTGCTTACAACTACATCGAAAGCGCAAATCTTCTGGCAGACGCCATGACCTCATTTACCGGGAACTGTCTGGACGGACTCAGACCCAACAGAGAAAAGATCGACGAAAACATGAGAAAGAGTCTAATGCTGGTCACTGCGCTAAACACTCACATCGGATATGAGAACGCGGCCAGTATCGCCAAGAAGGCCCACAAGGAGGGGACGACGCTGAAAGAGGCTGCTCTGTCTCTGGGACTTGTCTCCGACGAGGACTTCGACAGCTGGGTGGATCCTGAAAAAATGGTATAGAACAAGAAAACCCCGTGTTAGACACGGGGTTGTTTTTTTGAATATTATGTTCTAGTCTTCCTCGAACTCTCTCATGCCCAGGATGTCTTCTCTGGTGATCTCCTGCCTGATCTCCTTCGGTCTGGAGGGGAAGGCGTATCTTTGCAGGGCAGTTCTCACATGGTGAGGCTCGATGCCCATCAGGGATACACAGCCGAAGGCTATGACCGAGTTCAGCACGTCATTGAGATCTGAAGATCCGATGGAGACCCCTACGAAAAGGTTTTTGTCGTAGCCCGGGATGAATCTGTTGATCATGCGGGATCCCAGATCGGCGGAGGGCCTGTAAACCAGTTCGAAGGTATAGCCTGAAGGGCTTTTTTTGATGTTCTGAGCGAAGAAGTTGGCGTCTGCGTCCTCCATGTCAAAGGTGAGGATCTTAGCGCTGCATGAGGCTTTGAGATCCCCCAGAAGGGGATCGGAAAGGGGCGCCAGAATGCGTCCTTTGCCGGTGAGCATCTCTGTCTCATGGGTGAATCCTGCAGATATGCCTTCGAAGGCCAGAGAGTCCGGCCTGAGAGTGCTTATATCCGCCACGTCTCCGTCCGTCTCGCCGCCGGTGAACATCATGCTTCCGTCGGAGAGTCTCCGGGACACGGGCTGCACCGCAGTATAATGGATCACATAGTCGCAGAGGGGGATGCAGGAGCTCTCCTCTGAAGATCTCTTTAATAGTAATGTCTTTCTTTCGTCTAAAGCCATGATATCTTCCTAAAAAAATGAGCCCAGAGGAGACACATTCTCTGGGCCAGTTGCTCATTCTTACGCATTTAACTTATGCGTTGTGGGGACGGGTGAGACTTATTTTGCAGCCTTTAAGTTGTTGAGTCTTCCGGCCAGTCTTGAAGTTTTACGAGAAGCTGCATTCTTGGAAATAGTTCCCTTAGCGGCTGCCTGCATGAGCTCCTTCTCAGCGAGTCTGAAAGTTTCTTCAGCCTTGTCTACGCTTCCCTCTGCGAGAGCGTTGTCGAAGTTCTTGAGAACGTCCTTGAGATGTCCCTTGATCCTTCTGTTTGTCGCTGTCTTCTTGTTGATTACCTGAATTCTCTTCTTTGCGGATTTAATGTTTGCCATGAATTTTTCACCCCACTTTATATTATTTCGTTTTTTCGGCCCGGAGTCTTGGGTCAAAGACACCGGAGCACATAAATTCGCGACTATCATTATATATGGGGCATCCCTAAAAAGCAAGGGAAATTTAAGGGATTTCGGGTCATTTTTGCAAAGTTTTCAGGTCATGGCGGGCTTCACGATTTAAACACTTTATTTGAGCGCACAAAAGTGATATGATGTATTTGTGAAAAGTTGACCGCAAACGTGGCCGGACCACGGACGGACAGCTTTTCAAAGGGGAGATTGGAAGAGGGGATAACATGGAAAACATTATGAACAGTCTGGATACGAATACACTTTTAGTTCTGGTAATGATCATTGTGGTGGCAGGTCTCGTAGCCATCATAGCTCTCATCATCTCGAACAGGGGACTCTCCAGAGAACTGGACGTCCTTTCAAGGTCCTACACGGAAGTGGGCAACAGGACCGGCGAACTGATGGACGCCAGACTGTCTGATATGAACCGCAGGATCTCGGACATGGCCATCCAGAATGAGTCCAGCCTTGAGAAGATGCGGCAGACAGTGGATGAGAAGCTTCAGAAGACTCTGGATGACAGGCTGACCAACTCTTTCAGCCAGGTAAGCGACCGGCTGGAGCAGGTCTACAGGGGTCTGGGTGAGATGCAGACTCTGGCCCAGGGGGTGGGAGACCTTAAGAAAGTGCTCTCCAACGTGAAGACCAGAGGTACTCTGGGAGAAGTTCAGCTGGGAGCGATCTTGAGGGAGATACTGTCAACGGACCAGTATGCCGAGAACATAGCCACCAGACCGGGCTCCTCCGACAGGGTTGAATTCGCGGTGAAGCTTCCGGGAGACGGAGAAAGACCGGTGTACCTTCCCATAGACTCCAAGTTTCCGGGAGAGAGATACGCCAAACTGAGAGACGCCTCCGAAAGCGGCAACAAGGAGCTTCTTGATGCTGCATGGAAGGCTCTGGAGCAGGTCATAAAGGCCGAAGCAAAAGACATAGCAGACAAGTACATCGCACCTCCGTATACCACGGATTTCGCAGTGATGTTCCTCCCCTTTGAGGGACTTTACTCCGAGGTGGTGAACAGGGGAATGATAGAGGTCCTGCAGAGGGACTATCACGTGAACATTGCAGGCCCCGCCACCATGGCGGCTCTCCTGAACAGCCTTCAGATGGGCTTCAGGACCCTGGCCATAGAGAAGCATTCCAGCGAGGTCTGGGAGGTCCTCGGTGCAGTGAAGACAGAGTTCGCCAACTTTTCAGATGTACTGTCCAGCACCAGGAAGAGGCTGAGACAGGCCGACGAGGATCTGGACAAGCTGGTGGGAGCCAGGACCAGAGCCATAGAGAGGAAACTCAGGTCCGTTGAGGCCTGGAGCCACGGGGATAAGGATGAGGAGCCTCTGATCATGGAAGCCCTTTACGGGGACGGCGAAGACGAAGATAATTGATACAGGAAAATATACAGAATGAGATTTTTTGCGATCGCTGACCCTCATCTGTCCTTCGACGAGGAGGGGGTCATGCAGAAGCCCATGTCGGTCTTCGGCCCGATCTGGGACGATCACTGGCAAAAACTTAAGAAGAAATGGACAGAGACGGTGGCAGATGATGACTGTATCATCGTTGCGGGAGACATCTCCTGGGGTATGAAACTGGAGGACGCCAAGAGAGACCTGGACCACCTTAGGGAACTTCCGGGAACCAAGGTGTTCTTCAAGGGAAATCACGATCTCTGGTGGATGTCACAGAAGAGTCTGGATCTTTTGTACGCTGAGGAGGACGAGAACGGCGTCATGGTGCCGGATCCCAGGATGCGGTTCATCAAGAACGACGCGTTCGTCTCAGGCGGCGTGGCGGTCTGCGGTACACGGGGCTGGATATGCCCCGGCTCTGACGAGTTCACTGAGCATGACATGAAGATCTATCTCAGAGAAGCGGGCAGGCTGGAGAGATCCCTTCAGGCAGGAAGGGACAGCGGTGCTGAGACCCTCATAGGAGTGCTGCACTATCCGCCTACCAACGACATGCATCAGCCATCGCTCTTCACACAGCTCATGGAAAAGTACGGGGTGAAGACCTGCGTATACGGACACCTGCACAAGCAGGAGAATTTCAAAAGGGGCATCAAGGGTGTCCTAAACGGCGTTGAATACAGGCTGGTGAGCTACGACTACGTGGAAGGTCAGCCGGTCAGGATAATTTAGGAGGAACTGAAATGAAAGTTTTGATAGTGGTAACAGATTCCCTGGGCGTGGGAGCCATGCCGGACGCGGCTGATTACGGCGACTACGACGTAGATACTTTCGGACACATCTGGAAGTTCAACGGCGGACTGGAGATCCCCAACATGCTGAAACTGGGCTGGGGAAACATAGAGGGAATTCTGGACGGTCAGCTCAAGGTGGACGAACCCATCGGATCCTTCGGCAGGATGGCCGAGGCCTCCAAGGGCAAGGACACCACCACCGGGCACTGGGAGATTGCGGGACTTAAGACAGAGGTTCCCTTCAAGACCTATCCCAACGGATTCCCCAGAGAGTTCATGGACAAGTATGAAGAGGCCATAGGTATCCAGTGCCTCGGAAACTGCACTGCATCCGGCACACAGATCATCGAGGACTTCGGAGAGGAGCACGAGGCCACAGGCAAACCCATCGTTTACACCTCCGCCGACTCTGTGTTCCAGATTGCTGTCAACGTGCAGAAGTTCGGACTGGACACCCTCTACAGATACTGCGAGATAGCCCGTGAGATGCTGGTGGGCGAGTTCGCCTGCGGACGTGTCATCGCCAGACCCTACATCATAAATGAGAACGGTGAGAGGGAGAGGACCTCCGACAGGAGAGACTACTCGGTGACACCTTTTGCGGAGACCATCCTGAACAAGGTGGAGAACGCCGGGCTTACGGTATATGCCGTAGGCAAGATCAGCGACATCTTCAACGGCTGGGGCGTGACTGAAGCGGTCCACAACAAGGATGACATGAACGGAGTGGACAACACACTGGAAGCCCTGGACAAGGACTTCGACGGTTTCATCTTCACCAATCTGGTGGACTTCGACTCCCAGTACGGCCACAGGCGCGATCCCAAGGGATACGGCGAGAACATCGAGAGATTCGACAGAAGGATCCCGGAGATCATAGAGCACATGGGAGATGATGACATCCTGTTCATCACCGCAGATCACGGAAACGATCCGACATACACGGGGACGGATCATACCAGAGAATACGTTCCCCTCATAGCCTACGGCAAGAACGTGAAGGCAGGTGTTGATCTGGGGACCAGAGCCAGCTTCGCAGACCTGGGAGCAACGGTATGTGACCTTCTCGGGGCAGAGCAGACCGGCTTCGGAACTTCTTTCAAAGAGGAGATACTCAAATGACTTACAACATGAACGACCTGATCATCAAAAAGAGAGACGGCAAGTCTCTCACAGTGGATGAGATCAACTGGATCATAGACGGCACGGTAAAGGGGACCATCCCTGATTATCAGCTGTCGGCCCTTCTCATGGCCATATATTTCCAGGGCCTGGACAGAGAGGAGACCTATGCGCTGACAGCTGCCATGAGATATTCCGGAGACACCGTGGATCTCAGTTCCATAAGTGGCATCAAGGTGGACAAGCACTCCACTGGCGGAGTGGGGGACAAGACCACACTGGTGGTGGGTCCTCTGGCATCTGCCTGCGGCGTTCCCATAGCAAAGATGTCCGGAAGGGGTCTGGGCTTCACCGGAGGTACCGTGGACAAGATGGAATCCATACCCGGATTCAGGGTGGAACTTGAGCCTGAAGAATTCCTGGCTCAGGTGAGAGACATAGGCATGGCCGTCATCGGCCAGAGCGGCCACATAGATCCCGCGGACAAGAAACTCTACGCTCTCCGCGACGTAACGGGAACGGTGAAGAACTTCGGCCTCATCGCCTCATCCATCATGAGCAAAAAACTTGCGGCCGGCTCCGACGCCATCGTTCTGGACGTAAAATGCGGTGAGGGCGCTTTCATGGAGGACCTGGAGGACGCAGTGACCCTGGCTGACCTCATGGTGGACATCGGTTATGATGCGGGACGCAGGACAGTGGCGTGCATCACGGACATGAACCAGCCTCTTGGAAAGGCTGTCGGCAACTCCCTGGAAGTCATGGAGGCCATAGATACACTTTACGGAAGAGGACCTGAGGACATCACAGAACTTTCGGTGAAACTGGCAGGCATCATGATCTACCTGGGCGGCAAGGCTGAGACCCCGGAAGAAGGTCAGGAACTGGCCCATCAGGCGCTGACCAGCCGCACGGGACTTACCCAGATGAGGATGTTCATCGAGGCCCAGGGAGGAAACGGCGATATCATCTATGACTACAGCATGTTCCCCCAGGCCAGACACACTCTGGAACTGAGATCGCCTTACTCAGGCTACGTCTCCAAGATCAACGCAAGGCAGATCGGCATCGCATCCCAGCATCTGGGAGCAGGCAGGGCCTCCAAGGAAGACGTGATCGACCTCGCCGCAGGCATCGTCCTGAACAAGAAGGTGGGCGACAGAGTGGAGGAGGGAGAACTGCTTCTCACACTTCTCGGAAACGACATGGCGAAGCTGGAAGCCGGGCAGAGACTGGCGGAGAGAGCTTTCCAGTTCTCAGATGAGCCGGTGGAGAGGCCGGAGCTCATCAAGGAGATCATAGGACTCTAGTTTTTTTGCGCACTTGTTGCGCTCAGATTGTTGTGATATAATACACGAAGTTATTTTCAAACCGGAGAGAAAAGGATATTCCGTATGAAAAAAAGCATATCCCTGATACTTTTACTGGCGATCATAGTCGGATGTTTCTCATTCATAAGCTACAGGAGCAAGTATTTTGCTTCTGACCTTAAGGTCGCCATACTGGTACCGGATGTCGTTGATGACAATTTCATAGGTCCCATGGTGTCTGACGCCGCGAAGCAGCTGAAATCCCAAGGAATAACCGCCGACATCGTGGAGTGCAAGGGCGACAACTACAGGATCAGAATGACCGAAGCAGCCACGTCTCACGAGATGGTGGTCTGCGTGGGCAGATACTTCTGGGAGATAGGCGACGTGTCCAGGGAATATCCCTCGGTGAAGTTCGTCTGGATGAACAATACAGTTGAGAGGCCGGAGGATTATCCTAACCTGGAGAATGTGACGTTCTACGAGAATCAGGGCTCCTATATTGCCGGATATCTGGCCGCTGCCATGACTGAATCCGGCGTTATAGGCATAGTCGTTTCAGAGAACAACAGCTCGGCGGTGAGGTATGCCGCAGGATTCATTCAGGGGGCAAAGGCCGTAAACTCCAGCATCGACGTTGTTACGGTGCTGGCGGGAACAGGTGACCTGGAGGGAGGACGCCTTCCTGCCATGGCGGCGATCAACAGAGACGCCGACGTGCTCCTGGAAGTGGGATTCGGAACCAGCGTCGGATTCTTCCAGGCTGCGAAGGAAAACGACGTATACGTCATAGGAACGGATACGGACAAAAAACTTGCTCTTCCCCAGTATGACGATCTGATCCTCTGCTCTGTAAGGAAGAACATAGGAAGGGCCATCGTAAGAGTCATCACCCGTTACGACGACTACTCTCAGTTCAGCGGAGGCAAGAACATTTCGGTGGGAATGAACGACGGCTACGTGGAAGTGACCTACGGCGGCGACTATTCAGCCCAGCTGGTGGATGAAAACCTTGTATCCCAGCTCGTCTACCTCAAGGACAGCATCATAAGCCAGGCGATCACGGTCGATCAGACGACCAGGGTCATCGACAAAGCCCTGGTGGTATCCGGCTATGAAGAGACCGATGACGTGGAGGACACCGGCAGCGGAACATCCGGCACAGGCGAGGACGGCGGCGACGAACCGCTGATAGTCCCGGATAAATAATTCAGTTATCACTTACAGAAAGGAAATATACGAAATGAAAAAGACTATAGCGGTACTTCTGATCCTTATAATGACAGCAGTATTGTTCACGGGCTGCGGAGCGGAGTATAAGATAAACATCAGCCCTTATGACACGCTGAATTATGACGAATACGTCAAGCTTCCGGATTATTCCGGCTACACAGTGACCGTGGAGAAGACCGAAGTGACAGATGAAGACGTGGAATTTGAGATCAATTCCAGACTGGCATCCGCCTCCGGCGAGGTGCAGGTGACTGAAGGCCAGGTCGGAGAGGGAGATACCGTCATTATTTCATACAAGGGAACTCTTGAAGACGGTACCACCATGGACGGAATGAACGCCGAGAATCAGACTCTGGTACTGGGCTCCAACTCATACATCGACGGATTCGAAAAAGGCCTCTACGGCCATGAGATCGGTGAGACAGTCACTCTGAACCTGAATTTCCCGGATCCTTATCCCAACAACCCGGACCTTTCAGGAAAGGGCGTAGTCTTCGAGGTCACCATCGTGTCCAAGACAGAGACTCAGCAGGCCGAGCTCAACGAAGAGTTCATCTCTTCCGACAGTGAGGGCGCTGCCAAGACAGAGGAAGAATACCGTGAGTTCATCAGGAACACTCTGCAGGAAAAAGCTGACGAACAGGCCATCTATGATGCCAAGTCTCAGATCTATCAGCAGATCCTTGACAACTCCGAGATCCTCAAGTATCCCGAGGACGAGCTGGCCGCCCAGCTGGAGATAGCTGCAGAGCAGTACCGCGGATACGCTTCTTCCAACGGCATGAGCTGGGAGGATTTCGTCGCTTCATACTTCGGAGATGAAAACACCTTCAACTCACAGCTCCAGACCTACGTTGAGAGCCAGGTCGGTTCCAAGATGATCATCTTCGCTCTCTGCGAAAAGGAGAACATCAAGGTGACTGACAAGGAATACTCCGAGCAGATCGCTGAATATCTGGAGGGCTTCGGCGTTAAGGACGCAGCAGAGTTTGAGACCTACTACGGAACTCCCGTCCAGGAATACATGGAGATGTACGAAGTGCCCACAAACATGTACCTTGAGAAGGTGCTGGACAAGCTTTTCGAGCAGCTTAAGACCGAAAGCGAGACTGCAGCTCAGTAAGTCGGCGAAAAAAAATAAGACATGAAACTTCAGGCGCGGTCCGGAGAACATTTCCGGTCCGCGCACTTTAATTTTTTGCGCAGACGGATAGACGGAAACCACAAAATGTGGTATTATAATCAGGTGATTCAAATCGAATTGTGGTTTTTGTAGAAGAAGGGGCCGGAAATGGTCCTTTCTTGTGGGAGGAATAGTATGAAGTGTCCATATTGCGACAACATTGATACCAAAGTTATCGACTCAAGACCCACCGAAGACGGGCATGCCATAAGGAGGAGAAGAGGCTGTGACAAGTGCGGCCGCAGATTCACCACCTATGAGAAGGTGGAGGAGTCCATCCTCATGGTCATCAAGTCCGACGGCAAGAGGAGAGAGGCCTTCGACCGCGACAAGCTTTTCAGAGGCATCGCCCGTGCGTGCGAGAAGAGACCTGTTTCTGCAGAGACTATGGAGAACATCGTCAACTCCGTGGAGCGTGAACTGAACAACCTCATGGTCAAGGAAGTCGAGTCCAAGTACATCGGCGAACTTGTCATGGAGGAACTCAAGAAGGTGGACGAAGTGGCTTACATCAGATTCGCCTCAGTCTACAGACAGTTCACTGACGTCAACACCTTCATCACAGAAGTCGAGAAGCTGGTGGGGAAGAAGAAATGAGCGAGAGATTCCGTATAGCCATAGACGGACCCAGCGGCGCGGGCAAATCCACCGTGGCCAAACAGGTGGCTGCCAGACTGGGCATCGAGTACATCGATACCGGAGCCATGTACAGGGCAGTTGGCCTCAAGATGCTGAGACTGGGCATCGCCATGGAGGAGAATGAAGAACTTCAGAAAATGCTGGACGACACCGACGTGGACTTCGAGAAGGAGAGGATCTATCTGGACGGTGAGGACGTGAGCGATCTCATCAGGACCCAGGAGATCTCCAAGGCTGCATCGGACTGCTCCGCATTCGCCACCGTCAGGGAGAAGCTGGTGGAACTCCAGAGAGCCATGGGCGAGAGGAAGTCCATCATAATGGACGGACGCGACATAGGCACCGTGGTGCTGAAGGATTCGAAGCAGAAGTTCTATCTGACCGCCACAGCTGAAGAGAGGGCCATGAGAAGATATCTGGAGCTGAGGGAAAAGGGATCAGCCGAGGGATATGAACAGGTGCTGGAGGACGTGATCAAGCGAGATTACAACGACTCGCACAGAGACGTATCGCCCTTGAGACAGGCGGAGGACGCCGTGCTCATCGACAGCACCAACATGACCGTGGAGCAGGTGGTCGACTTCATAATCGAAAGCGTGACTTCCGCATAAAAGATCATCGCGGGGCAGGGGGGCTCTGTGAAATAAAGGAAAGGGGTAAAAGGATAAGAGATGAATATCAAAGAACTGCCTTCGGAGGAAAGGCCGGTGGAAAAGCTGCTTTCGTACGGAAGCGGCTCGCTTTCCAATTCCGAGCTGTTGGCTGTGCTCCTGGGTTCAGGCGTAGGGGGCATGTCTGCCATCGGTCTGGCGGAAAGGGTGCTCACAGCTTCAGGCGGACTGGCGGGACTCTGTGAGATGACTGCAGAGGACCTCATGGATCTGCCGGGCATCGGCCCCAAGAAGGCCGCCACCATGATATGCGCCATGGAGCTTGGGAGGAGAACAGCCTCACCGGCAGGAAAGAAGAGAAAGAAGATCGGAACTCCCTCGGAGCTTGCGGATTTTTTCATGGAGGACATGAGGCACCTCAAGAAGGAACATTTCAAGGTGCTCCTTCTGAACGTCAGGCTGGAAGTGATCGGGCTGGAAACAGTGTCCATCGGCGACCTGGCCGGCGCCCCGGTGCATCCCAGAGAGACTTTTGAACCCGCCATCAGGAAGGGTGCGGCTGCGGTGTGTTTCGCCCACAACCATCCTTCAGGAGATCCTGAGCCTTCGGACGATGACATAAACGTCACGAAGAGGCTCATGGAGTGCGGCGACATACTGGGGATCCGGGTCCTGGATCATATAATAATCGGGGACGGCACATACAGGAGCATGAAGGAAGCAGGCTTCATGAATCGTGCTTGAAAATAGTCCGCGGGAGTAATACAATACATTAGCAATGGGCAAAACTATTATCGTGTGTTCCGGCAAGGGCGGAACCGGCAAAACAATGTTTGCGGCGAATCTCGGAGCGATGCTCGCCAAGAGAGAGAACCGTGTGTGTCTCATCGACATGGACACGGGGTTGAGGAATCTCGACCTCTATCTTGGCTTGGAAAACAATGTGGTCTACGACGTCTCCGACGTGCTCAGCGGAGTCTGCCGCATCAAGCAGGCCCTGATCAAGCATAAGTCCTTCCCGGGACTTTACTTTATGGCTGCCAGCCCCAGACCCGACGAGGGAGAATTCACTCCGCTTCACATGCAGGTCCTCTGCAGCAAGCTGAGCAAAAAATTCGACTACGTCATAGTTGACTGCCCTGCAGGCCTGGACGACGGTCTCCAGATAGCCACGGGAGGAGCGGATCAGGTCATCATGATCATCACTCCGGAGTACTCTTCCATAAGGGACGCCGAGGCTGTCACAGCCAATCTCATGGACCAGAAGATCAGCAAGATCCACTATGTACTCAACAAGGTCAACGTGGATCTGGTAAAGCTGGGCTATGAGCTGTCTCTGGAAGATCTGCCGGAGGTCATAAGGAGGAGGCTCATCGGCATAGTCAAGGATGACGTGAACATCCACATCTCCACCAATCTGGGGATGCCTGCGGTGTTCCAGCCGGATACCTACATCTATCACAACTTCTACAAGATCGCAGGACGTGTGATGGATCTGTAGATCAGATGTTTTGTACTCAAGGCTCTCTGCCACATGGCAGGGGGCTTTTTTTGCACAGGATCTGATTGACAATAATATTGACAATTTGCCTGTCGTTAGAGTACAATAAATTTCGTATGAGTATATACGGATCTAATCTGAGAATTACGATTTCATATACAAAAATTGAATAAGGAGGAAAATGCATATGAATCCAGTGGTTTTGACTGTTATCATCGCGGTCGTCGCACTGATCATCGGTGCACTGATCGGTTACATATACAGAAAATCAGTAGGTGAGAAAGCGATAGGCTCCGCTGAGCAGGTAGCCCGCAACATGATCCTGGATGCGGAGAACAAATCCGAAAGCATCAAGAAGGACGCACAGAAGGAAGCCAGAGAAGAGGCCAGAAGAATAAGGTCCGAAGCAGAAAAAGACGCAAGAGAGAGAAGAGACGAGGCCAAGAGGACTGAGCGCAGGCTGCTCCAGAAGGAAGAGAATCTGGACCGCAAGACTGAGAACATCGAGAAGAAAGAGGAGAGCATAGCCCAGAAGGAACAGGGCCTCATAACCAAGCACAAAAATCTTGACAAGATCATCGCTGACCAGACTGCGGAACTGGAGAGGATCTCCGGTTATACCCAGGAGGAGGCCAAGCAGATCCTGCTCCAGAATGTTGAGAAGGACGTGAGGCATGACGCCTCAGTCATGATCAAGGACATCGAGGCCAAGGCCAAGGAAGAAGCCGACAAGAAGGCCAAGTACATCATCGTGAACGCCATCCAGAGATGTGCTGCAGATCAGGTTGCTGAGTCCACAGTGTCCGTGGTGAACCTTCCCAATGACGAGATGAAGGGACGTATCATAGGACGTGAAGGAAGAAACATCAGGGCCATCGAGACCCTGACGGGAGTCGACCTGATCATCGACGATACTCCGGAGGCCGTCATCCTTTCCGGTTTCGACCCGGTGAGACGTGAGGTGGCAAGAGTCGCCCTTGAGAAGCTCATCGTGGACGGAAGGATCCATCCCGCAAGGATCGAGGAAATGGTCTACAAGGCAGAGAAGGAAGTGAACCAGATCATCAAGGAAGCCGGTGAGAACGCCGCCTTCGAATGCGGTATCCACAACCTTCACCCCGAGCTCGTCAAGATCCTGGGAAGACTTAAGTACAGAACATCCTACGGGCAGAACGTGCTCCAGCACTCTGTTGAAGTTTCCCACCTGGCGGGCCTCATGGCAGGCGAGCTGGGTCTGGACATAAAGCTGGCCAAGAGAGCAGGTCTGCTCCACGACATCGGCAAGGCTCTCGACCACGAGTTTGAAGGTACCCACGTTGACATCGGTATCGACATCCTCAAGAAATACAAGGAATCTCAGGCTGTCATCGACGGCATGGCCTCCCACCACGGAGACTATGAGCCCAAGAGCATGGAAGCGGTGCTCATCGCCGCTGCTGACGCTCTTTCGGCTGCACGTCCCGGTGCAAGGAGAGAGACTCTGGACGTTTACGTCAAGCGTCTCGAGAAGCTGGAGGAGATCGCCAACAATACTCCGGGCGTGGAGAAATCCTTCGCCATCCAGGCAGGACGTGAGATCAGGATCATAGCCAAGCCTGAGGAGATCAAGGACGACGAGATGGCATATCTTGCCCGCGAGATCTCCAAGCAGATCGAGTCCGAGCTGGAGTACCCGGGTCAGATCAAGGTCAACGTCATCCGCGAGACCAGAGCCATCGACTACGCAAGGTAGAGGTGCTGCGGCGCAGGTGTTTTGCGGTAATTAAAGAAACTTTCATGAGGGACAGCTCTTCTGTCCCTTATGTTTTACAGGTGGTTTTTTGAGATAATGGAAGAAAGTCTCCTTTCAAAAGGTAACAAGGCGTTTTATACGGAGGCCGTGAAGATCGGATTCCCCATAATGATCCAGCAGCTGATCATCTTCGCTGTTGGGCTTTGTGATACCATCATGGTGGGCAAGCTCTCCACCCAGGCCCTGGCCGCGGTGGGCTCGGCCAACCAGATCACAATGGTGTACCTGAACACCGTGTTCGGCTTCCTCTCGGGCGTGGGCGTATTCGCCGTGCAGTACTGGGGGATCAGGGACCTTAAGACCTTGAGGAAGCTTCTTGGCGTAGCCTACTCGGTGGTGCTGGCCGCGGGAGTGCCCATGACCATACTGGCATCGGTGTTCGCCCCTCAGCTGATCTCCATTTTCTCGAAAGATCCCGAGGTCGTAGCCATCGGAACGGAGTACATGAGGATCGCGGTGTTCACCTTCATTATCACCGGGATAACCTTCACGATCTCCTACAACTCCAGGGCCATAGCCATGCTGAAGTGGCCGACGGTGTTCAACGCGGTGGCGGTCAGCCTTAATATTTTCCTGAACTGGGTACTGATCTTCGGTAAGTTCGGAATGCCTGCCATGGGCGCAAGGGGCGCCGCTGCTGCCACTTTGATCGCCAGGATCATAGAGCTGACCATGTTGCTCCTGTATGTGTACCTCTCCAAGGACCACCCGCTCAAGGCCAGCTTAAGCGAACTCAGGTATGAGAAGGAGCTCCTGGTGAGGGTGATCAGAACAGCCTATCCCGTGGTCTTCAATGAGTTCCTCTGGATACTGAGCTTCAGCACCATTTACGCCATCTACGGACATATCGACGCCAAGGGAACAGCCCTGGCCGTGTCCCAGATATCGATGACGGTCTCGGACATCTTCATGGCCATATTCTGCGGCATAGCCAACGCCTGCATGGTCATCGTGGGCCAGGAACTGGGGCGGGGAAACATGGACGCCGCCTTCCTCAGCGCGAAAAAGTGCCTGAGACTGGTGTGGGCCGCCAATATCATCTGCACCGTGGGCCTCATTCTTTGCAGAGGCTTCGTGGTAGGGATCTATGACTACGAGCCTGCGGTGAACAAGATGATCATGGATACCCTCCTGGTATCAGCGCTCACCATGTCGCCCAGGATGCTGTCCTACACCTTCATCTGCGGAATACTGAGGCCGGGCGGAGACACGGTGTGGGGATTCTTCGTGGACGCCGGCCTTAACTGGCTCCTCAATGTGCCTCTGGCACTGATCTCTGTCTACGTGCTCAGATGGCCGCTGGCAGGGTGCATGGCCCTCGTGGCCGTCGGTGAGGTAGTGAAGACCATCGCAAGCTACAGGAGATTCTACTCCAAAAAATGGATGAACATATTTACCGGGAGATGAAAATGATCGCATATCTGGATAATTCAGCCACCACCAGACAGTACGATGAGGTCACCGATCTCATGGCTGATATCGCAAAAAATACATACGGCAATCCTTCATCCCTCCACGCCCTGGGCTTTGAAGCCGAGAAGGCGGTGAAGGAGGGGAGGACCATCATGGCCCGAGCCATCGGATGCAGCCCGGAAGAGGTCTACTTCACGTCCTGCGGGACAGAGTCGGACAACACGGTCATAATGGGTTGCGCCGGGCCTTCCAGAAAGCCCCGGAACAACCGCAAAAGGATAATCTCCACCCAGGTGGAGCACCCCGCGGTGCTGGAGCCTTTGAATGAGCTGGAGAGGCAGGGATTCGAGGTGATTCGTCTCAAGGTGGACGGACAGTGCAGGGTGGACCTTGATGAGCTTAAAAGATCCCTTACTGAGGACACCATCCTGATCTCTGTAATGACTGTAAACAACGAGACCGGATCCATAATGCCCATCGAAGAGATCGGCAGGATCAAAGCAGAATTCAACAGGGAGCACGGCACTTCTGTGCTGCTTCATACCGATGCGGTCCAGGCCTTCGGCAAACTTCCCATCGACATGAACGGCAATTTCAGGGATGTGGACATGATGTCACTCTCTTCCCATAAATTCCACGGCCCCAAGGGCATGGGCGTACTCTTCGTCAGAAAGGGCACCAGGCTGACGCCTTTCATGCTTGGAGGCGGCCAGGAGAAAGGCTTCCGCTCAGGCACCGAGAACGTGCCCGGGATCGCCGGCACCGGCCTGGCTGCAGGTCTGTCCGTCAGGAACCTGAAGACCAAGTCGGAGCACATCGCAGAGCTCAGAGATCTCCTCAGGACCAGGATACTGGCCGAGATCCCGGACGTCAGGATCAATTCCCCCGAGGACGGAGTGTGCTCAGTGCTGAACGTGAGTTTCCTGAGGACCAGGGGAGAGGTCATCCTCCATTCCCTGGAGCAGCAGGGAGTCTATGTTTCCACGGGTTCCGCCTGCTCCTCGAACCACAGTTCGAAAAAAGGCTCCCACGTCCTCAACGCCATGGGCCTGAAGCCCGCGGAGATCGAGGGCGCCCTGAGATTCAGCCTCAGCGAATTCACAACCCGCGACGAGATCGACCACGCCTTCACCGCCCTCAAGAATGCGGTGGAGACCTTCAGGAAGCTGGGAAGCTTCAGATAGACTGGTTTTAAAATGAAAAGACCCTTTTATCAGCACGATGTCTGATGGAAGGGTTTGTTTTTTTGCTGGATTTTCTGTTGACGGCCAGTTTTTTTGAATCGAACGGACACGTGTGAGCAAAAAACTGCTCTCCAACGGAATAAACATAATATCGTTTTCCGTTGGGGAATGTATTTTTTGCTCAGAACGGACACATGCATGTTAAAAAGGGCGCTTCAACGGAAAGAATACTTAGTCTCTTACTAAGATTCTGTTTGGCATATTGTACATGGCGGAAAAGGAATGTACTATCAGGGTTGAGGTACTTAGACACGGATTTGATAGGGGGGTAATCTTATTTTTATGGATTTGGAAAAAGCCCTGCTTCAGGAACTGGCAGGCATTAATGTGTATCTAAAAGGTCTTGGCGAATGTGAACTGGATGGTATATGTGGTGAACTGGTGTTTGATAAAGGCATGCTGAGAGGGCATCTGCAGGTTAAACGAGGCAGTTCTGCAGGACGGTACTATTATGAGTTCGCCGATGAAGATGGCAATCGTCGCACAGTGGCTTTTGGCGGCAGCATGGACCCCAGAGTCATACGGTTCAAGCAGTTCAAGTATAATGAAGTGCTGAGAGCGGTCCTGAAAAGGAATAAGAAGCTGCTCGAAAGGATTTTAAAGGCCTTGGAAAAGAGCCATTTTAGATATGACCCTGAAGCCATCGACAGCTTGCTGACCCCAGTCAATGTTGATCGCACCGGTCTGGTCAACAAATGCCCGGGTCTGATATCTCCGGACGATTGGATGAAAATTCCATTCGAAACATACGCAAGGGGATCGGATGAGAATAAAAAGCACATAACCTGCGACGGGACCCGCGTCCGGTCCAAGGGTGAGGTGATAATCTACAACACCCTTAAGATGCTGGGCGTGCCGTTCAGATATGAGCAGACGATCATTCTGACCGATGAAAACGGGGCAAGGGTCAGGAGGGTGCCGGACTTCGTGATCCTCAGGCCTGACGGCACTGAGGTCATTCTGGAATATCTGGGCAAGATCGATGACGACGAGTATCTCCTTGAGAATCTGAGAAAGATCCAGCTTTACAGGAGGAACGGGTACGACCTGGGAGAGAATCTCTTCATCGTCGGTGACAGCTATGGGGGATGGATCGATTCGCAGCAGATAGTAAAGCTAGTCGAATTCATAATGTCATGAAAAGACCGCAGGCCCAGGCCTGCGGTCTTCGCCGCATAAGGAAACCCCGCGTCAGACGCGGGGTTGGGTTTGGTATTGCGTTTCTATTTCAGCGTCTCCAGGACTTTGAGGAGGTATTTCCATGTCCTCTGGGTGGATGGGATGGAAAGCTTCTCATTGGGGGAGTGTACGTCGAACATGTCGGGGCCGATGGATACAGCATCGAAGTCTGCTCCCATCTTGCCTGCGAAGAAGCCGCACTCCAGGCCGGCGTGTGTGGCCAGGACCAGAGGCTCCTTGCCGTACACTTCCTTGAATACCGCCACGCATGTGTCTCTCAGGGGAGAATCCGGTTTGTACTCCCAGCCGGGATAATAGAGCTTGTGCTCCACATTGCCGCCGAACTGCAGGTAGTAGCTGGTCAGTCTCTTCTGGAGGAACATGAGCCTTGAATCCACGGAGCTCCTTAAGCCGTGAAGGGTGTTGAATTCGAACTCTTTGAGCTCGCAAACGCCCAGGTTCAGGCTGACTTCGGGAAGGCCCTTGATGTCCATGCTCATGTTGATGATACCGTCGGGAACGTTCAGAAGATACGCGATTACCCTGGAGGTGCTCTCGCTGTCGATGGGATCGCAGCTTGCCGCCTCGAGTTTCGTCAGCTCCAGTGCAAGTCCGGGATCGGAAGCGTGGAACTCATTCTTGAGTTTGGCCCTGAGGTCTGCCACCATGTCCTCCAGGAACTCTGCGCCGGAGGCCACCAGGATCTCTGCGGTGGTATCCTTCGGGATGGCGTTGTCAAAAGCTCCGCCCTTGAAGGTCACCAGCTTGAAGACGACCTTCGATGCGAGCTCCGAAAGGATCCTGCCCATAAGCAGGTTGGAGTTTCCTCTCTCCTTGTCGATCTCCATGCCGGAGTGTCCGCCCAGCAGACCGTTGAGGCGCAAAACATACGACTCGCCTGAAGCTTTTACTCTGGTCACGGGAATGTGACCTTCTGCGGCAGATCCGCCTGCGCAGCTTACGGTGAAGATGCCCTCTTCCTCAGAGTCGATGTTGATCATCCTGTTTGAATGCAGGTTGGAAACGTCGATGCCCTCGGCACCTTCAAGTCCGGTCTCCTCGTCAACGGTAAAGACGCACTCAAGAGCCGGGTGCTTATATTCTTTTGAGTCCAGGAGGGCCAGCATCATGGCCACTGCGATCCCGTCATCTCCGCCCAGTGTGGTACCGTCAGCGGTGAGGAAGTCTCCGTCTATCATGAGCTTTATGGGCTCTTTTTTCATATCGATGTCCAGACCGGTCTCTTTCTCGCAGACCATGTCCATGTGGCCCTGCAGGATGACGGGTTCCGCATCCTCATAGCCTTCAGAAGCCGGTCCGTAGATGATAACGTTTTCCAGCTCATCCTGAACATAGTCAAGACCTCGCTTCTTGGCGAAGTCCGCCAGATAGTTGCTGATCTGTGTCGTGTTGTAGGAACCGTGGGGTATGGCGGCTATCTCCTCAAAAAAGCCAAATACGTCACCGGGTTCGGGTCTTTTATATTCTGTCATCTTAACACCTCCTTGTGGTAAACAGACATTATTAACATGATGGGAACAGGCGGGGCAGGGCAGCCCGTCTCGCCTCTAGATCTCCGGAAGCCTTCCTGGGGCGATGGTAACAGTTTCCCGTGATTCCACGGCTCTCTCCACCAGCCCCTCAACGTCCAGACGGGACTCGCTTTCGATGATCTTTTCAAGTTTGGGCCTGGTGGCCGGATGCTTGGGAAGGAACACGGTGCAGCAGTCCTCGTAGGGCTCTATGGATTTCTCGTAGGTGCCGATCTCCATGGCTCTGTCCATGATCTCGATCTTATCCATTCCGATGAGGGGACGGAAGACCGGCATGGTCACAGAGTTATCGGTGACCACCAGGGCCTCTGCAGTCTGGGAAGCCACCTGGCCCAGATCTTCTCCGGTGATGAGAGCCTGGCAGCCGTTGGCCCTGGCCAGTTTCTCCGCGATCATCATCATGAAGCGTCTGACGTGGATGGTGGTCTCCTCTTCGGGACAGTTCTTAACGATCTCCTCCTGGATGGGAAGAAGATTGATTATGTGCATCCTGAACTTGCCTGTGTAGGCCGCGACCAGGCCTGCCAGCTCGATGACCTTTTCTCTGGCCCTCTCTGAGGTGTAGGGGTAGGAGTGGAAGTGCACCGCCTCCAGCATCATCCCGCGCTTGGCCATCATCCATGCAGCCACCGGGGAATCGATGCCTCCGGAAAGCAGGATCATGCCTTTGCCGTTGGTGCCAAGGGGCAGCCCGCCCAGGCCGCTGACCTTCGAGTCATATATGTATGTACGGTCGTGCCTCAGGTCCACTTTGAGGAGCACGTCGGGATCGTGGACGTCCACCTTAAGGACCTTGCAGCCGATGAGGACCTTGGCGCCGATGATCCTGCCTATGTCAGGGGACTTCACCGGGAAGGTCTTGTCCGCACGCTTGGCCTCCACCTTGAAGGTCTTTATGCCTTTCTCGGCGATGAGGCGGTTCATGTAGTCCACAGCCTCAGCACCGATGGCGTCAAGACTGGATTCAGCCTCCACGGCCTTGGAGACAGAGGCCACGCCGAACACTCTGCATGCGGCGTTGATGATCCTGTCTGGGTCGATATCCTTTGAGGCTCTCACGAAAATGAGGCCTTCGTTTCTGGATATATCCAGATCCTTGCCTCTTCCCACTTCTCCCAGATCCTTCAGAGCAGACTTTACTCTGTCCAGGAGCATGCGCTCGAAATAGGGCTTGTTCATGCCCTTGAGAGCGACTTCACCTGTTCTTACGATGAATATGTTCTTTTCGTTCATTTCTCTCCTTTGGACCGGCAAATGTAGTTGGTGCCGGTGGTAGTATTTTTTGCGCTTTCATTATATAGGGACGGCGCAAAAAATGCAAATCCGCGGAGGTCACTTAAGTGTAGTGGCTCCGCGTACTAAAAAAAGAACTTGATAAGGGTTGAAATATTAACAAAAAGATGCTTTAATTATAGTGTATGATATTATGACTTATCGTGGGGACATATGGCTCGACGTAAGCATATAACTATTAATTTTTAAGGAGGCTTTTAAATGAACTTTCAACTGACGAAAGAGCAAGAATTCGTAAGAAAAATGGTCAGAGAATTCGCCAAGACCGAAGTTGAGCCTATTGCTGCTGATATCGACAAGGAACACAGATTCCCTGAAGAGAATGTCAAGAAGATGGCTGAACTTGGAATGATGGGAATTCCTTTCCCCACAGAGTTTGGCGGAGCAGGCGGAGATCATATCGCTTACGCTATCTGCGTTGAAGAGCTCGCAAGAGTATGCGCATCCACAGCTGTAATCGTATCCGCTCATACTTCTCTTTGTGCATGGCCTATCTTCAACTACGGCACAGACGCACAGAAGCAGAAATACCTTCCCGACCTTCTGACAGGCAGGAAGCTTGGCGCTTTCGGACTTACCGAACCCAACGCAGGTACAGACGCATCCGGACAGCAGACAAGAGCTGAGCTCGTTGACGGACAGTGGATCCTGGACGGAGCCAAGTGCTTCATCACCAACGGCGGATATGCTGATACTTTCGTAGTATTCGCAATGACAGACAAGAAGAAGGGCAACCACGGAATCACCGCTTTCATCGTAGAGAAGGGTGACGAGGGATTCTCCATCGGCAAGACAGAGGACAAGATGGGTATCTGCGCTTCCTCAACAACAGAGCTTATTTTCCAGCACTGCGCTATTCCTGAAGACAGACTTCTCGGCGAAGTCGGCGGCGGCTTCAAGATCGCTCTCTCCACACTGGACGGAGGACGTATCGGAATCGCTTCCCAGGCTCTCGGAATCGCACAGGGTGCTTTCGACGTAACAGTGGAATACATGAACGCACGTAAGCAGTTCGGTAAGAAGCTGTCACAGTTCCAGGCACTTCAGTTCGAAATGGCTGACCTTAAGACAAGGATCGAGGCTGCAAGACTTCTGATCTACAGAGCAGCTAACCTTAAGGACAAGCACCTTCCTTACTCTGAAGCAGCTGCAATGGCTAAGTTATATGCCGCAGAGACTGCTATGGCTGTTACCACCAAGTGCGTACAGTATCACGGTGGTTATGGTTACACCAAGGACTATCCTGTTGAGAGAATGATGAGAGATGCTAAGATCACTGAGATCTACGAAGGAACTTCCGAAGCTCAGAGAATGGTAATCTCGGCTCATACGTTCAAGAAATAAAGAGTAGGAGGAAACAAATATGGCATTTAATATTATTGTTTGTGCAAAGCAGGTTCCTGATACTAACGTAATTAAGATCAATCCCAAGACAGGAACACTTATCAGAGACGGCGTTCCGTCGATCCTTAACCACGACGACAACAACGCTCTCGAAGAAGCATTAAAGATCAAAGATAAGTATGATGACGTTCATATCACAGTCATCTCCATGGGACCTCCTCAGGCATCCGACCTTCTTTTCGAATGTATCGCTAAGGGAGCTGACGAGGGTATCCTCGTATCCGACAGAGCAGTCGGCGGTTCCGATACATGGGCAACTTCCAACACACTTGAAGCTGCAGTAAGAAAATGGGTCAAGGAGAACGGACCTTATGACATCATCTTCACAGGCCGTCAGGCTATCGATGGAGATACCGCTCAGGTAGGACCTCAGCTTGCTGAAAAGCTTAACCTGCCTCAGGTATCCTATGTTGAAGAATTCGAGATGGCAGAAGACAGAAAGACCATCACCGTAAAGAGACAGTTAGAGGACGGATACGAACTCATCGAACTCCAGACTCCTTGCCTCCTTACAACCATCAAGGAATTAAATACTCCTAGATACATGAGCGTTAACGGTATCTTCGGCGCAAAGGACATCAAAGTCTGGAACGCAAAGGATATCGAAGTTGACCTGACCAAGGTTGGACTTGAAGCTTCCCCTACAAACGTATTCAGATCATTCACACCTGCTCCGAAGCCGCCTGGAATGAAAGTTCCCGGAGACACCGAGAGTGAGCTGGCGAAGAACCTTCTGATCAACCTTAAAGGTAAGCACATCATCTAATTTGAGGAGGAATATATAATGGCTATTGAAATATTAAAAGAAAAATGTACAGGTTGCGGACTGTGCTTTAAGTCCTGCCCTTATGACGCATTTGAATTCGAACCTTATGATGGTAATAAACTTAAAAGAGTTGCTAAGGTAAACGCCAAGTGTTCCTTCTGTAACCAGTGCCTTACCGCTTGTAAGTTCGGAGCTATCAAGGAAGTCCAGACTGCTTCCGGAGATGACAGATTCGCAGATTACAAGCACATTTGGGTATATGCAGAGCAGAGACATGGCAAGATCCAGAACGTTGCTCTCGAGCTCATCGGCGAAGGCCGTAAGCTTGCTAAGGATATTTCCGCAGATACACAGGTTTGCGCAGTTCTCGTAGGAGACAACATCGACCACCTTGCACAGGAATGCTTCGAGTATGGTGCTGAGAAGGTTTACATGATCCAGGATCCTCTTCTTGAACAGTACACCACAGACGGATACACCAAGGTTATCTATGATGCAATCCAGGAATACAAGCCCGAGATCGTTCTCTATGGTGCTACCCATATCGGACGTGACCTTGCTCCTCGTATCGCAGCAAGATGCAACACCGGTCTTACCGCAGACTGCACACACCTTGACGTTAAGGTTTCCAAGTACATCGAATTCGCAAAGGCAAACACCACTCTTGATACTTCCACACTGGATCCTAACGATCCTTCAACTGGAATCAAGCAGACCCGTCCTGCATTCGGTGGAAACCTCATGGCTACCATCATCTGCCCTAACACCAGACCTCAGATGTCAACTGTACGTCCCGGCGTTATGCAGAAACTTGAGAGAAAACCCGGTGCTACCGGCGAGATCGTAAACGTTAAGCCCGCTATCACCAAGGACGACATCCACGTAACAGTTAAGGATGTTGTTAAGTCAGCTAAGGAACTCGTTTCCCTGACAGATGCTAAGATCATCTGCTCCGGCGGACGTGGACTCGGCGGTCCTGAGGGATTCAACCTCATCAAGGAATTCGCTGACAAGGTTGGCGGAGTTGTTGGTTCCTCCCGTGCAGCTGTAGATGCTGGCTGGATCGATCACTCACATCAGGTAGGACAGACCGGAACAACCGTTAAGCCCGAGATCTACTTCGCTTGCGGTATCTCCGGAGCTATCCAGCACCAGGCTGGTATGTCCGGATCCAAGATCATCGTTGCTATCAACAAGGATCCTGACTGCCCGATGATGGAAATCGCTGACTACGGTCTCGTTGGTGACCTTTACAAGATCATCCCTGAGATCATCAAGGAATGGGACAACGCAGAAGAACTCTACGATGCTTCCACAAGATAATCACTCAAAAAGAGTTTAGTTGAAAGTTATTAGCTATATTGAGAACGCCCGGATCAGTCCGGGCGTTCTTTTTATGGATCGGGGAAGACCTGCCCGATATCCCACATAATTGTTGGGTTTTATTGACAAGAAAAATCGATATTGATATACTTTCAATAGAACAGTTTGGAGGAAGGCAATGAAAAATAACGCACCCGGACAAACTTTAAAAAGAGAAAAGACTAGCATTGTAGTTCTGGTATTTGCCGCGGTGATTTTTTTCGGTGCCTTGTTTTGGATATATTCCGAAGACGTTATAAGCGGTACGGAGGATATATTCGACGTTTACGGCGATGAGCAGGTCGATTTTGAAAAGGCAACCGTTGTCAGGATACTGAATGAAGAGATGAAGATCGACGAGGCTGCAGACGATGCCTATTCGGGAAATCAGGAACTGGAAGTTGTCGTCAAAAGCGGTAAATACAAAGGCGAGACCATGGTGGTATATAATTATTTCGGACCACTCAGCGGATGCCCGGTCTCCGAAGGTGACAGCGTTACTTTGACCATAAAAACTCA
>JAEEGJ010004105.1_pt1 | contig 51159 bp, 41 predicted proteins | sample 8958761 | NCBI WGS metagenome assembly JAEEGJ01 (sample SAMN16246546, study PRJNA631951) | gut metagenome | biome: gut microbiome; feature: rumen; material: RS-attached | host: Bos | place: Iran: Karaj | collected 2018-10
TCCTCGGTAACAAAACGATGCTCCGCATCTCATTTCAGTCGGGGCTTGAACCCCGCCTGAAACGAAGATCTCCCCCCACCTTCGCTACGCTAAGAGGTGGGGGATATCTTCTGTTTTGTTATATCATCTGTCGGTGTTTTAGTCAAGAGATATTAAGAAAACCTCTTTTGCCAATATAAACAAAAGAGGTTTCTTTCTGCTGCGGATAACAGGACTTGAACCTGCATGAACTTGCATTCACATGGACCTGAACCATGCGCGTCTGCCAATTCCGCCATATCCGCATTCATTTTCAACAAGAGGTATTGTATCACAGATCCAAGGTAAAATGCAAGAACTTTTTTATTTATTCTTAAAATTTCTTTTCTTTGAAACAGCCGAAGCTATTGATATACGATAATCCAGATACGGTATGTTCATGGCCTGGAAAGCATGGTACAGATCCGATTTGCCCGGCCATACCGTTCCTTTTACCTTATTGTTTTCATCAAGCTGATGAAACCATGAGCCGCAGGTATGGTCAAGGACCGTATTGTCCAGATATCTCATGAATTTGGCATAATCTTCCGCATAGCTTTCATCGCCGGTTATCCTGTATAAAACAGCCGAAGAATTTATGGCCTCCGCCAGTGTCCAGTGCATCCTGTCCCTTACTACGGGCTTCCCGTCCCAGTCGGTCGTATAAACTATACCCTCTGCCCCGTCTGCATCCCATGCGTCGCTTATAGCTCTTCTGTACAGTCTGCAGGCATCTTCGATATATCCTTGTCTTTTCTCTTCTGAAAGAGCCTCCTCGGATGTTGCCCACTGTGAAATAAGCCTTGCCCACTCGATACCGTGACCGGGGGTGGCTCCGTAGGGCTTAAACGGATCGTCAGGCTTTTCTCTGTTCCTGTCAAGATCCGGCTTCCAGTCCTTTGTAAAATGCTCGGGGATACGGTAATCATTCTCCTTTGCCCAAAGTATTACGCGATTGATTATCCTTCCTGCCCTATCCCTGTATTTCCTGTCATTAAGAGCATCCGCCACTGCAAGAAAGGCTTCTACGGTATGCATATTTGCGTTTATGCCCCTGTAATCGTCAAGAACGGTAAATCCGGTATCCCATGTATCGCAAGAAAGACCTTCCTCCTCATCCCAGAAATACCTGTCATACGTTTTAAGCGCTTCCTCAAGCAGTTCTTTAGCACCCTTTATCTCCGCCAGATATGCGCTTGATGCCGCAAGGATCACAAATGCGTGGGCATAGCACTGCTTTGAGGGGAGTATCTCACCTTCAGCAGTCCTTCCGGCATACCATCCGTTGTGCTCCCTGTCCTTTAATTCTCCGTTTATTCCTTTTATTGCAGCTTCCGCAAGCTCCGCACACCAGTCATACCCCATCATCCTGCCGATGCTGTATACATGCGCCATACGGCAGGTAATCCAGGTTTCTCTGGGTCTTTCGATCCACGGAGTTCCGTCGTCTCCGAGATAATAGCTTCCGCCCTCGGGCGAAGGGAAGCTTTTCCCGAACTTAAGCAGTTCCTCTGCGTTTGATTTCAGAAACTCCTTGTTTTCGACGGTGTCGATCACGTATTTTTTATCTGTTCCCATAGCTTTGTTTTCCTTCTGTTTAACGAATATCCCAGACACTTCTGACTCTTATGTTGTCCGCAGTTCCTTTTAGTATCTTTACACGTTTTTCTCCGCCGTTCAGATCAAAGAAATTATCCGATAGGATGAGATCGTCGTTATCGTTTCTTATCTCGATGCTCTTTGCGTAGTACTTTGAGCTGACGATTATCTCATCTCCTTCCACCCTGGCCTTAAGCTCGGGATCAACGAACCTGAAATGCTTCGGAGGACAGAAAAGCACTGTTCCTTCCGAAACGTTTTTCCCGGCTTCCTCTAAAGAGTAGCTTACATAATCCTCGTAAAGGCTTGCATCCTTTAGATCGGTCCTGTCAAACCATACTGCGGAAAGAGCGGGAACCGTTATATCTTTTTTCTCTTCTTTCTTTATCTCGCCCTTAAAGTTCCTCAGTTGCCACTTAACCGTTACTTCCCTGTCGGTCAGTGATTCGTTTGTAACATTAAGCCTTATGGATTTCTTTACCTCAAAAGGTTCCTCGTTAACGTTCATGCTTTGGCTTAAGAGACCTTCTTCCTCACATGAGATGAGCAGCGGTGCGAAAAATCTCTTTGCATAATAATGCAGTGCCTTCCATCTTCCGTAATAATCTATGGATGCCCAGGATGCGACCGGCCAGCAGTCATTGAGCTGCCAGTAAACTGTTCCCATGCAGCGTCCGCGGTTACGACGGAAATGCTCAACGCCGTACCTTATTGCTTCCGCCTGCAGGAGCTGTGAAGCATAGATGAGCGTATCGAGGCTGTTGGGATAAAGGAAGGTCTGCTCCATATAGTTCATGATCTTTCCGTTTGCTGCCGCATTTCTCTGATGCTTTTCCATAACATAAGAGAAAACATTTCTGTCCTCCGGAAGAGTAAAGGTTTCTACGGTCTTTATCGAAGGGAATGACTGGAAACCGAACTCGGAAAGGTATCTGAAAAAGAACTTCCTGTATTCCGTGAACGGTTTGTTTCCGTGCCATACATCCCAGTAATGAACATCTCCCCTGTCGGGGTCGTTCGGATAATCAAATCCTCCGCCCGAAGAAGGACTTGCGGGCCAGTATACCCTGTCGGGATCCTCAGCCTCCATAAGTCTCGGGAACAGGTACTCATACATCTTGACGTAATCGCTCTTTATCTCGTTCTTTGCTCCCCAGGTGCCCTGTCCGACAAACATTTCCATTTCGTTGTTTCCGCACCAGAGACCGAGGCTTGCGTGATGTGACAATCTTCTTATCTGGCACTTCAGCTCCTCCATGATATTGTCCTCAAATTCACGGGTCAGCCTGTAGTTTGCGCATGCGAACATGAAATCCTGCCATACGACAAGCCCGAGCTCATCGCATATATCAAAGAAATAATCATCCGGATACAATCCGCCGCCCCAGACACGGATGGAATTGAAATTAGCTGCAACACAGTCGGAAAGAAGCTTCCTTGTCCTTTCCTTATTCGTCCTTGAAAGGATATTGTCCTCGGGAATGTAGTCTGCGCCCATGGCAAAATACTTTACGCCGTTTACCGTCTGGGCAAATTCCTCGCCGAACTCATCCTTTTTCCTGCTTACCTCAAGCTTTCTCAAACCAATCCTTTTTGAACAGGAATCAACAACTTTGCTGCTTTCCTTTTCTACGAGTCTGATATTTACGGTATAAAGAGGCTGTTTTCCCAGACCGTTGGGCCACCAAAGCTCGGGCTTCTCTATCGTGAAAGCCTTGGTCAGGTCAGCATTTTCCGCGATTTTTACGCCTTCGGGGGAGATTACGTCCGCCCTGAGCGCAAAACCTTCATTTTTAACGGAATCAAGAGCCCTCTCCTTTGAAAGCACACCGTCCTCCATTGTTTCGATCATCGCTGAAACACTGATCTTAACACGGGAATAATCCCCGTTCCACTCCTGGCTGATATACGATTTTGCAAGTCGCGCTCCTTCTACCTTAAACAATCCGACACTCTTCCATATACCTGCGTCGGGAAGCCTGGGACCCCAGTCCCATCCGAACATATAATGTCCCTTACGGATCTTGGGGAAGCCCCGCATGGCGTCCTCCGTACCAAGTATTGCGGGATCTGCTTCAAACTCTTTTGCAATGAAATTAACCGGACTGTGGAGATTTACCACGATCTCGTTATCCTTATCTTTTAAGAGGCTGCGTACAGGATACTCCCAGACGCGATGCATGTTGTTGACAGAACCAAGCTTATTTCCGTTCAGCGATATGTCTGCCAGAGTATCTATACCCGAAAATACAAGCAGTATTTCGTCGGCACCATCAGCCTCCTTGCTATCAACATCAAAGGTCCCGCGATACTCAAAGTCGTTTTTCATCAGCTCCAAAGCCTTACCTTCATTATCACGAAAATAAGGATCGTCCATCTTCCCCGCCGCGAGCAGGTCGTTATATACCGATCCGGGCACTTTTGCATCATAATATACGTCTTCTGAAGCTATCTTCATCTTCCAGCTCTGGTTTATATCTATTCTCTTCAATTTTCATCCTCCGTTATTAAATATCAGTTTTTTCCGAAAAACCTACTGCCATCGGAACAGTCTCGCTCCTTAAGCATTTCCTCTATTTCTCCGATAGACGGAAGCGCCGGGATCCCGCCCGGCTTTGCTACGCAGAGCGCTCCGGATACAGCTCCGTAATGACCCGCAAGCTCCGCTTTTTCCATGGTTATATCGGATGTCTTTCGCACACCCTGTCTTAGCAGGCTTGAAAGGAATCCTCCCCAGTAAGCGTCTCCCGCTCCGGTTGTATCGGTAACGGTCACTTTTACGGAAGAAATATCTGTCTTTATGGGCTCAGGATCTCCGGCTTTTAAGAAAACAGTTGCGCCTTCTCCTCCCCTTGTAAGCACGATAACCGTAATACCATGTTCATTCATATATTTCGGGATGTTTTCTTCTCCGCCTACAAAAGAAAGCTCTTCATCCGAAATCTTTAACAGATCGACATAATCTATGAGCTTTTCGACTTCCCTTGCACATTCTTCTCTTCCCCAGATCTTGTCGCGGTAGTTTATGTCAAAGCTTACGAGCTTTCCTGCCTCTTTAGCCTTTTTAAGCACCTTAAGCACTGCATCCTTTTCCGGAACACCGGACTGACTCACCGAGCCCGCATGGACCATGTCCCATTTTGAAAAATCAATCTTCTCGGTATCGTCGGGGTTCAAAAGAAGATCTGCCCCGGGCTTTCTCACAAAAGTAAAGGACCTGTCCCCGTCCTCTGAAAGTGTTACAAAAGCAAGTGTTGTATTTGCCTCATCCGTAAGCTTTGGAACGAGTATCTCAACATTATCCTTTTTCAGAGTATTTACAAGCAGCCTTCCGAAATCATCATTTCCCATCTTACCTAAAAAACCTGCTTTTATCCCGTTCCTTGCGGCACTGACAGCAACGTTTGCCGGCGCTCCCCCGGGATTTGCCGTATAAGTATCTGCCATACCCTTTACAGGGGTAAAATCTATGAGCATTTCTCCGCTGCAGAGCAGACTGCCGCTGTTCTCCAATCTTTCACCCATCTTCTTTCTCCTTTTATCACTGCCGGCTAACGGCTTATCTTAATACAAGTATATTCTCTTATAAGCATAAAAGCAAGTTTTTTAATAAAAAAAAGCGGATTACTCCGCTTTTTTTACATTATGTTTTCCAACCAGAAGGCCTATTACAAGGATCATGATGCCGAACATAAGCTGTATAAGAAGACAGTTGACGATATCGCCAAAGCCGCTGCCGTTTTTTATCCTTTGCATAGCCTCCGAATACCAGTAGGTCGGAAGGAACTGACCTATGGCCTTAGCGGTATTTCCGATATATTCGAGAGGTACGAATATTCCGCCTAAGAAACAGAAGGACAGACTGACCAAATTTGTTATGCCGGATGCTGCCTCAGGCTTGATCCTGAAATTTGATAATGCAACTATTGTCATTGCAACGGTAACCGCAAGCACTAAGACATCGATGATTATCAGCCACCAGCGATCACTGAAGGCTTCACCCGAAAGGCTTGAAGCGATAATTATCAGAAATACCGTGAAAATACCTGTCGTGGTTGCGCTTGCAAGTGTCAGCATAGTCTGTTTTTTATATGCGGGATATGAAGAAATACCGGTCCTTTTGCTTAACAGCGAGCTGCCGAATCTGAGCAATACGGGGAATATTGCCGACAGGAGCAATGTAAGGATACCGTAAGGGAGATACTGAAATACCACGAATACCTTTTCATCTGCCACCTTATTTTCAGCTACTATCTGAACATCGTCCGTATTGGCCAGGGACTCCCTTGCAAAGCTGTCGGCTTCAGCAAAACTGTAACCGCCCTTAAGATAACCGGATGTAAGCCTGAAATAGCTTTCCATTTCGGTCTCAACACTGTAGCCCATTCTGGCGCCCGCATTCTTTGTGCTTTCTACCTTAAGGTTTGAAGTTTTGCCTTCAAGGAATGCAGCACCGAAGCCCTCGGGGATTACCAGATAATTGGATATCCTTGTATAATACAGCATATCTGTTATCTGATCCGAAGTGTAGTCACCCTCAAGGATTGTATTCACGTTTCCGAGATATGAGATAAGTCCCTTTGAAACTTCCGATCTGTCATTATCTACTATAACAAGTCCCTGAGAAATGCTTGAATATGCCGTGTTTCCTCCCGAGCCTACGCTTGAAAGTATACATATTACCGCTATTGTTATACTGAGATACATTATCAAAGAAACTTTATATTCTTTTAATACCTTAAAAAAAGTTTTAAACACTATCATAGCTGACCTTCCTTCCAAGAACAAGTCCTAAGATGATAAATACCGAAGAGATTCCCAGCATGAATATAACCGTCTGCAGATATCTCTCACCCGGTCCGAACATATTTAAGCAGTAGAACGCATCACTTATTACTGCCGCGGGATTGAGTTTATTTACGATCGGGCAATGTTCCGTGATAATCGCCTTCATGTCTCCGTACATAAGTCCGGAAAGAGAGCATCCGACAAGAGTAACTGCAACAAGGATGCCTTCCTTTTTTTCGATACGGAAGCTTCCGATATTGCCGATGAAGAAACCGAGTGATACTCCGACTAAGGAAGCCAACGCGGCTGTTGCCAGGATCAGCGGCTTATCTCCGCCGAAATTGATCTTTAAGACAAACATCATATAGAGCAGTGCGATTTCCAGGACTACGGTCTGTACGATATAAGAGGATACAAAACCCGTTGCCTGAAACATCATTCTTCTGACCGGGGACACATTGGCTCTGGCTCCTACTGCCGACATGTTTGCCTGGCTTCTGTTACCTATCTTCAGGCTGCTGAGCGATGCGAAAAGAGCGGTCATGGAGAGCAGGCTGTAGAAATATGTGAGAAAAGGATCCTTGTTATCTCCGACAAGACTTTTGGCTGCTATATGAGAAGTATCCTTCTGAAGCCCGGCTATTACATCCGCCAGATTTTCAGGATGATCCTTTGCAGTCCTTTCAATGAGTTCAAGGCTCTGATTATAACTTGTGACTACATTCTGCTGTATCGTCGAACGTACACCGTTACTGTATATGTCAAGCGAAAGCCTTCCGGTGTCCGCAACCTTGATTATACCGTTTACCTTTTCATCATCCTTTAAAAGAGCTTCGGCCTCGCTGTATTCAAGATACGAGATATCAAGCAGCTTCGTGCTTCCGTCATTTAGCGAAAGCCCTTCCAGGAAACTTTTTGTATTTGAGATCACTTCCGGATTATCGGTTTCAAATACAACCGCCGTTTTTACGGGTTCCTGAAGGAAGGTGTCATAAATGCTTCCGAATGCTATATAAAACAGCGTACCGAGCAATACAGGAAACATCAGCGTCCAGAAAATGTTCGACTTGTCCCTAAACCCAAGCTTAAGCTGTTTTCCCAATAAATTCATAAACATGTCATGCCTCCTGATCTCTGAGAGAAGTTCCCGTTATTTCAAGGAACACATCATTTAATGTAGGAAGTTCCGAATAAATCCTGTCGTAATCAATACTGTTCTGTGCGAAATAATCGATAACGTGTGAGATATTGTGCCTTCCGCCGGCACATTTTATCATGAGCCTGTCGGACATATATTTTACATCATATACATGATTGAGCTTTCCGATGGCTTCTACGTGCCTGTCATCAAGTTTCTTTATGTCAACGATAACATTTTCTGTATTCTTGATGCTTCTCTTTAATTCATCCGAAGTGCCTTCGGCTACATTCTTACCCTTGTCCATTATAAGGATGTGGGTGCATATCTGTTCAACCTCTTCCATGTAATGGCTTGTGTATATAATGGTAGCTCCGTTTTTGTTCAGCTCGGTGATACCTTCGAGGATCTTGTTCCTGCTCTGGGGATCTACCGCTACAGTCGGCTCGTCCATGATGATCAGCTCGGGCTTATGGGCTATGCCGCAGGCTATGTTAAGCCTTCTGAGCAGGCCGCCCGAAAGCTTTTTGGGCTTGAATTTAGTAAAATTCTCAAGACCTACAAACTTAATTGCATCCTCAACATACTGTTTTCTTGTCTGTTTGTCCTGGATATACAGTCCGCAGAAATAATCAATGTTTTCATATACATTAAGCTCATCAAATACAGCTACGTTCTGCATGACTATGCCGATCTTCTTCTTTATATCGTAACGGTCATTTTTCATTTTTTCTCCGAATACCTTGATCTCTCCGTTATTATAATTTAGTAAAGAAAGAATGCAGTTGATAGTCGTGGTCTTTCCCGATCCGTTCGGGCCTAAAAGTCCGAACACCTCGCCCTTTTCTATCTCCATGTTGAAATTGTCAAGAGCTATGAGTTCTTTGTACCTTTTTACCAGATTTTTTACTTCTACGATTTTCTCTGCCATTTTAAACCTCCGGGTTGTGTTTTATCTTTGCCGGATATGTATCCGGTTTTGCATCCTTTTTATGTTTGCAGCATTATAATACATTTTTTAAAACGTGAATGTAAGTGTTAAATGTAAAAAGGTAATGTGACATTTGTCACAAAAAAAGCCCTGCAGTTATCTGCAGGGCTGACCGGAGGCTTCTAAAGCACCGGATTCCGGTTACTTATTCTGATAATAAAAGATTGCAAGATTTGTTCTGTCCCGCAGATCGAGCTTTCTTAAGATATTGCTTAAGTAGTTTCTGACGGTTCCTTCGGAAAGGCAGAGAGTATCGGCTATCTCCTTGTTTGAAAGTCCTTTTGCCACTTCCTCTATAATCTCTTTCTCCTGATCGGTTATGCCGTATTTCTCATAATCAAATGCTTTTTTTCTGTTTATCATATCGGGAAGCTTTTCGGTTATGTCGTTCCCAAAAACGCTCTGTCCCTTATTTACTGTCTTTACCGCAGGAATTATGCTTTCGAAATCCTGTTTGATGATATATCCTTTTGCACCTATTGAAATAGCTTTTATTATATACTCATCATCATTAAACGTGGTCAGGAACAGTATCTTTGCATCGGGATGCCTTTTCAGGATCTCGGCTCCCGCTTCCAGACCCGTCATTCCGTTCATCCTGATATCCATAAGAAGGACATCGGGTACCTTCTTATCATAAAGCTCTATCGCTTCATTCCCGGAACTGCCCGTACCCGCAACCTCTATTTCGGGATCGGACGAGAGAATCGTTTTAAGGCTCATTGCCACCAGATTATCATCATCAACTATCAAAACCCGCATATCTTATACTCCGTACTCATTTTACTTTTTTAGGTATCCTTACGAATATCCTGAAACCGTTATCCATAGAAAAGTTTGCCTGTCCGCCCAACTGTTCGGCTCTTGTCCGTATGTTTTCAAGACCCATGCCGTTGCTTAACGGGATATCCGAAAGCTTTTGTTCCGTGTCGCTTCCGAAATCGTGTATTATCAGCTGATACATGGACGGATGTTCATCAAACCTGATGGTCACGAATTCGTTTTTGCTGTATTTTATGATATTCGAAACGGCTTCCTTTACTATGTTGATCACCGCATATTTAATGTTTTTGTCTACATTTTCCTTCTCTGCGTCAAACTCGAACGTAATCTTATACTTCTTATTTAACGGTTCGGCCATTTCCTTTATGGCTGCTTCCAGATCTATGGCTTCATCCCTTATATCGTGAACACTCTCCCGGATGTTGTTCATGGCGGTATCGAGAGTGTTTCTTAAGCTTTTAAGCTCTCCCGCGACAGCTTCATTTTTGTTTATGACCATTATCGCACCGACCTGCAGTATGGAACGGCTGAGCATGTGTCCGACATTATCATGTATCTCGCGGGCGATGCGGTTTCTTTCGGCAAGCTGGGCGGTATAAATGCTTTTATTCTGCTCTTCAAGAAGATTCCTGTTCTGTTTTTGAAGAAGCTCTTTTTTTATCTCACCGTCATCACGTATATTTATATTCTCCTTTTCCAGCTTTTCCGTTCGCATTGTCTTATAGGAAAGATAAACGGAAAGTCCGGTTAAAAGCAGGAAAAAGATCATGATATCAAGCTCTGTTACCATAAAAGCATTTATCATTCCCATAATCAAAACCAGACCGGCAGCAATCTGCCGGTCTAAGAAAACTTCATATGCAACAATCGGAAGCATTATGACCAACTGCGGTATAAGAAACATCAGTGGTCCGAATGCATATTGTAAACCAATATTTATTATTTTCCCTGTTTTCCCGAGCATTCTGAGATAAGACATGAAAGCTGCAACAGAAATCATGATAAACAGGATCATTGTAATCTGTCCGCCCTCAAAAAGCCTTGATATCATTATGCACGAAAAAGCGATAAGGACGCTCTTGTCGATAAAGTTTTTCATTAACGACTAAATCTCCACGGTTCTGGGTGCTCCGCCGAAGGAACTGAAGGTAGCAACTGCGTTTTTGAAATAGAAAACTTCGGTATTTCCATCGTCTGCGTTATACATACCCTGAAGAGAAGGATATGCGTCGAGCATGGCCACTTTTGCCTCACGCCTTTCGTCCTCTATGAGCTCCCCGGCAACCCTTATCCATTCTCCGCCTTTAAATGCGCAGATCTCTGCCTTGGGATTGATATGGAGCTGCTTTGACACATTCTTTATCTTTCCGGTCTGGATATAGAGCTTACCCTCGAAAACATTTACCGTTCCGAAAGGACGTACTCTCGGCTGATCGCCTTCAACCGTTGCAAGATAATAAGTTCCTGCTTCTTTTAAGAATTTTACAACCTCTTCCATTTGATACCTCCCAACAAAAAATTTACAAAAGACATATGTTTTAAAAACATTAAACTTTCTTATTTAACTGTTGCTTTCTTGCTCAGTCCCTTCGCCTGAAGTATCTTCTTGTAAGATGAAGCCTTTCCCGAAGGAACCGTAACCTTAACCGTATCGGGAGTATTTGCAAAAGCGTCAGCTTTTACGGTTGAAGATTTAAGCTTCTTTGTTTTGATTATAACCTCTTCAAGAGTCTCTATTTCCGCAAAAGCTCCCTTTCCGATAGTCTTTACATTTGCCCCGATGGTTACCTTCTTCATCCCGTAACTGAAAGTAAACGCATATTCTTCAATCGCCGTAACCTTATAGGTAATACCGTCCACCTTTATGGTCTTGGGTATATCAACTGTTTCGGAAACCTGACCCCAGCTGCCGAAACCGACAACAGCAACGGTTCCTGCCTTTTTCTTTGTTCCGACAGTAAGGACTCCGTAACAGAGCTTTCCTTTCTCCAGAACGGTATCTTTTTCTATTTTGGTGTCAACCTTTGCGGAAATGGTACATTCCTTGCCGCAGATAACATAATCTTTAACGGTATAATTTTTTATTTCATACCCGTCATCAAACATTTCATCAATGGTTACATATGACTTTACAAGACTCTTGTCAGATTTTTTAAGGACGTCATAGGATGAAGTAAACTCTCCGGTATCCATATTATAATCATAATTCGAGATATAATAATATTCTTTCCCGTTTTTAGTACAAATATAGAGATATGCTCCGTCAGAATCTCTGTCGTAATCTTCCATCTCCGTGTCGGATTTTGAAATATAACTGCCCTTAAGCTTAACCCCGTCAAGAACAATACCGTTCTTTGTTTCGTTTGAACCGTAAACTGCGATAAGCGGGTATGTAAAAGTACCGTCGCCTTCAACATGAAGCGTAACATCCTTACCAATGGTGAGCTTTGTCTCATCTGTCCGTGATTCACAGAACAGCCTCAGCCCCGAATCGCCGTATAATGCATTCTCTTCATTATTGAAGTAATCTCCGCCGCAGATATTGAGAGTTCCGTTTCCCGTCAAAGTAAGGCTTCCGCCGTAAAAATCAGAGAATACATAAAGCTTTTCAAGGGTATTCTCCCCAACAAGCTCAACCTTGAAATCATCACCCATCATATTTACGGTGATCTCTTCACCGGTATAATTGGTTAACGTCAGAGTATTGGTCTTCTTATTGTACTTGATGTTCTTGTTTTCGATCATCTCGTACTCGCCGTAATCTTTGCTTGCATCTTTTTCGGCTTTCATATTGTCAGACAGATAAACATAATGTTCGCAATACTTATCGCCCCATTCCGTCTGTCCGATCACTTCCTGCCCGATATTGATATAAGCATATGAATCCTTACCCTCATAAGGTCCGTTTGCAGCCTTTACTCCGATAAACCCGCACAATGACAGGCAAAAAGCAAACCCCAAAATAAGCGTTGCAGCCTTTATAATCTTCTTCATACCTTGCCTCCTTACAAAATTCTTTACAGTCTTTTAACTTTAATGCTATTAATATAAATTCTGTTACAATATGATCTCTTTTACCGTATCACTGTCCTCAGCAAGCGAAACCGCAGCTGTCCTGCCGTCTGCGCTTATTTCATACTCTCCCTTGAAACCGGTTATCTCAACCACGCCGTTTTCATCGGTCGTAAATTCAGCATGAGTCTCCCAGTCTCCGTGGATAAGCTTCATAAGAGCCTTATAGGAAAGCTTTTCCTGATTATCAACCGTCAGAACGCCCGAAGGAGCTCCGAGCCATTTCCCGTCCGTCAGATCCCATGTAGTTATCGCTTCAACCAGCGGATGAGCAAAAAGCTCTGTATACATCTCACACATCTGATTGGCCTGTCTTTCGAGCCCCTCAGGTGTAGAAGGCCAGGTTTCAACCTTAAAATCATTAAGATCCTCGATATCGGCCGGCATAAGGTCTCCGGAGATCAATGTATTCTCTGTAAAATGGATCGGTATCCCGAAATGAGAAAATCTGTCAAGCACCGCATGCAGCTTTTCCAATCCCCAGTATCCCTGATGCTGATGGCTCTGGATACCTATCGCAGAAATGGGAACCCCCATCTCAAGAAGTCCTTCAACAAGTATCTCATATGACTGTGAAGTATTGAAATCATTTATAAGGAGAGTGGCCGAAGGATTCTCGGCCTTAGCTGCCTCAAACACTTCCTTTACAAGCTTAAACCTGCCGTACTGCTTGCAGATCCTGGTTATGGCATTGTCATATTTGTCAAATACAGGCATAATAACAACTTCGTTAATGACATCCCACTTGTCAACCAAACCTTTGAAGATGCTTACTTCCCTGTGGATACGTTTCAGCTGCTTGTCAAGGATCTCTTCATTGGAGTAATCCATAAGCCAGTTGGCGCACGCCGTATGCCAGCAGAGGGGATGACCTTTAACGGTGATCCCGTTATCTTTAAGCCATTTTGCGGAGGCAAGTGTCATCTCCTGATTGGGCTTGCCTTCTATGTGTTCATAACCGCCCCAGTAAAAAGGGATCGTTCCGTAATTGAAAAGCTTCTTAAACTTTTCCATCCTCTCAATTGAGCTTTTCTTCATCATCTTCATCTTTTCCGGATCTGCTCCGGGGAAAGTGAAGTCATCGGGCATAACAACTCCGGCAACATCAAAGGCTCCGCATCCGAACAGAAACTTATGTGTTTTCTGATCGGCTTTTATCCCGGTGTTTTTCAGGGGATTTCCCGAAGCATCTTTAAGTAATAATTTAACGGTTGCTTTTCTGTGATTAAATTTATCCATACTCTTCTCCTAAATATATCAAAATTGAGATGTGAAGCATCACCCGGGTACCCGGGGAACGCTGAAGGCATTTTCAAGGTGGCATTGACTTTCTACCGGACTTCCGGGATGCTTATGAATACATACCTTCTCCGTTCAATATCCGGCTTACAAACTGTCTTTTATTTCAGCGTATAATTCTTCAGATCCGAAGAAATGGTATTTGCATACTGATTCAAGTTTTCCGAAACACTTGCAATATTATTTGTTTCACTTGATATCTTACCGCTCTCAGATACAATCTGATCACTTAAGGTAAGTATCTTCGAAATGTTTGCGGCCTGCTCCTTGGTGGTCGATGCGTTATTTGTCGCTACATTGCTTATGCGGCCTATGCCATCGACAATCTGGGTGATGCCGTCGGTTGCTTTGCTGATATCGGCGAAAATCTTGGCAAAGGACTCATTTACCTTGCTCACGCCTGAAATACAGGTTTCCATATCCTTAAAGCAGTCATCTGCCCTGCTGTTGATGTTTTCCATGTTCTTTGTAATGTTATTTACAAGACGGCGTATATTATCAGTTGCTTCTGAAGACTGCCCGGCAAGTGTACCGACTTCATCGGCAACAACCGCAAAGCCTCTGCCGGCCTCTCCGGCCCTTGCGGCCTCGATGGAAGCGTTAAGAGAGAGAAGGTTGGTCTGTGCGGAAATGGCATTGATGGTATCTGTAATACCCGTAACTTCCTTGACGGTCTCTGCTGTTTTATGGATGATATCCGTCAGTTCGCTCATTGTATCGTTCAGGATTTCGATATTTCTTGTCATATTCTCCATCTCAACTTTGCCGCTTTCCGAAGAATTAACGGTTTCCATACAAAGAGTCCTTACACCTGAAGCATTTTCCGCAAGCGAATTGGATGTTGCGGCAAGATCCGATGCGGAACCGGCAATGTTTTCGATGGAACGGTTCATGCTGTTCAATACATCACTAAGGTTTTCAAGCGACTTCCCCTGTGCTTTATTTGAATCCGTAAGTATATTCGAAATATCATAGCACTTTCCGGCGTTCCTGTTCATCTCGCCCGAAATATCGGTCATACCGAGCAGGGTCTTTCTCATGCTAGTAATGTATGCATTAAGCTGCTCTACGAGAGTAGTTATCTCGTTGTTTCCTTCCGGTTCAAGAGATACCATGAAGTTTCCGCGGCTGATCTCGTTGATCTTTTCCGTTACCATTGTAACGGGATTAAGATATTTACTCATAACAAAGTAAAGGAATACGCTTAAGATCAGCAACAATATAAGTCCTATTACCATAGTGATAATGTTGGAGGAAAGGATTGAACTGCTGACAAAGCTGTAAGGAACGGCAGTAACAACTATCCAGGATGTATCCTGAATACCGGTTGCCACATACATCATCTTTCCTTCCGAGGTTTTTGTGGTAATAACCCTTTCACTGTCTGCATCTCTGCTGACCTTTAAAGATGAGAAGATCTCGCTTAAACCTTTAATTATGTAATTACTGCCGGAGGATACGTTCTGGCCCACAACACCCTTGTCGTTACTTACAAGTATGTCTTTCGTATCTTTATTTATTATGTAGAATTTAGCATCTTCGGCACTGGATTTAAAGAAATCCATCTTTTCGGCAACTTTATCAAAATTAATATCGCTGCTTAAGACTACATTTTCTCCAAGCTGTATTGCACAGGCAAGACAAGTCTTTCCGGTAGATGCATCCACATAAGGGTCAGAGGTGTATATCGCGCCTCTGTTACTTAAAGCACCCGTAAACCATACTCTGTCGGTGAACACAAAGGATTCATCCGGAACCCAGCCTGAACCGTCAAGGAAGGTCATATCGTTGCCATATCCGATATAGATGTCCTGTGAATCAGGGTCCTGCTTTGTAAGCTCTAACAGCATTTTTAAAGCATCTTCGTGAGACATATCGGGAATGCTCTTCATTACGTTTGCTATCTGTTCTACCCTGCTTTCGATATTACTCCACCAGTTATAAATCTCATTGGAATATGAAAGTGACTCTTCGCTTAAAAGTGTCTCCGTAAGTTGCACAATCCTGTCTGTCTGGATCTTACTGTTAACCGCGGTAATAATGACTATTACAATAAGCGCAGCCACAATGATCTCTGTCAGCAAAATGCTTTTCAACGATCTTCTTTTTTTCGTTTCCATATAAATGCCTCCTAAAAACGATATATTGTTTAAAAAATGTTACTTTGGTCTACTAAGACCTCCCATATTGAATCCTTAAGCGTAGCAAAAAATCTTTCGGAATTTATTTCGGATAAGATCCTTTTGGCTATAACCCAAAGAATGTCTATAAAAATATCAAAAGTTATTACGATGAGAGAAGTCTTAATTATTATAGAATAAAATTCGTCAAAATTCAAGAGATATATATACAAAAAGCAAAAAAACACATGTTTGGAACAACAATTTGTGAATCATTCTTATTGAAGTTATACCCATTAAATGCTATAATCGAGGTGACACTGTAAGAACCAAAACTTCCCATATGTCATTCTGAGCGAAGCGAAGAATCTTTCAGACTTCACAGTGAAATGAATAAACCGGGAAATATTAAGAATTTTCAGGAGGAGCTATGTCATTTTATAATTCAATGATGAAACTGATGTCCCGCATAGGGCGTACAGCCATTAAATCCCTTGATAAGATGTCTCTTGACCCGAGAGGCACGCAGGAAGAATTGCTTATGACGCTTCTTCAGGAAAACAGCAATACGGAATACGGAAAGGAATTCGGATTTTCGGAAATCCGTTCAATAGAAGAATACCAGAAAAAAGTGCCCGTCAGGGAATATGACGAGTTTGCCCCATATATTGAAAGGATGGTAAAGGGTGAGGAAGGTATACTTACCGCTTCGCATATAAGTCATTTTAACAAGACCTCCGGTACTTTGGGATGCGCAAAATACATCCCGCTTTCACAGAAGCAGGTCTCCGTTACGGGAAAATATCATGCGCTCCACACCAACGCTGTCATTTCCTCTCAGATAGGATATGGCTGGAACAACGGGAAAGGCATTAACCTGATGGAAGGTACGGCAGTCGTACTTGAAAGCGGTGCGACCTACGGAAGCGCATCCTCCGTGGCAGTCAAGAACGGACCGTTTAAAAATCTGTCCTCAAAAATATACACATCCCCCATTGAAGCCAAGCAGCCTGCAAAAGGAGTCATCACCAGATACATACATGCAAGATTCGCCCTGCAGGAACGTAAGGTAACCTATGTTGCCGCAACATTTTCAAGTATAATCCTTGAGATGTTCAGATATATAGAGGATCATCACGAGCTGCTCATAAAAGATATCGAAACGGGAACGATAGACGAAAGCATAGACTTCCCCTCCGAAGTAAGGGAGTCGCTTCTGAAAAAGATAAAACCGGATCCGAAGCGTGCGGCAGAGATAAGAAAGGTTTTCGAAAACTGGACAAACGAACCCTGGGCACTGAAGCTTTGGCCGAAACTTCAATATATCTACAGTGCCGCAGGTGCAAACTTTTCGCCATATACCGAAAAACTTAAGAAAAACATATTAGGCGATCAGGTTCATATTTTCTATCAGGGCGTTTCCGCATCGGAAGGAATGTTTTCCGCAGTCTATCAGATGGACAGGGAAGATTCGATCCTTGTTCCGGACGGATGTTTCATGGAATTTAAGGATACAGATGATGAAAATGCGCCATTTCTCACCATGGACCGGCTTGAAAAGGACAAATCCTACGAGCTGATCATAACAAACTATTCCGGTCTCTACCGTTACAGGATGCATGACATCCTTCGTGTAACGGGCTTTTATAACAAGACACCGCTTGTTGTATTTGAAAACCGGACAGGATATGCTGCAAATATACGCGGAGAAAAGACCTCCGAAGCAGCTGTCAGATACAGCATCGAAGAAACCGAGAAGGCTTTGGGACTTGATGTTTGGGACTATTCCATATATTCCGATGTGGATGCGGAGCCGCCGGCTTATGTCATGCTTACGGAGCTCAGTTCGCGCCCCGATGGCGTAACAAACGAGGACATCAGAAAATGCTTAAAGGAAAAGCTGATGCTCGCCAATAAAAACATAGTACATCATTTTGAGGACGGATATCTGGGCGACCTGAAGCTTATTGTCCTGCAGCCCGAAACCTATCTGCTCTACAGGGACGTAATGATCATGAAGGGTACATCAGCTTCCCAGCTTAAACCTGTCCATGTTATAAGAAACGAGTTCCAGCGTAAGTTTTTCTTTGCGCTCGAGGAAAAATACGGAGAAAACAGATAAGCTGCAGGACGCTCTCATTCTGTATGATACAGCTTACTGATAACCTCGGTTATACAGGCTGCGGTATCGCCCGCTGTCATGCTTATGGGATTTGACTTCTGTTCAGCCAGTTCGCCGGCCTTTCCGTTGATATAGGCGCCTGTCGTTACAGCCATGACGGTATCGTCGATATAAGCACATACTGCAGACAATATGCCCGAAAGCACATCCCCGCTGCCGGCGGATGCCATGCCCGGACACCCCGTATCCGTAATATAGGTACGTTCACCGTCGGTTATTATCGTTGCACAGCCCTTAAGGAGAAGTATAACTCCGGTTTCACGGGCATATTCTTCGGCAGTAAGTATCGGGGCAGCCTGTATTTCTTCTATTGTCTTACCACATAGTCTTGAAAATTCTTTAAGGTGCGGAGTCAAAACTACCGTACCTTTTGCATTTTTTATTGATTTACGTTCAAGACCGGCAAGCGCTGTGAGCCCGTCGGCATCTATGATAAGCTTGCCCGAAAACTCACGAAGAAGATACTCTGCAGCCTTCCCGGTTTCTTCCGATATCCCTATCCCCATACCAAAAGCAACGCTCTTTACATTTCCGGTCAGTTCCTTAAACTCATCTTCCTTAAACACCATTTTCCCTGCTGCATCGGAAAGCGGGAATACGGTACTTTCAAGTATGTGGCTGCTTACATCATGTATAAGCGACGCCGGAAGAGCTGCCTTAACCACACCCGCACCGCTCCTCATCGCTGCATTCGCAAGATAGGCGAGCCTTATGGCTCCGCTGTAACGCTCCGAGCCTCCTATAAGAGCTGTATATCCGTAGGTTCCTTTATGGGAATAGTTATCCCTTTTCGGAAGGGCCGCTGCTATGTCATTTTCTTCCGGAGATAGGTAAATCCTGCCCGTAGGAGCTATCCCGATATCACAGTTTACCTTCTGTTTCATGACATCCTTTGCCATGTTAAGAAAATGTCCCGGTTTAAAACTGCCTATGGATACGGTTATATCAGATCTTACGCAGCCGTCCTTTTCTTCGGAAAGCCCGGTGTCTCCGTTTAAGCCGCTGTTAATATCTACCGAAACAACATATGCGCCGCTTCCGTTGATGTTATCGATTATTGTTTTTGCAGGTTCCTTTACCTTGCCTTTAAAACCCGTACCGAAGATACAGTCGACTACCGTTCCGAATCCTTTAAATTCTTCTCCGTTCCATTTCTGCGCTTCGATGCCTTTTTTGCGGCAGATATCGTAGAAATATGCTCCGTCCTCGGAAAATCTCTCGTCTGTTAGGAAAATGCGGCATTCTATCCCGGCATCAAAAAGAAGCCCGGCTATAACATATCCGTCACCGGCATTGTTACCGGTCCCGCAGACTACGGCAACGGGAGGTTTCCATTCCGGTACGGCGTCAAACACAGCTTTCCCGGCCTTCTTCATCAGCTCTTTCCCGGGAATACCCGATGCTATGGTCTGAGCATCACTTCTTCTCATATTTTCAACAGACAGGACTTCTTTCATTTTCTACTTCCTTCATAATAAAAATATATAACGTTTTTATGGGATCATTATAATATACTCTCCCGGATAATTCAAGTAATCCTTCGCCAGCTCTTAGTATTACAAAAAGAGCTTAACTTAAATGACGCCGGAAATAAAAATAAATTGAAAAGAACCTAAAATTATGTTACATTTAATGATATATATAAATATCTGCCGGAATATATTCAGACGAAGCCGGGATAGTATAGTCCCTCAAACACAAAAAAGGAGGATGTTCTTATGAACGAAATCATTTCAAAAAGAAACCGTCTGCTTGCAGAAAAGGTGATCCATGGTCTCGAATCCAGAAATATGGAAGGCTTCTATGCCGAATCCAAAGAAGAAGCTCTTAAAAAAGCTCTCGAGCTTATTCCCGAAGGCTCTTCCATCGGTATGGGAGGCTGCATGAGCGCCATGGAGATAGGCCTGGTCGACGCTCTCAAAACAGACAAGTATAAATTCATAGACCGTGACCGTATGGAAGACAAAAGGAAAGCCATGATGGACAGCTATGATGCCGACTTTTTCATCTCCAGCGCAAACGCCATGACAGAAGACGGTATACTCATAAACGTAGACGGGAATTCAAACCGTGTCTCAGCTATCTGCCAGGGTCCCCGTCAGGTAATCTTTATTATAGGTATGAACAAGATCTGCTCCGACGTTGACAGTGCGATGAAGCGTGCCCGTAATGTGGCCGCTCCCATTAACGCACAGCGTTTCGGTCTCGCTACTCCCTGCTCGAAAACAGGCTCCTGCATGGATTGCAAGTCTCCCGACACAATCTGCTGCCAGATCCTTATTACCAGGTTCTCCCGTCACAAGGGACGTATCAAGGTAATCCTCGTAAACGACAGCCTGGGATTCTGATCATTATAACAAAACAGAAGATATCCCCCACCTCTTAGCGTAGCGAAGGATGACACTAACTCAACAGTATTGGGGGTAATTTTTTTATTCAATTTTTTTCATACTCTGCATAAACATATTTCTCGTAATACTCTTCCAAACAGATACCTTCGGAATAACAGGTCAGGGCAACTGCCTTTCCTACATAAGTAAAGTGATAAGGTTCGTCCATAACTCCCGTATATTCGGTTTTGTTACCGTAGTAACGCTTAATGAAACCGTATTTATAGGAGTTTTTTTCAAGCCAGTCGAAACCCTGTTCTGATGCATCAAAATCTATGGCATATCCCGTACGATGCTCACTGCTTACTCCCGGAACACATATAACTCCTCCCGAATGGTAAGGATCATCTCCGTAAGATGGGTTCTCGCCCATGCGGCGCTGCCAGTATCTGTTCTGTGTCTCAAAGGAACGGTATCCGCCTCCCGATATAATACTGTATTTATGTTTTCCCTCGTTATAAGCAGCATCTATCATTTCGGACAAAGGTCTGATCACTTCTTTCTGAAGCCTGCAGGTATCATAATCCCTCCATACCAGCTTTCTTGTGATCTCAGAATCTTTAAGATATACCAGACCCTTTGGCGTACCTGATTTCCTGATTATATTCGTAAAGTTTACAAGCATGCCCGGTTTTACGGAATATGCCTCATACGGAACCTCCTCGGGAGTAAGATGTGCCGTTATCTTACAGTCGGAAATCTTCTCCGATATCTGTTCTGAGGCTCTTTTTGTATCATATACATTTATCCTACAGGTATAATCCTTTCCGTTTTTGCCTGTTATCACAAGCTTTGTCTTCCCGGCTCTCTTTGTTTTTACCTTCCCCTTAGTATTTACCGACGCAACGGTTTCGTCTGCGATATTGTATGCCGCTGCTTTTGAACCTTTAAGCTTTACATAAAACATATCCCCTATCTCACAGTTTTTTTCCTTAACCGTGATATAGGCCTTTTTTGGGGTTTTGGCTTCAACCGTGGTATCCTTTACCGGAACGATCGTAAACAATAAACAGCACAGGAGTAAATAAATGATCGCTTTCTTTTTCACTGCTCTCCTCCTTGATTGGATACGTAATTTACAGACCCATTTTTGAAAAGAGTGCCGCAAAAGGAGTATTGGTCATTTCCTCGCTGTAGGAAGAAGGCTCTTCCGTTCCATCTGCGAAAAGGGTATCCTCCTTATCATAAGAAGGGGTATCAAGCTCTTTCATGGTTAAGGAAATCTTTCCGTCCTCAACCTTTAATACCTTTACCTTAACTTCCTGTCCCATCTTTAAAACTTCCGAGGGCTTAGAAATCCTCTTTTCGCATATCTGGGATATATGGAGAAGTCCGGTAAGACCGTTTTCAAGAAGTATGAATGCCCCGTAGGATTCCATTCTGTCTACTTTCCCCTCAAATATCGTTCCGGGAACAACCGCCGAGATCCTGTTTTTCCTGCCTGCTTCCTCTTTTTCCCTTAAAACCTGCTTAACTGAAAGAACCAGCTTTTTATTTTTGGAATCAGCTGTAATAACTCTTGCATTCAGTGTTTTTCCGACATATGAAGCCGTATCCTCAACATACTCCATAGAAAGCTGCGAAGAAGGAATAAATGCTTTTATGCCTTCAAGATAGGTAATAACACCTGACGGTACCTGTGCCTTAATGTGGACACTTACAGTTTCCTGTTTCTCAAATATCTGTTCTATCTTCTCCCAGGCTTCAAGCTCGCGCGCCTCCTTCATGGAAAGAAGAACATTTCCCTTACCGTCATCCAGCTCAACGACGATCACCTTTGTGTTATCCCCGATCTTTAAATCCCGTAAGGGAGAGAAATCGGGATCGTCGGATATCGCATCATTGGGAACGATTCCCTGGGTATAATATCCTATATCACAGGTTACCCCGTCATCATCAATATCAACGATCATTCCGTCAAGTACTTCTCCTATTTTAAGTACCCTGAATGAATTGCTGAGTTCATTTTCAAAATCTTTCATTGTTTCCGACATTTTCTTGTCCTCCGGTCTTCATAATGATTCCATTATACCGCATTTTTTTCAAATTACAAGATGCTGCATAGTTCTTAAATGTTCAAATATGACTAAAGTCATGCACATAATGTATCTTTTTTCACTACAAAATCTTTTTTCCCCGTGATATTATGACATCAAGGTTGAAAGTCCAAAAGCCGTTCAAGCCGCCTTGAAAAGGCTTCGTGGCTTTCAACCGTCCAAACAACCGAGAAGCAGCGAAAACCACGAAAGGAAACAAACCATGGAAACCATATTAAGAACAATCGACCTGACAAAGAAGTACGGCAGTAAGGTAGTAGTTGACAATTTGAATATCGAGATAAAAAAAGGCGAAGTCTTCGGACTCTTAGGACCTAACGGAGCCGGAAAAAGCACGACCATGAACATGATTTGCGATATAGTCCGTCCGACACTCGGAAGCATAGAGTTCATGGGAATGGATTTCAGAAAGAACAAAAGCGAGCTCTTAAGGAAACTCGGATATATCCCCCAGGATCTGGCAATTCACGGGAACCTGAAAGCATGGGAAAATGTAGAACTCTTTACTTCCCTCTACGGAATAAAGGGTGAAGAGTTAAAGAAAGCCATAAACGAATCTCTCGATTACGTAGGTCTTCTTGAAAGAAAGAATGATTACGCAAAGAATTTCTCGGGCGGTATGAAGAGACGGTTAAACATTGCCTGCGCCATCGGACATCATCCCGATCTTCTGATATTTGACGAACCGACGGTCGGCATCGATCCCCAGTCAAGAAGCTTCATCCTCGATAAGATCAAGGAATCCAACAAGAAAGGAACCACCGTTATCTACACCAGCCATTATATGGAAGAAGTCGAAGCGATATGCACAAGGATTGCCATCATGGATAACGGAAAGATAATAGCGATCGGAACCAGTGAGGAATTGAAAAAGCTTGTTGTAGACAATACCGAGTCGATAACCCTTGAGGAAGTATTCCTGACACTAACCGGAAAGAAGCTGAGGGATTATTAAGCAGTCATATATTACGGAAGGAAAACGGTAACATGATAAGATATCTGATAAAAAACAATATAAAGATAATGAGCAGAAGCATGGTAAACGTTCTCTGTTTTATCCTCTGCCCCATGATAGTTTCTGCGGTTCTCATAAGTGCCTTTTCATCACTTCTGAATAAATACGAAGGAAGTACGGAAAGCTTTATCGTCGGATACAGCATCAAAAGTAAAGACGGAAGTGAATCGATCAGGCAGCTCTTAAACGGTCTCGGTTCAAACAGTGATATAACGTTCGCGGAATATCAAAACGAGGATCCCGAAACGATACTGTCAAACAGTGAAGTGGCAAGTTTTGTGGAATTCGGAGAAAATGATTATAAAATATACGTAAAAGATGATTTTGAAATACAGGGCAAGATCATTGAGGGCATGCTTTCGGTATCCTTTAATTCCATGATAGCAAACGGAACGGAGCCACAAACGGCAGAGATCACTGTTAACAAAGCTGATTTTATCCCCCCTGTTGATTCGACGGATTACTATGGGATCATTTATATCGTTTACTTCGCATGGTGCGCGATAGTATGTGCCTCCGGTCTTCTTTCGAGCGAAAAGAAATACCGTATAGATAACAGATTCCGGATTTCGGGAATCTGTGAATTTAAGCTGTACCTGGCCAAATTCCTGTCGGTAAGTATTGTTGTTCTTTCCGGGATAACCGTTTCGGCACTTTTCTCAGCACTGTTTCTGGGTGTTCACTGGGGTAATATCCTGCTATCCGCTTTAATAGTGTTCATCCTTGTCATGGCCAGCACAGCTTTGGGCTTAATGTTCTATTCAATAACAAACAGTCTGGTACTTACGGTGATAATCGTATTCGCTATAGTATGGATACTTGGATTCATCGGAGGAAGCTTTGAAGTCTATATGTTTTCATCGACTCCAGAGAGCGTACGTGTTATTTCTCCGATATATCACGAAAACAGGGCGCTGATAGAGCTTCTGGTACAAGGGAAAAGTGACTATCTGCTTTCCGCTATACTTTATCCTTTAGCTCTTGTAATTGGCTGTTCAGGTATTTCCGTCGCAGCAAATCAACTCAGAAGGAGAGGAAGAAAATGATAATACTTTTTAAAACTACACTTAAGCTTTTGTTCAGGAATAAGGGTTTCTGGTTCTTCATGCTGCTCGCTCCTACACTTTCCATACTGATGCTTAGCCTAAAAGTTGCAGATAATACCTTATATACTGCCGATACCTATAAAACAGAAGTGACAACGCTTGAAGATGTGACCGACAAGGTTGCATATTACAATAACGGAATCGGAATGCTCGTTATAAAAGTATATGATGCTTCGGGAAGCGATCTGGCAGGATATTTTCTGGATTCCCTGTCAAAAAACGGTATGTTCAAGCTCTTAAGAGCTGATGCAAAGGGAATGGATGATGAAGCCTTCAGAGAAAGACTCAAAACGGACGGATATGACGACAGAATGAACGCCGCCGTATTTATTAAGGAAAACTTCGATGAAGAAATGAGAAACAAACACAGTGAAAACGCCTTCGAAATAGATTTACTGAGCGATGACGGAAGAAACGCCCTGTTTGAGACAGAAGCCAAAAACATCTCAAAAAAGATACTGTCGGCATACGATACCGTCAGGATAACGTCTGACACCAGCCTTTCCGCAGACACCGATGCGGTACTCACCGTTTTGAACCGGATGGACGGGAATCTCCCCGCAAAAGAAATCGTTTCCGTTTCAGATACTACCAAAAGAAAACTGACACAGAAACAGTCAAAACAAAAAACACTGATCGGTTATGTATTCGCATTTCTGACGCTGGGCTTTGTATTATGCGGAACCATGGTTTCACATACTGTTATCTCGGAACAAAAGGAGCAGGTGCTGGTAAGGGTCAAGCTTGCAAATGTGGGAAATGTTACTTATTTCCTTGCAAAATATCTGGCCGGAGTAGTAATATCTTTTATGATGACTTTTATCCTTGCGGCCGGAACCCTGTTCATTTCGGAAGAAAAGATAGGAATGAGTCATTTACAGCTTATACTCCTGACCTTCCTTTTGGGACTTATCTTCTGCTCGATCAGCCTTCTTTTCGGAGTGATCTTCAAAGATATAATGAGCGCAAACGTTACGGCGTTTACGGTATGGAGCCTGTCTTCAATGCTTTCGGGTCTTTTCTTCCCGTTGGATTCCGCTACGAGCATGATAAAGATCATTTCCTCTGTTCTGCCGCAAAAATATTTCCTTGACGGCGCAGAAATGATTTTTGTAGGTGACAACATGGTGTATATTATGCTATTATGTATAACAGCAGCATATATAGCCTTGGTTGCAAGCCTCGGCGGATTAGGGATCAAACTTAAGAAAGCGGAAGCATGACTAAAAGGATTGAAGAAAATTACTTTCTGGTGATACGTATCGTTTTTCTGTTCGTATTTACCATATTCGGAATAATAAACAGCGATATGGCAGGGGCATCCTTCGGGATACTCCTGCTTAATATGTCTTTTGTTACTTCCATGGTCATAAAAGAACTTCTTAACGGAAAATGGAAGCTCATACCTTACGGATTCGCAATTGTTCTCTTTTGCATCCTGATTTCCTTTGTCGGCAAGGGCTATATACTTTTGGGCTTTCTGCTTGTCTTTGATATACTCTCCGATGCCGGTGCGGGAATCTGGGGATATGTTCTTGCTGCGGTGGGGGGAATAGTTCCCTCTCCGATAGGTCAGGTCGTTCAGCTGACAATCGTAGCACTCCTTGCAATATGTTATATCCAGCACTATTTCGTGGTTCTCTCATATAAAAAACAGATGCAGGAAGATACGATCATAGAGCAGAATCTTAAAAGGGATATCTATAAGAAGGATGCCGAAAACAAAGCGGAAATGCGCAGAAACATGCTTTTGGCCGAAAACAGGCTCTTAGAGGAGCGGTCCAAGCTTTCCCAGACACTGCACGATAAGCTTGGGCACAGCATAAACGGATCGATATATCAGCTGGAGGCTATAAAGGTCCTTATGGAAAAAGACCCCGAAAAGTCCCGCGTCATGCTTCAGGGCGTAATAGACCAGATGCGCACGGGTATGGACGAGATACGCGCGATACTCAGAAAGGAACGTCCGGAGAAAAAAGATATTTCCATGCTCCAGCTTTACAGGCTCACCGAGGAATGTAGAGAAAAGGGTATAGAAATGAATCTTTCCACCTCAGGCGATACTGCTCAGATACCCGAGAATATCTGGGAGGTCATCCTGGACAATACTTTTGAAGCTGTAACAAATTCTATGAAATATGCACAGTGTACCAGGATCGATGTGAATATCGTCGTAATGAACAAAATGATAAGATGCAGCATATCCGATAACGGGCTTGGATGCAAGGACTTTACTGACGGAATGGGAATCTCCGGAATGCGGAGCAGGGTACGTAACATCGGCGGAACATTAAGCTTTGAAACAGAAAAGGGGTTCGCCGTTAATATGCTTCTGCCGTTATGAATTTAATATTACATTATACGGGAACAGCAGATAAAGATTGGAGAAATTTGTTATGGAAAAAATAAAAGTTATAATAGCGGATGACAGCGATTTTGTCAGGGACGGCATGAAGATAATACTCGATGTGGATGATGAGTTTGAAGTCATAGGCTGCGCAGCCAACGGGAAGGAAGCAATAGAGATAGCTGAAAAAGAGGCTCCTGACGTCTTCCTGATGGATATCCAGATGCCGGTAATGGACGGTATTGAGGCCACAAAATACATAGTCGAAAAGAATCTCGGAAAAGTACTCATCCTTACAACCTTTGATGATGACGAGCTTGTTAAACAGGCCCTTAAAAACGGCGCTAAGGGATATCTTATAAAAAATCATACCCCGGAACGTTTAAAACAGATGATAAAATCCGTATACAGCGGGATCAGCGTGGTTGAGGAAAAGATGCTCGGAACGCTTACGGGTATCGGCGAAGACGCTTCCCTGTCCGGTTCAAAAAAGACTACCGGCAATACAGCAGACGGGTTCGACCCATCCGGGTACACCGAAAGGGAACTTGATATCATCCGGGCGGTAGCGGACGGCCTGTCAAACCGGGAAATTGCCGAAAAGCTGTTCATTTCCGAGGGAACCGTAAAAAATTACATAACCAACATCCTCTCGAAAGAAAACCTCTCCCACCGAACCGCGCTTGCAGTCTACTATCTCACCGGTAAAAAATAAAACAACACTAACCTAACTCTTCTTTACAAATCTGAAAATATATAGTATAATACAAAGATGTTTAAACTTTGACCGGGCAAAAACCGGAGATTGTTCCGGCACGGTCAGAAAAGAACACTATACTATCAGTATCAGGAGGAAACTTTATGTCAAACTTTTACATCACAACCCCGATCTATTACCCGTCAGGGAATCCTCACATCGGGCACTGCTACACGACCGTTGCGTGCGATTCCATTGCCCGCTACCGCCGAATGCAGGGACATAACGTAATGTTCCTTACCGGTACCGATGAGCACGGACTTAAAATCGAGCAGAAAGCAAAAGAGGCCGGTGTAACACCTCAGAAATATGTTGACGACATAGTCGAGATTTTCAAAAAGCTCTGGAGCTATATGAACATCAGCTATGACCGCTATATCCGTACAACGGACGATTATCATATCGAGTCGGTACAGAAGATCTTTAAGACATTGTATGACAAGGGTTACATCTATAAGGGCAAATACGTCGGAAAATACTGTACTCCCTGCGAAAGCTTCTGGACGCCTTCTCAGCTTAAAAACGGAAAATGTCCCGACTGCGGCAGAGATGTGGTTGACGCCGAAGAAGAAGCTTATTTCCTCAAAATGTCTCTTTTCGCAGACAGACTCGAGGATCTTCTGCTTAACACCGATTACCTTCAGCCGAAGACCAGAGCTATCGAGCTTGTAAACAACTTCATCAAGCCCGGTCTCGAAGACCTATGCGTTTCCCGTACCTCATTCACATGGGGAATACCGGTAACCTTTGATCCAAAGCATGTTGTCTATGTCTGGATAGACGCTCTCTCCAACTACATCACGGCTCTTGGCTATGAAAACGGAAAATATAATGATTTTGAAACCTTCTGGCCTGCGGATGTACATATGGTCGCAAAGGATATCATGAGATTCCACGCACTTATCTGGCCCGCAATGCTTATGGCACTTGAACTGCCGCTTCCCAAGCATCTTGCCGTACACGGCTGGATAACCTTTAACGGAGACAAAATGTCAAAATCAAAAGGCAATGTGGTAGATCCTTTCATTCTCGGAAACCGTTACGGCTGTGATGCCATACGTTACCACATCCTCCGTGAAATGGCACTGGGTGCAGATTCCGATTTTTCAAACGAGATCCTTATCAACCGTATAAACTCGGATCTTGCCAACGGCTTCGGAAACCTTGTATCAAGAACCGTTGCAATGGCTGACAAGTATTTCGGCGGAACCCTTCCGTCCGAGCGAGAGGACGCTCCCATTGATGAGGAACTTAGGTCCCTGGCAGTATCAATCTGCGGCAAGGTCGACGAATTTATCGATAACACTCAGATCAAACAGGCGCTTGAAACCATCTTCACACTTGTTGACAGGGCAAACAAATACATAGACGAGACCGCTCCTTGGGTTCTCGGAAAGGACGAAAGCAAAAAGGCACGTCTTGCTACCGTTCTTTACAACCTGCTGGAGTCGATCCGTATAATATCCACTCTCCTTTCTTCGTTCATGCCTTCAACCATGCCTAAGGTATGGGAACAGATAGGTGCAGCGAAGGAAGATGTTACCTATTTAAACGCATCGAAGTTCGGAGTACTTCCCGCAAACGTGACTGTTCACAAGGGAGAGATCCTCTTCCCTCGTATAGACGTAGATAAGGAAATTGACGAGCTTAACGCGATCCTTCTCGCAAACGCACCCAAACAGGAACCCGAAGACCCCGGTTTCACACCCGAGCCCCAGGCCGAGCAGATAGAGTTTGACAGCTTTGCGGCTGTGGATTTAAGAGTTGCAAAGGTAATCGAATGCGAAAAGGTCAAAAAATCAAAGAAACTGCTCAAGCTTCAGCTGGACGACGGTATGGGCGGAAGACAGGTTGTTTCAGGCATTGCACAATGGTATGAACCTCAAGACCTGATCGGAAAAAAGGTAATAATAGTCGCAAATCTTAAGCCTGTTGTCCTCTGCGGAGAGGAGTCAAAGGGCATGATCTGTGCGGCAGACCTTCCCGACGGAAGCTGTGCTGTCCAGTTTGCGGACGACAAAATGCCCTGCGGAGCAAAATTAAGGTAACTACGGTTCTTTATCAGAGTTTTTCAACAGATAAATAAAAACAGGAGGTAAGATATGAGGGTAACTAACGAAATTATTTATGTAGGGGTTAACGATCATAAGATCGATCTGTTCGAAGGTCAGTACGTAGTACCTGAGGGCATGGCTTATAATTCATACGTGATCGTGGATTCAAAAATCGCAGTCATGGATACGGTAGACAGGAATTTTACACACGAATGGCTTGATAATCTGGCAAATGCCTTAGGCGACAGGAAACCCGATTATCTTGTGGTCCAGCACATGGAACCCGATCATTCGGCAAACATCTGCAACTTCATGAATACCTATCCCGAAGCAAAGATCGTTTCTTCTTCAAAGGCATTCGCAATGATGAAGAACTTCTTCGGAAAGGAATTTGAAGACAGAAGGATTGTTGTTGCTGAAGGGGATACCCTTGAACTCGGTACCCATACCCTATCCTTCATAGGCGCTCCCATGGTTCACTGGCCCGAGGTCATCATGACCTACGACGCCAAGGATAAGGTCCTGTTTTCTGCCGACGGCTTCGGTAAATTCGGAGCTTTGGATGCAGAAGATGACGACTGGGCATGTGAGGCAAGAAGATACTATTTCGGTATCGTCGGAAAATACGGCGTACAGGTACAGGCTGTTTTAAAGAAGGCCGCCGCACTTGATATTGAAAAGATATGTCCGCTTCACGGTCCCGTACTTACAGAAAATCTCGGATACTATATCGATCTTTACAATACATGGTCAAGCTACGGCATCGAATCCGACGGCATCATGATCGCCTATACCTCCGTTTACGGAAATACAAAGAAGGCTGTCGAACTCCTTGCCGACAGGCTTAAGGCAAAGGGCTGCCCGAAGGTTGTCGTAAACGATCTCGCGCGTTCCGATATGGCGGAAGTTGTTGAGGATGCCTTCAGATACGGCAGAATCGTCCTTGCAACCACTACCTATAATGCTGATATCTTCCCGTTCATGAGAGAATTCATAAATCACCTGACCGAACGCGGGTTCAAGAATAAGACAGTCGGTATGATAGAGAACGGCTCGTGGGCTCCCATGGCCGTAAAGGTTATGAAGGAAATGCTTTCGGGCTGCAAGAACATCACTTATACCGACACAAACGTAAAGATTACCTCTGCCCTTAACGATGTAAGCAAGGAACAGATAGAAAAGCTTGCCGACGAGCTCTGCATGGACTATATGGCAGCAGCTCCCGATACTGCAAACAAGAACGATCTTACGGCACTTTTCAAGATCGGATACGGTCTTTATGTTGTTACGTCAAACGACGGAAAGAAGGATAACGGCCTTATCGTAAATACCGTATCACAGGTTACCAGTACCCCCAACAGGGTTGCGGTATGCATCAACAAACAGAATTATTCACACCACGTGATAAAACAGACCGGCATCATGAACGTAAACTGCCTGTCAGTGGACGCTCCTTTCTCCGTATTTGAAAACTATGGTTTCAGGAGCGGCAGGAATACCGATAAATTCGAAGGCGTAGATGTTCTCCGTTCCGATAACGGACTCATCTTCCTTCCGAGATACATCAATGCTTTTATGTCACTTAAGGTTGAACAGTATGTGGATCTCGACACCCACGGAATGTTCATCTGTTCGGTTACCGAAGCAAGAGTCATGTCCGACAGGGAAACCATGACCTACACCTATTATCAGGACAATGTTAAGCCGAAGCCCCAGACCGAAGGCAAGAAGGGCTGGGTATGCAAGATCTGCGGTTATATCTACGAAGGTGAGGATTTACCCGAAGACTTCATCTGTCCTCTTTGTAAACACGGTGCAGCAGACTTCGAACCGATCAAGAGCTGAAAACAGGAGAAACAAATTGAGACTCGATAAATATCTAAAGGTATCACGGCTTATTAAACGCAGAACCGTTGCGAACGAAGCGGCGGACTCCGGAAGGGTGCTTCTTAACGGAAAGGAAGCCAAACCGTCCGCAAACGTTAAAGTCGGAGATATCATTGAAATCGGCTTTGGAAACAAAACCGTCAAGGTAGAGGTGCTCGCAATAGCGGATACCAGCCGCAAGGAAGAAGCAAAGGAACTTTTCAGATATCTGTAGCATAAGCTTTTTCGACCTGAGTTTAAGAAAGGGGGCTCGTCCATGGCAAAAAGACAAGTGAAGACAAAAAGCCGTCTGGGACTGATATGCGTTATGTTTGTTGTCCTTTTGATATGCGGTTTCATTTATTTCAAAACCATGGAATTAAAGAACGAACTCATGGTCTTAAACTCCACGCTTGATTCCATACAGGAAGATATAAGTCTCGCAAGGAAAAAACAGGAAGATCTGAAAAACGAAGAAAAATACCGCCAGACCGATGACTACAAAAAGGATGAGGCAAAGGATATCTACGGTTTGAGAGATCCTGACGAGACCATATTCCTGCCCAATGAACCCGAAGGAAATTGACAGATGGATGAAGTCGAGAAGAAAGCACTTGCTTTTATAAAGGAAAACTGTTTTTTGGAAAAAGGTGAAACCGTGATCGCCGGTGTTTCAGGAGGGGCTGATTCCATGTGCATGCTTCTGCTTTTGATGAAGCTGAAAAACGATATGGATCTGAAGATCGTCGTAGCGCATGTTAATCACGGTATCCGCGGCATTGAAGCGGATGCCGATGAAGAGTTCGTCGGTGCTTTCTGCAGGACTCACGGATTGGCTTTCGAACCGGTTTTTGCGGATATCCCACGTCTGGCTGTAGAAACGGGGAAAACCTGTGAAGAGGCCGGCCGGGATTTTCGTTACGATTTCTTTAAACAGCTGGCGATAAAATACCGATCAAAGAAGATCGCCGTGGCTCATAACTGTGGCGATAATGCCGAAACGGTACTCTTTAACATTTTCCGTGGAACGGGTATCAAAGGTCTTACCGGTATAGTTCCCAAAAGGAACATTAAGGATGCGGACGGAAACGAGCTCTGTCTTATCCGTCCGGTTCTCTGTCTGACAAGATCCGAGATAGAAAAGTTTCTAAGTTCAATTAATCAGGAATATCGCATAGATCATACCAACAGCGATAATCACTATTCGAGAAACCGAATACGTAACGAGATCCTTCCTCAGGCAGAAAAATACATAAACTCAAATGTCTTAGGCCATATAGCCGCCTTAAGCCGTCAGGCTTCGGAGGTTGAAGATTATATTTCCCTTAAGACGGACGAAGCAATGAAATATGCAAAGCTGACTGTCCTGGAAGACGGATATATCGTCGACGGTTCTCTCGGTATCGAAGGCTTGTCCGGGCTTCATCCCGTTATAAGGACCAATCTTATCCGCCGGGTTTTCGGAAGTGTTGCCGGAAGGCTAAAGGACGTGGAAGATGTTCATATAAGGGCTATAGACGGATTACGGCTGGCTCAGAGCGGCAGATCGCTTTCGCTGCCCTACGGGATAACCGCCGTCAGGGAATATGATAATATCGTCCTGAAAAAAAGCCCCTGCCCAAAGGAGCTCCCGGAAAATCCCGATATAAAAGTACCGGATGTGAAAAAGCCGGCCGGTACGGGACCGGAAGTAAGCTTAAAAATTTGTGACAGGGCTCAGCTCGGAGAAATCCCCCGCGAAAAGAACATCAAATGGTTCGATTACGACCGGATAGGCTCCATGCCTGTTTTACGGAACATGAAAGACGGCGATTATCTTCTTATAGGAAAGGACCTGAACAAAAAGAGCCTGCGCCGGTTCATGATAGATAACAAAATCCCGCTGTCAGAAAGATGCGGTATCACTCTCCTGGCAGACGGAAGCCATGTTCTCTGGGTAGTCGGCTACAGACAGGATGAAAGCTGTCTTGTAACCTCCGATACTAAGAAGGTGCTCATAGCGGAAATAACTGCCTGACCGGAAATCTCGGATTCCCGATGCGTGCAGTATATATAAAGTAAGAAAAGGTGAATTAGAAATGGGAAAGTCTAAAGGATTTGGATTGTATCTTGCGTTTATTGTAGTTCTGATACTCATAGTGTATTTTACTAAAAATATCAGCGAGTCTAAATACGACAACTACACGTTCAAGGATTTTTCTGAAGCTTTGAACAATAAGCAGATACAGGCAGTAACCATTGTCCCATCGGAAGATGTCCCGATGGGCGTGGTAAAATTCTCCCTTTCATCGGGACAGAGGGCTAAGGTCACCTGTTCGGATGTAAAGGAAATGGAAAAGATCTTAAGAGAAGCAAACATCCCGTATTCCTTAGAGGAAATAGAAAAGCCGGGCTGGTTCTTTACAACTGTTCTACCCTATCTGTTGATAGCCGTTGTACTTATCGTCTTTATGATGATAATTACCGGACAGAGCGGATCAAACAGCGGAACAAAGGTAATGAACTTCGGAAAATCACGGGCAAGGGTTACCATAGGCAAGGACAATACGTTCTCATTCAAGGATGTAGCCGGTCTTAAAGAAGAAAAGGAGGATCTTGAGGAAATAGTCGATTTCCTGAGGAATCCCGCAAAATATACCGCTGTAGGCGCAAGAATCCCGAAGGGCATACTCCTTGAGGGTTCACCCGGAACAGGAAAGACGCTTCTCGCGAAAGCAGTTGCGGGCGAAGCAGGCGTTCCGTTCTTCTCCATATCGGGTTCCGATTTTGTCGAGATGTTCGTCGGCGTCGGCGCATCCAGAGTAAGAGAGCTCTTTGCCGATGCCAAGAAAAACGCTCCCTGCATTATCTTCATTGACGAGATAGACGCAGTTGCCAGACGTCGTGGTACAGGTATGGGCGGCGGCCACGATGAAAGAGAGCAGACCTTAAACCAGATGCTCGTAGAGATGGACGGTTTTGGTGTCAACGAGGGCATAATCGTTCTTGCCGCCACCAACCGTGTGGATATACTTGATCCCGCCATCCTCCGTCCCGGACGTTTTGACCGAAAGATAGTCGTAGGACGTCCCGATGTCAAGGGCCGTGAAGATATCCTTAAGGTTCATGTTAAAAACAAGCCGCTTTCGGATGATGTCGATCTTTCACAGATTGCCCGTACAACAGCGGGCTTTACCGGTGCAGACCTTGAAAACCTGATGAACGAGGCTGCTATCGTTGCAGCAAAGGAAAACAGGAAGTTCATCAACGAAGAAGATATTAAAAAGTCCTTCATCAAAGTCGGGATCGGTACCGAACGCAAGAGCAAGGTTGTTTCGGATAAGGAAAAGAAGATAACAGCTTACCACGAATCCGGTCATGCCATCCTTTTCCATGTACTTCCCGATGTAGGTCCTGTTTATACGGTATCCATAATCCCTACCGGATTAGGCGCAGCCGGCTACACCATGCCGCTTCCCGACAGGGACGAGATGTTCTATACCAGAAGCCATATGCTTCAGGATATCATGGTATCCTTAGGTGGAAGAATTGCCGAAGAGCTTATCTTTGAGGATATCACGACCGGTGCATCCCAGGATATTAAGAACGCTACTGCCACCGCAAGAAAAATGGTTACCCGTTACGGATTTTCCGAGAGCATCGGTATGGTTAACTATGATAATGATGACGACGAGGTCTTCATCGGTAGGGATCTTGCACATACAAGAAGCTACAGCGAGAATGTTGCAAACCGTATAGACGAAGAAGTTCACTCCATCATCGACAAATGTTACGAAGAAGCTAAGCGTATCATCAACGAGCACATCGAAGTGCTCCATAAGAGTGCCGCACTTCTTATAGAGAAGGAACGTATTACCAGAGATGAATTTGAGGCTCTTTTTTAAAAATGTTACATATTTTTGTAAAAATTGCTCAAAAATTAGTTAAAGAAAAGTAAATGTTTGTGCACACTTTTTTAAAAAAGATGCTATAATACATAATTGTAAACCCCAATACATTTATAGTTTTTGCTACACCCCAAACTAAGCGCATTTGGCGCTTATAGCAAAAATACCTTCTCCGAAAAAAGGATGACCCCCCCAGGTTGTCCTTTTTTATTTCGTTCCCCTAAATGCAAGAAAGTACATTGTTTTTAAAGTAATGTAATGATAAACTTAACATTATATTGAAAACGGTTCTGTCCGTAACATATTCGAAAGCGGTGAAGGAAATGTTTAAAAATCTGTTTAAAGGATACAGCAGGGATAATTTTAAAACAGCTCTGGCTATGGCATGGCCTGCCATAATAGAGTCTTTCTTTGTCGCATTTGCAGGTCTCGTTGACTCTCTCATGGTCAGCAGGCTCGGTTCTTATGCAGTAGCGGCAGTCGGGCTCACCACTCAGCCCAAATTTATGGGACTGGCAATGTTCTTTGCGATAAACGTATCCATCTCCGCTCTTGTCGCCCGCAGGTTCGGCGAAAAGCAGAGGGAGGATGCAAATACGGTATTCCTTACAGCTTTAATATTTGTCGTTTCCGCCGCCGTCATCTTAAGTCTGATCTTTGTTTTTGCAGCCGATCCGATCATCCGTTTGTGCGGATCTTCCGAGGAAACTGCAGAGGAACTGCAGACTCACGAAGCCGCAGTTGCATATTTCAGGATAATCATGGGCGGCATGATCTTTAACTGTGTACAAATGGCTATCAACTCCGCACAGCGCGGCGCGGGGAACACCAAGATAACCATGCGTACAAACGTTACCTCAAATCTTGTAAACATCATCCTTAATTACTGCCTGATCGAAGGACACTTCTTTTTCCCCGCTCTCGGCATCCACGGTGCAGCTCTCGCTACCGTCCTCGGAACGGTTGTATCCTGTATAATGAGCATTCTCTCCATAACGAAAAAGGACACCTTCATAAGCATCCCCTATATCGTTTCAAATAAAATAAGAGCATCAGTCGCTTCCTTTAAAAGCCTTGTCAGGATAGGCTACGGAATATTCTTCGAACAGATTCTCATGCGTATCGGTTTCATGGCAACAGCCGTAATGGCGGCAAAGAAAGGCATGGATGCCATGGCCGCCCATCAGGTCGGGATGAATCTTATGGGACTTACCTTCAGCTTTGGCGACGGTCTCCAGGCCGCTGCTGTAGCTCTTATCGGAAGATCCTTAGGAGAGGGCAAGCCCGAGCTCGCAAAAAATTACGGAAAAACGTGCAAAGCCCTCGGTATGATGATTGCCAGCGTACTCATGCTCGTATACTTCTTCGGAGCACGCGGGCTCATGTCAATGTTTTTCGAAGAGCCTCACATCGTAGATATCGGCGTATCGATAATGAGAGTCATTCTCTTTGTTGTACTCTTCCAGATAATCCAGGTTATATATATGGGCTGTCTCAGAGGTGCCGGGGATACTCTCTATACTGCCTTTGCAGCTACTATGTCGGTAACTGTCATAAGAACGCTTGTCTCATGGCTCGGCGGTTTTGTCTTTGATTTCGGTATAATCGGGATATGGTTCGGAGTCCTTGCGGATCAGATGTCAAGATTTGCATTTGCCAGCATCAGATACCGCATGGGAAAATGGGTAAAGATAAAAATCTGATATAAAATGTAAAAAAGGACAACCTGGGGTGGTTATCCTTTTTTCGGAGAAGGTATTTTTGCTATAAGCGCCGATTGCGCTTATTTTGGGGTGTAGCAAAAACTATAAGTGTATTGGGGTTTACAATTATGTATTATAGCATCATTTTAAAATAAGTGTGCACAAACATTAAAAAAATTATTATTCTTTTTTGCCAAAATTGCACAAAACGGAACAAGAAATGATTTGCATTCACTCAGGAAAAAAGTATAATGATGGTATAAACCATAAAACCGGCGGAACAATGTCGTGAAAGGAAATTATCATGAAAGATTTTTTAAAAACTCCCCCTATGGGCTGGAACAGCTTCGATTACTATAACACTTCGGTTACTGAAACAGACGTCAGGGCAAATGCCGACTATATGGCAAAGCACCTGAAGAAGTTCGGATGGGAATATGTTGTGGTGGATATTGCCTGGTATTATGATGAGGAGGGAGAAACTCGTGATAATTTTGCGTATATCCCCTTCGCCAAAGTTGAGATAGACGAGTACTCCAGACTCTATCCGGATCCTAAGAAATTCCCTTCATCAAAAGATGGAAAAGGATTTGGTCCATTAGCGGAATATGTACACAGTCTTGGCCTTAAATTTGGTATCCATATCATGAGAGGCATCGTCAGAAGAGCAGCATATATGAGAACAAAGATAAAAGGAACCGATATAACTGCAGATAAAATCGCCGATGCTCATTCAACATGTTTCTGGAATCCGGATATGTATGGCGTAAACCCTAAAGCAAAAGGAGCACAGGAATACTATGATTCTCTCATGGAGCTTTATGCTTCCTGGGGTGTGGACTTCATAAAGTGTGATGATATATGCCGTATGGACGCAGCTTCATCAAAGGATGAGATCAGGATGCTTCATAATGCTATAGAAAAATGCGGAAGGGACATAGTACTCAGCCTGTCTCCCGGACCCGCAATCCTCGACGAACAGGAGTTCTATCACGAAAATGCGAATATGTGGCGTATAACCGACGATTTCTGGGACAGATGGGATCTTCTCCTTGATATGTTTGACCGCTGCAGAAAATGGCAGCCTTTCGTTAAGGAAGGCGGATATCCCGACTGCGACATGCTTCCTCTCGGAAAGCTCGGAAAGGGCTTCGGTTCGGAACGTACCACGAACTTCACCTATGATGAACAAAAAACGATGATGACGCTCTGGTGCATCTTCCGCTCTCCGCTCATGCTCGGAGCCGAAATGACAAAGCTTGACGAGCCCACGCTTGAGCTTCTTACCAAGGAGCCCCTGTACAAAATGATGAACAGTATCACAAGCTCTTCGGAAACCTTCTGCAACGATAACTTCATCATTTGGGAAGCAGTAACTCCCGAAGGAAACTATGCTGCTGTCTTTAACATTTCCGACAAGGCCGCGGACGCACCTTTTGAGAAGCTTGACAAAAAATATGACGGCGCTGTAGAGATCTGGTCCGGAAAAACGATTAATTTTGCTGACGTCTGCACGATACCTTCACACGGAGCAATCCTGCTTTCAATCTGAGAAACCGGTGAATCAACTATCAGTTGAAAGACATGAGTGTTCTAAAGTCATTAAGTTAACTTCTGTTTGTCATCCTGAACATCAGCGAAGGATCCTATTACAACTATGAAAAAGAATGACGAATTTGAGATAGATATAACCGATATCGGGAATGATGGCGAAGGAATCGGTAAATATGAAGGGATGACCTTCTTTATAAAAGGAGGCCTTCCCGGTGACCGGGTCCTGGCCGGAGCCACAAAACTAAAGAAAACCTACGGATACGCACGACTGGTGAAGGTGCTGAAGCCTTCGCCTTTTCGTGTTACTCCGCTCTGCCCCATAGCCGAAAAATGCGGAGGCTGCCAGCTCCAGAGCCTTGACTATAAAAAGCAGCTGGAACTCAAAGAGCGAAAGATAACCGAAAACCTCATCCGTATCGGAGGCATATCTCCTGAGTTTATCAGTGAAAAGATGGACCCCATAATCGGCATGGACAATCCTTTCCGATACAGAAATAAGGCTCAATACCCGGTCGGTACCGATAAAAACGGAAATGTTATCGCAGGCTTTTATGCGGGAAGAACCCACAGCATCATTCCAAACACAAAATGTTATCTCGGTGCCGAAGAAAACGAAGCCATATTGGGAACCATCCTTTCATACATGAAAGACAACTATGTTCCGGCATATGACGAAACGACAGGTAAGGGACTTATACGGCATGTTCTCATCAGGAAGGGTTTTACCACAGGGGAACTCATGGTATGCCTTATAATCAATTCCGACAAAAAGGAAGAGCTGCCCAATCAGCAGCAATTAATAAATAAACTGACGGAAATTCCCGGGATGAAGAGCGTTTCCGTAAACATAAATACCGAAAACACAAATGTCATCATGGGTACGGAGGTACATACCGTCTGGGGTGATCCGACCATTTCGGATGTTATCCATGTACGGGACATGCAAAAGGACGGATATCCTTTTACTGGATATTCCCTTATCTTTAAGATATCTCCTCTCTCCTTTTATCAGGTAAATCCCGTTCAGACCGAGAAGCTCTACAGCCTTGCCCTCGAATATGCCGGACTTACGGGAAAGGAAAGTGTGTGGGACCTTTACTGCGGCATAGGCACCATTTCACTCTTCATGGCACGCAGGGCAAAACAGGTTTACGGAGTTGAAATAGTTCCCCAAGCAATAGCGGACGCAAAAGAAAACGCCAAAAGAAACGGCATCGCAAATGCAGAGTTTTTTGTAGGAAAAGCGGAAGAGGTACTCCCTGCATTCTATAACGAACTGCAGGATAACAATCTTTCCGCCAAAGAAAGCTCGCCTGCAAAAACACCGAAGATGAACGGAATGGACAGAGAGAAAAGTCCGGAACGCTCAAAAGCGCAGATGCTCCACCCGGATGTCATAGTTGTGGATCCGCCCCGAAAGGGCTGTGACGAAGCCTGCCTTTCGACAATGTTAAAGATGCGGCCCGACCGCATTGTATATGTCAGCTGTGACAGCGCCACCCTTGCCCGTGACCTGAAAATACTTTGTGACGGCGGTTACGAGATCAAAAAGATACGCGGCGTAGATCAATTCGGACATACGGTTCATGTGGAAACGGTTGTTTTACTGACGATAACACCATGATTTAAATGTAAGCAGACAGATAAACAGCAGCGGCTATCAAGGAGGCAATTATGCTAAATACGAACACGCTCATCCGGAAATTCGCAGCTTCCGGGATTGGATGCCTTATCATTACAGACCCTGAACGGAATATCGTCTATCAGAACGGAAAACCGTATGTAGATCAAGCTCATTGGACTAAATGGAGCACAGGTACCCCGGCCGAAATGACAGAAGATCAGGTTGTGGAATGGGAAATCGCCGAAAAAGATACAGGTATATATTATAGAATTCATTCCGCAAAGATTACGGACGAAGGTAAACTCTGGCTTGTTCATCATATCTATGACATAAGCGATTTTGCCAAATTATCCCAGGATCTGTCCAGGTATTCACGAGACTGGAAAAACCTTTCAGCCTGTCAGCAGGAAATGATAAGTGCGCTCTCCGATGACTGCAGGGCAATTTTACCGATAGCCGTAAAATACCTGAAAACAGACCTTGCAAAATTGTTCATTAAACGCCGGGATGCACTTGAAACATATACCTTAAAAAAGAATGAAACCTGTATAAACGCAACCAAATCTTTTTCTGTACACACAGATTGTCACTATAAAGCAGGTGAAATATATCCGCTTCCGGATACAGACGGAGAGTTTCTTTGTTGTGCCGGGGGAGATACCGTATCGGGTGAAACATACGCCGTACTGGTAAAAACCGGCGACAACATGCTGGATAATATGCAGTATCCGCTTTATTTCAACGTATTCAAACTGTTCATAGAAAACACCCTTTTGCGAGAGAAGGTCACCTTTGAAAGTGAACATGACCACCTAACAGGACTCTATAATAAAGGCAAATACCTCGAAATGTTAAAAAACGATTTCCCGTTTTATGACAGTATCGCCATCTTTAATATGGATGTGAATTATCTGAAGCGTACAAACGACACTTTAGGTCATGAAGCCGGAAACCGTCTGTTGACAAAAGCCGCCGATTCTTTAAAAGCCATTTCAAACGAAAATATCTTTCCTTTCCGGCTCGGAGGAGACGAATTTATGCTCGTTGCTTCCAACGTTGACGAAGACCGGGTTCAGAAAATCAAATCCGATTGGGAAAAGAAGCTTAACGAGCTGAACACAACCGATCCGGAAATAGAATGTGTGATAGCCTGTGGTCTCGTATTCGGGAAAAAGCCTTACGACCTGGGCGACATACTCGGAAGAGCCGACATTCTTATGTATCAAAATAAACGCGCGATCAAGATCTCACGCGGTGAGGATCCCAATTCCAGATAACAGATTTTGGTAATTTTTTAAAAAGTATTTCTTTAAAAAACTGAGCCCCCTTAACAGCTGTTAAAGGGGCTCTAAAATCATATTTTTCTATATTATACGGCGGCCGCTGCTGCCTCCATATCCTTCTGTACCTTCTTGAGGTCTTCCCTGATACTTAAGTGCTGAGGACATGCCTTCTCACATTTACCGCATTCCTTACAATTTATAGCTTTCTTTCCGTCTTTCTCCATACCTTCCCACTGCCATTTGACAACATTGTAATTCTGATACATATGATAGCGGTTCCAGACACTGAAGTTGCCGGGTATATCTACACCGAAAGGACAAGGCATACAGTATCTGCAGCCGGTACAGCCGTTCTGTATCCTGCTGTTCATGATCTCCCTGATCCTGTCAATTGCTTTATACTCATTTTCATTCATGGGAATAAAATCATTAAAGGTTGCCAGATTATCGTCAACCTGATCCATAGTTGACATTCCACTCAGCACGGTCAGGATGTTCGGCAGAGTTGCAACATATCTTAATGCAAATGACGCTGCGCTCTTACCGGGACGGACACTCTCAAAAACATCCATGATATCCTGTGAAAACGAAGCCAGCGAACCTCCCTTGATCGGCTCCATGATAGTAAGCGGGATACCCTTTTCCTCTGCAAGCTTATATCCTTTAAGACCTGCCTGCTCCTCTGTATCCATATAGTTCAGCTGTATCTGGCAGAAATCCCAGTCTCTGTAATTTATTATCTCTTCAAAGGCCTCATAGCTGTCATGGAAGGAAAATCCCAAAAACCTTATCTTTCCTTCTGCCTTTAACTCCTCAAGCCTCTTAACACAACCTACCTGAAGCATCTTCTCCCAGCTGCCCTTGTTCATGGCATGCATAAGATAAAAATCAAAGTGATCGACCTGAAGTTTAGATAACTGTTCGTTGAAATACTTATCCACATCCTCTATCGTATTTACAAACCAAACCGGGAGCTTTGTCGCAAGATAGAAAGAATCCCTCGGATACTTCTTCAATACCTCTCCCACAAACAGTTCGCTCTCACCGCCATGATAAGGATAAGCGGTATCGATATAGTTTACGCCCGAAGCTATAGCCTTATCGATCATTTTCTCAGCCAGCGGCCTGTTTATCTTTCCATCCTCTCCCACAGGGAATCTCATACAGCCGAATCCCAACAGCGATACATCAATACCTAATTTTTCAAACCTTCTCTTTTCCATGATAAACCCCTTTCATTATACGAAACCAATATCACTTCAAATTCAGTTTACAATAATCCGGCATTTTTTTCAATGTTTTTTCTTGCGTTCGCCTGTTATAATCTTGCCAGCCCGTCAAACATCCGGAGTATTCTAAGTCCATTAAGTCAGTGTCATTCTGAGCAAAGCGAAGAATCTTTAAAAATCTTCTTGACATATACCACAATTTTTGATAGAATAACATTTGCGTTGAAAAACGTAACAAGTGAATATCGAGCTTATAAGTTCGGACCTGGAGAAGTACTCAAGAGGCCGAAGAGGCGCCCCTGCTAAGGGTGTAGGTCGTTTGCGCGGCGCGAGGGTTCAAATCCCTCCTTCTCCGTTGAAGAAGAAATGCTGAAAAGTCTTGTAAAATCAAGGGTTTCAGCATTTTTTCTTTTTTATTGACACTAAATAAGATATATGATAATATACTATATAGAAAAAGTAGATTTCTGTATAGTTTTTTGGAAAGAAGGTGAACCTATGTCAGCATCAGAAGCAGTAATTAATAATAATGGTGAGACTCTTTATGGATATCTTGTTAGAAATTATGTAAAAAAAGGTGAGCCGATATTTGTTTCTGAAGTAAATGAAAAGTTAAGAGCAGATTTAAAGCAGAGTTTCAAGAAACTTTCTGATATTGGTAAGTTAAAGAGATTCCAGAAAGGTATCTATTATCTTCCTTATAAAAATATATTAGGTCTTGAAGGCAATCTTGACCGTGAGGAATATCTAAAGAAGAAATATCTTGACAATGGTGATATACAAGGCTACATTACAGGATTTACGCTTGTTAACAGGGCAGGGTTAACCACTCAGGTTCCGGCAGTGTTGGAAATAAGATCTAATGCGGCTACGACGGAACAGAGAAAAGTAGAGATAAACAAAAGGAACATCATAGTATATAAGCCTTATGTACATATTACGAAGGAGAACAAAGATATACTGCAATTCCTTGACTTGATGTGCTATATTGGTGACTATAATGAATTTTATGACGAGGATAAAGATTATTATATCAATCGTCTGAACAGATATATAGAAGATAAGCACATTGACCTGAAGCAATTGGATAAATATATACCTTATTATCCGGATAAGGTACTTCGTAACCTATATTTAGGGGGATTATATGGCATATTGGTATAAGGATAAAAAAGAAGAATGGCGGGAGTTTATCTCTCTTATCTCTCAGGAAACCGGACAGGATAATCTTATGATAGAAATCAAAAAATAATAACTGAACCAAAGGCACAGTTTAAATTTTTTCAAGGAAAAACGCCCGGACGCATCCGAGCGAATTCCCTCTTTGCGTATCGGGGATACGCGAATCCCTTCAATGCTCCGGCGAAACGCCGTATATCTCGAGCACTGAAAATCTTTATTCATTACCATTAAACATTTTTAATAGAAAACCTGTTTATTATCAATTATTTTGTTTTCAATGTACATTAATTTTTGAATTTATACATTTATCATCTTAACATATTCAAAATTTTTATTCAATAATAAAATTACCATCTGACCTGTTATTTTACAGGGGGTCAACTGCAAGACTCCGGACGAGATCTCAATATTTACGTTTCCATTGTTTCCGTTGTTTCCATATATTTTCTATATAATAGATATGTACACACTCCCAATAACTCTGCACAAGTCATCAGCAACATCAGCAACATCGGCAACATCGACAACCGTTGCAATGATTCTTGCATTTAAAATCTCGGACGGGGGATTGCAGTTGACCCCCTGTAAAATAACGGGGAAGATGGTACAGAGAAATCTCTGTTGTAAGAGGAAAGATAACGACACCAGACCAGGCAAGCCTCTCTGACTTGCCCGTTTTTTACTTTCAAAAACTCTATTTTAGAGTTGTATGAATCGTCGTAGTAACTTCCCAATACCCACCACGTGTTCTACTACCGTGCCGAATAATTTGTCCGTCTTCACGAAGTTGTTTAATATGCCTTTCTACGGTACGTTGCGATACAGACAATTGCTTTGCTATTTCTGATGATAGAACTTTACTATCGGCACTGATTAAATTCATTATGGATGCTTTCAGATCTGAATCTTCCACCGATTTTTCACTGAACTGTTCTCCGACATTCCCGACATCATTTCCGACATTTCCGACATCATTTCCGACTTTTGCCGACGCATTACCGACAGATGTCATTGGCTTACGATATAAATTTACCCTGAACATTTCCGGCATTTCAATAAATTCCGGATCAGGTAATCCATATTCCTTTGCAGCATTTCGTATACGCTTAAATCCTGTTCCCCATGCTTCAATCAGTCCTATCTGGCTAAAAACATTGGCGATTGCACGATTTCTCAACTTAGAGTGACCCTGCATTGCTTCTTCAAATGTAAGTCCATTATAAAAACCACCTGGTGATGTTATTTCCAGCCGATCATCAAAAACAGCCACTTGTACACAGGATTCGTCGGTCATGTTGCGATGACAGTGGGCATTCACAATCATCTCCCTGATGGCCTCTATTGGCAGTTCATAATCTTCTTTCCTTATCAAGCCTTCTATCTTTGCTCCCAGTCTTATGTTCCTTAGAACAAAATCTATTGAATCTTCAATCTGAGAATAAAGAGGTCCTTTAAACTCTCGCTTATCCAAAAAAACTACTCTATCATTTCCCTTAAACACTGCACACTGCGTTTTTGAAAATTGATAATAATCGGATGTCAACAAAACAAATGCATTTGATGCCAGGTACCCTTCATTTGTCTTTTTAATGATTTTCCAATCTTCAAGATTTGTTCTTGTTACTGCAGGCAGTGCCTTTGTAAGTACTTTTCGTTCCTGCATATCTTTACGATATCTGTTCATGTCCCGGCACAGTTTCTTAATAGCAGTCTCTTTAACTTCATAGCCTACACAGATCAGTTCATCCCAAGAAATTTTTGCTCCTTCCATCTCCAGTTCTTTTATTTTGTCCAAAGATGCAAGTCGTGTAGTACCGGCAACACGTATATATGTACCTTGCTCCATGCCTTTTAATTTCAGATAGTAAGGTCTCTTTGGTTCCGGAGGCACAGTCACCACTATAATATTTTTCCCTTCAACCGTACAAGGTTCAATTTCCGGAACAATCTGCGGTTCGATAGAATCAGATATGGTATTAGCAATTCTATCCATAATCTGAAACAAAATTGACTCGTCTATTCCTACTATCTCCCTGGTTTCATCAACTATCCCAAAGAAGATTTTCCCGCCCTGAGAATTGGCAAAAGCTACTATCGTCTTTGCATATTTCTCTGAATTCTTGGGGAGCATCTCTTTGAATTCAACATTTTTCGATTCACCACGGATAATTTCTTCAACCATGGTCTCAACATCTGATTTTACAACTCCTCTCAATGTTCACGTCCCCCTTAAAATATTCTAATCCCCTATTATAACTTTCAGGATATCTTGATTAATGTTCGTTTTTCTTTAATTCTTCATTAAGCTCTCTTAAACGCTTTTCCAAAGCTTCTTTCTCCTTCTTTTTATCATCAACAGAAGGTTTCCATATCAAAGCATCCGGAAATGTCCACTCCCAATCAAGGTACTCTATCAGTAGAGCTGCCCTTTCTTCTTTCGAAGCATTCTCCATTCTGTTACGCACACTTTCCTGCTTCTCATACCACTTTTTAATATAATACTACATCGTACTACGGGTGCGTTCCTCCTTGAACATCATATAAATTTCACCATCTTTCTCAACTAATGACAAGCCGTGCTTCTCCTCAAGCTCAAAAAGAGCATACATAGAGCCGTCATAAGTCGTAAGCACAGGATCCGTCAATGCTAAAGTAGATACCCCTAATACACCGGCAATCTCTTTCAGTCGGGATGTTTTTGGCTTACGCTGTCCGTTCTCGTATTTTTGAAGCATATCTTGAGAAATCCCAACACTCTTAGCAAGGTCTACAAGCTTAATTTTCTTGCTTTCTCTTATCTTGCGGATACGATGACCTATCCTTTCAGCAGAATCTTCGTCATTAAAGTCCGCCATATCACTTCCAAAAGTATTATCCATTATTATTATATCATCATTCATGAGCATTTATTTTCCTTTTTTGATTGATTTATTGTGTTTACAGCAGTATCTACTGCTGTAAACATATTATAACACACTTTTTCATCTATGAGAACTAAAAAGATAAAAAAAGAACAAATTATTTTTAAAAAAGACTATTTTTGTTCTTGACAGAACTTTAAAGATGTGATATAACCTTTTTAGAGTTTCAGAACATTATTGTTCTTTGTAGAACTGAAAGGAGTATTATGAACGATTTACTGAAAGATTATCCCGAAATTCTTGATGTAGCCATGGTGGCAAAGTTATTAAGGGTTACATCTAAAACTGTACGAAAGCATATTGACAAGGATGAGATTCCAGCTATCAAAGTAGGAAAGATTTACCGAATCCCCAAAAACTGGTTAAAAGACTATTTTAAAGACGAATAACGCATTAAGGAGTAAACACACTATGAATACTGAAAATACCATTATTCCATCTAAACTCACATTACATAATGATCTTTGCAATATCAAGGCATTAGACGCGAATCTTAACAAAAATATTAGAAGGAATGTTGTAGCCGGTACACCTGTAATATATCAAGTTCCGGATTTAACACAAATTATGCACATAGGTCGCGACAAGGCTTACGCCCTTATGCGTTCAAAGGCTTTTCCTTCTATCAAAATTGGCAGTACCTATATCGTAACCAAGGACAAGCTTGAAGAATGGCTTAATTCCGTTAGCGGAAAGGATTTTAAGCTATAGAAAATATAATGTAAAAAAACAAAGGAGGTTAACCTTGAGTAACAACGAAGCTATCGATAACGTTTTAAAAAACAAATCAAAACGTACAAAGGCAAAAAACGGTGATGGTTGTTGGATGAAAGTAAAAAATGGGTATAAATACAAAAAACAGTATGGTTTTAAAGCTGATGGTAAACCCTTAATTCTTGTCACAACCGGGAAGACCGAAAAAGAATGCCGGACTAAAATGGAAAAACGCATAGCGGATATAAAACAGAACACTATGACTTCGGATACCTGTGCTAAATTCACTTTAGCAGAACTCTGTTATAAACATCTTGATGTTCATCTGTCTGAAATCGAAAGGCTTAAACCTAATTCAGCAGATCGACGAGAAGGTACTATCCGTAATCAGGTGGAAAACTACCCGATTGGCTCACTCCAAGTTTCGTCAATATCATCCTGGGACATTGACAAACATATAGAAGGGCTAATATCCGTTAAGAAGTTGTCCATATCCAGCATTGAAAAAGCATACAATGTTATAAATTCCGCCTTCAAGTGGGCCATTTCGCAGCAAATGCTCTCTTATAACCCCTGCGTCGCTGTTCACGATAAGCTGACAAATCGTTTCAGCAAACTAAGATTAAAAAAATCAGTAAACAAAGAAATCATAGTTTTGTCAGATGACGAAATCTGCTTATTCAAGTCTGAGTCTAAAAAACTGTGTAATAACGGCAAGCCTAAATATAGAGTTGGTGCAGCCAGCAGGCTATTGTTAGAAACTGGAATTCGTGTCGGAGAGCTTTGTGCTCTTATATGGTCAGATTGGGATAGAGATTCACATACACTTTCTATCACCAAAACACGTTTTACCGCTATAGACCGTAATGCCACCGATGGACGCAAATACAAGACACGGGAAGGCGAAGTAAAGAATTGTCACTGGCGTGAAATAGGACTCAGCAAGGAGGCTGAAGAGATTCTTAATGAATTATATCGATCTTCTCCTGATCCCTCTCCTACTGGTCATATAATATTAAACCGTGCGTATAAACCAACCAACCCTTCAAAATTCATCGAATGCCTAAATAGAATTTTCAAGGGTGCTAACATTTTGGACGATTATGGAAATCCTATTTACCTTCTATCTGAGGAGGATATATCCGGAGCTCATATTTTCCGTCGAACATGTGCTACCAATATGCATAATAACGGAATATCAACCCTGGATATAGCTGCATATCTTGGAGATACGGAAGAAACTATAATAAAGCACTATATTTCAACCAAAGAAAAAATCAGAGTAGGAAACAGGACCAAAAACATTGTCCCTTTTCCTACTCCCAAAATAAAAGATTGAATTAATTGTACCTGTTATTGTACCTAATCAAAACTGATAAGCGCTAGATGCCGATAATAACTGAATTCTTACGTAAAGGGTATAAGCACTCTGACTCCGTCATCTGTAGGTTCGAATCCTGCTATCCCTGTTCTTGCATGGAGACTTCGGTATTAATACTGGAGTCTTTTCTTTATGCCCAGAAGTGTCTATTTTGCTTGATTTTTCGGCTTTTGCTATCAGTCTACTATTACAATATGAACTCTAAAAACAACAATATTCTGTTTTTACCCTCAAATCTGTAATCTCTGCTTTTTGCGATAGTATTCGATTTTTAGCGGATGTAATTGTAACAAAATCTCAATTTTGTTACAATAGCATTTTTGTTCCATCCGATACAATTGTAACCATATACATATTATAAGTCAAGAACTATTCTATACTAATAACGTCATATCTTGGTTAAACAAGTTCTATTATTAACGGAGGCATTTCATGGCAATCTTAAAAAATAAAACCCAGGGAAATTTTACTCAGATAAGCAATAAGATATTTAACGATCCTACTATTTCCATGAAAGACAAGGGAATATATTGTACCTTATGCAGTCGTCAGGACGGATGGGAATTTTCCGTAGAAGGCCTTGCAACTTTATGTTCTGATGGCAAGGACAGCATCCGTAATTCGATTTACAACTTAGAGAAGCATGGCTACATAACCCGTACAAAAAAACGAGATGGAAACGGGAAATTTACTTCTATTATTGAAATCCATATAGAAGCTGTCACCGCAAAGGATGTACCGTCACGGGAAACCCGCCACGGTGAATCCGTCACGGATAGTCCGTCACGAGATGACCGTAGCGGATCTGCCGTGACAGATAAGCCGTCGCAAAATAATAATATAAATAATAATAAAAACACCAATAATGAATATGCTATATCTATCAACCAATCTGAGATGTATCCTGCAGACGGAGAGATTGATGCCTATAGAAGAATCATAGCCCAAAACATTGAATTGGACAGCCTTAAAGAACTGGTCAAGAATGAACCTGGGAATAAAACTGAAACAGTGCAAAACATATATGATACCTTATGTGACGTAGTATGTTTTCCAAGGGAAACCGTTCGCATACGTAACATAGAGTATCCCTGGGACTTAGTTAGAAGCCGCCTACTTAAGCTAAAAAAGGATAGCATAGTATCGGTATTAAGCCGTCTGTCCAATCGGTATTATGCAAAATCGAACAAATATGGTTTCCTAATATCAACATTATTTACGGAAAGCCTGACAAGTTCGATAAATTCACAACCCGAAACATCATCTGACAACCCAGAGGAGCTTAAGTCTATAGATGAATGTTCTACTAAGACCGGTACTCCCATACCACCTAAGAAAAACAAATTTGATTATTCACAGCGTTGCTATAGTGACGAAGAAATGAAAGCCTTTGAAATGAAAAAACTAGGGATCGGCTAATTTCATACAAACAATATTTACCTAATACATAATTTTGTATACAGGAAGGATAACGATATGATATATAAAAAACTAATTACTCATGTTGAAAAAAGGCTAAATTATCTTATCAATGAAGCATTGAGCCTGCATGTTAGAGGAGCCTCACGAGTCCTTTCCGTCATCGCTGATGAATTTTCGATCAGGACAGGCACTATCATAAAGGCTTGGATAAATGACAATAATTATCTGACATACCCTTCCGACGATGATAGTCTCTCGAACTATATTAAAATAAAAAATATCCTGAATGATGAAAAAGTAACCGACAACAGTTGGTTTGGACCAGCCGATAATATATTTTATAAGACCTTTGGATCATCACCATATGGCAGTTTTTCCATCGTGATACAATGTCCTGAACAGGATACAAAAGAGAAAAAAGCAGCTATAGCTTCGTTGGCTGTAAGAATATTCAAGAAAATCGATATCTGGTTTTGCCTCCGTGAAACTGCAAATTACTATAACGCGCTGGATCTACCAGAACCATTATATTATTATAATGAAAGTTTCCAATTTTACCCATACAGAGGCGCTGCCTATTTAAGATGGTATAATGATAAGTTTTATAATTCGTATGACTTTGCCTCTCTTTCGGCAGTTAATTACTATCCGTCATGGTTAGATATATTTATAGATGA
>JAEEGJ010004106.1_pt1 | contig 51140 bp, 34 predicted proteins | sample 8958761 | NCBI WGS metagenome assembly JAEEGJ01 (sample SAMN16246546, study PRJNA631951) | gut metagenome | biome: gut microbiome; feature: rumen; material: RS-attached | host: Bos | place: Iran: Karaj | collected 2018-10
TCACCGGTGTGTTCTCCATTGCGTACGCTATCTTCTGCCTCTTCGCAGGTAAGTTCATCGACTTCATGGGCACGAAGAAAGGCTACCTCTGGGCAATCATCGTTTGGTCGCTCGGCGCTGTACTGCACGCAGGCTGCGGCTTCGTAACCGAGCAAATCGTAGGTCTGGAGAGCAAAGCCGAATTGCTGCAAGCCACCGGCGATATAGTGAGTTCAATAGCGATGATCAGTGTCTATCTGTTCCTCGCTTGTCGTTTGATCCTCGGACTTGGTGAAGCCGGTAACTTCCCTGCTGCCATCAAGGTAACCGCTGAGTATTTCCCCAAGAAAGACCGTGCCTTTGCTACCGCTCTGTTCAACGCCGGTGCATCCGTAGGTGCACTCGCTGCTCCCGCTACTATCCCTCTGCTCGCCAAGAGCCTCGGTTGGGAGATGGCATTCATCATCATCGGTGCCCTGGGCTTCATCTGGGCAGGTATCTGGATCTTTGTCTATGACAAACCGACGGAATCCAAACATGTCAACGCCGCTGAGTTGGAGTACATCAATTCCGATGAAGAACAAAGTGACAAGCCGCAAGCTGCAAAACAAGAAAAGCAGATGGGCTTCTTAGAGGCATTCACGCACAGACAGACCTGGTCGTTTGCGTTTGGTAAGTTCATGACCGATGGTGTATGGTGGTTCTTCCTGTTCTGGGCTCCGGCATATTTCCAGGATCAATATGGTATCAAGGCTTCTGACCCGCAAGGTATAGCCCTTATCTTCACCCTGTATGCGATTGTAACGGTTATTTCGCTGTTCGGCGGTTACCTGCCTAAGATCTTTGTCGAGAAGCATGGCATGGAGCCCTACGCAGGCCGTATGCGCGCAATGCTCATCTTCGCCTTCTTCCCGCTGCTCGCACTGTTTGCACAACCGCTGGGTGGTGTGTACGGTCCGTGGGCTGTAGCTATCATCATCGGTATTGTCGGTGCAGCGCACCAGAGCTGGTCAGCGAATATCTTCTCCACCACAGGTGATATGTTCCCCAAGTCGGCTGTCGCTACCATCACCGGTATAGGTGCCATGGCAGGTGGTGTAGGCTCGTTCCTGATCAACAAAGGTTCAGGTGTGCTCTTTGACCACGCTGCAGGATTAGGCGAAGCGTTCCAATTCGTGGGCTTCACAGGCAAACCTGCCGGATACATGATCATCTTCTGTATCTGCGCGGTCGCTTACCTCATCGGTTGGTGCGTCATGAAATCGCTCGTGCCCAAGTACGAACCCGTTGTTGTAGAATAATCTACTGCATGCAAAAAGGCGGCTCACGATGAGTCGCCTTTTTTGTTGCCTTGGTTTCGTTTATCGGATCATGTCGTCGCCGAAGAACGGTTGCAGTGCGGCAGGGATGCGGATGCCTTCCTCCGTCTGGTTGTTCTCCAGCAGGGCGGCAACGATGCGCGGCAGAGCCAGAGCCGAGCCGTTGAGCGTGTGGCACAGCGTCACTTTCTTGTCCTCCGCACGGCGGTAACGGCACTTCAGGCGGTTAGCCTGGTAGGTGTCGAAGTTACTCGTCGAACTTACCTCGAGCCAGCGGTGTTGGGCTTCGCTATATACCTCGAAGTCGTAGCACAGCGCAGCGGTGAAGCTCATATCGCCACCTGACAGACGCAGGATGCGGTACGGGAGTTCGAGTTTCTTCAGCAGTCCCTCGACATGCGTGAGCATCTCTTTGTGCGAAGCGTCGGAGTGCTCCGGCGTGTCGATGCGAACGATCTCGATCTTCGAGAACTCGTGCAGACGGTTCAGTCCGCGTACGTCCTTGCCGTAGCTGCCGGCCTCGCGGCGGAAGCACTCGGTGTAGGCGCAGTTCTTGATCGGCAGTTTGTCCTCGTCGATGATCACGTCGCGGTACAGATTCGTCACGGGCACCTCAGCCGTCGGGATCAGATACAGGTCATCCACCTCGCAATGGTACATCTGTCCCTCTTTGTCGGGCAACTGACCCGTGCCGTAACCCGATGCAGCGTTCACCACTGTCGGCGGCATGATCTCGGTGTAACCGGCTTTGTTCGCCTCGGCAAGGAAGAAGTTAATCAGCGCGCGCTGCAGGCGTGCACCTTGACCGATATATACAGGGAATCCTGCGCCGCTTATCTTCACGCCCAGGTCGAAATCTATGAGGTTGTACTTCTTCGCCAGCTCCCAGTGCGGCAGTTTCTCGCTCTTGGCGATACGCTCGGCAGCGATGGCTTCGTCGGTGGCTGCATCCCAGTTCTTCAGGGCTACAGCGCCGTCCTTGGCGATAGCGTCGATCATCGGCTGGTTAGGCCAGTTGCCGATGGTTACGGCGAGGTTGTCCTCAGCCGATGCGCCTTCGGGAACGATAGCGTACGGTACATTGGGGATAGTGAGCAGCAGGTTGGTCAGTTCCTGCTCCTTGGCTGCCATCTCCTGCTCATAGGTAGCGATAGCTTGCTTGAGCTCGCCGGTCTGTGCCTTGGCAGCATTGGCTTCGTCACGTTTGCCTTGTGCCATCAGTGCACCGATGGACTTGCTTATCTTGTTCATCTCGGCGGAAGCGTTGTCTTTCTGCTGCTGGGCAGCTTTGCGCTCGCTGTCGATAGCCATAACGCGACGGATCGTCTCCTCCGCATTGGCGAAATGTTTCTTCTGTAGTCCCGCAATGATCTGCTCGGGGCTGTCGTAGATTTGTTTTAACGTTAACATATTTATCTTTTGTCTTTTGTCTTTTGTCTTTTAGCGCAGCGGTCTATTCTTCCAAAACAAAAATCTCCTACCCAAAGCCGAAGCCTCGGTAGGAGATTTGCTGTATTGTCTCCGCCGATTTATGCTTCAGCAGCTATCGGCTGAATGGAGACGTACGACTTGTTGTCGCGTTTGCGTGTGAAGGTTACGATACCATCGGTCAGAGCGTACAATGTGTGGTCGGAACCCATTCCCATGTTTGCACCGGGTTTGTGTACCGTACCGCGCTGACGCACGATGATGTTACCTGCCTTTGCAATTTGTCCACCCCAGATTTTTACACCAAGGCGCTTGCTTTCTGATTCACGGCCGTTCTTCGAACTACCGACACCTTTCTTATGTGCCATAATTGATTAGGATTTAAAAATTTTGGGGTTTAACAAACGATTTCTTTTACTACGAGGTTGGTCAGATCCTGACGGTGACCGTTCAACTTACGGAAACCTTTGCGGCGTTTCTTGTGGAATACAAGAATCTTCTCGCCACGGCTCTCGTTGTCGATGATCTCGCATACTACTTTGGCTCCCTTGACGTACGGCGCACCCACTGTAATAGCGCCGTCCTTGTCTACTAACAGAACCTTCTCAAACTCAACCGTGGCACCGGCTTCGGTCTCCATGCGGTTGATGAACAATTTTTTGCCGGCCTCTACGCGAAATTGCTGGCCTTGCATTTCTACAATTGCGTACATTGTATTGTTTTACTGTTAAATTACACGAGCCGGGCGGCTTGATAGATCCTACACGCTGCTAATAACTTGCGTTATCTCATACGTCGTCTATGGCGACTTTCGGAGCCCGAACCCGAAAAAAGCGCACAAAGGTACAACAAATATTTTATATTTGCAAATCCCCGTTACCCTGCACCCCACAAATTCTCGCGATAAAATTATCGTTGCTATCTATGGAGTGCAAAACGGGTGTGTTGTGCTATTGTTTACCGAACCCGTACGCCGGTAGCCGTATAGGTCTGACCGTCGCGCAGGATGAACAGGCAGTTGTCTATCAGCACTTTCTGATTAGCACTGTTGCTGACCGTTGATATGCCGGTCGTTATATCACTCTTGCTCTGGATGCGCAGGGCATAGCCGCTGTTGTTGCCCGCCGAGAGCGTGAGCCTACAGGCATCCTCGGTCAGATATTGTACAGGCAGACCGTTGTGCATCAGCGTAGCGGATACCGTGGCAGGCAGACCGCTTGCAGCAAGCGTATAAACACCGTCTTCCGGTGCATACATACCAAGGGGAACAGTTACATCCTCAGCACTCAGCAATGCCTCGTAGGCGGAAAGACGCATGTTGTAGGCATCTACCCAGAGCTGCGGCACGGAGGGAGTGGTGCTCATCTGGTTTTTCTGCAAGTCGTGACCTATGGTGTAAGCGTCCTGTTTGTCGGCACTGAAGCTCAGGTACGCACGGTCGGTGTATCGCTCATCAGCGAGGCTGAGGATGCTGTATCCGCTTGCCTGGCTGAGGTCGTTCTGGCGGCTGACAACCGAGGATGCGGCAGCCGTGTTGAACAGCAGCGAGCCACCTTCCTCTACCTGTACAAAGAACGGTGCAGCTGCATTGAATACCAGCCCTTCCGTCGGCTGTACCTCATACACGCCCAGGCGGTTGTTGTAGGTAGTCGTAAGCGGAGCCTCGCTTGCGCCGGCAGAAGCGTTGCAGAACTTCGGGTTGGCTATGCCGTTCCATCCGGAGTGGTGCGCACCGAAGGTTGAATGGTTCTCGTTAATCGTAGCGGACGAGGCTTCGCTGATGGCGGATGGCGCAGCTGCCGTAAACCGCCATGCGGTGCATTCCTGTGTGCCGAGCATATACATGTGTCCGGGTAGGAGCGTCGCGTCGCCGGCCAACAGATGCCAACCTCTCTGTTGCGTAGCACGACGGTAGCCGTCGAACTCGTAGATGACAAAGTCCCGTTCGCTGCGTGCCGGTTCGTCACTGCCATCGCAGCGGATACCGGTAGCCAGATTCACCTCAAACGGTACGGCGAAAGCAAACCACTGATCAGCCAGAATGCCTTCTGTAGCCGGCAGGCGCATCACTAACTCCAGCACATCGACCGACAGATTCTCTATGCCCGAGATCTGCGCATGGCTGTCCTCACTGTAGTGCAGCAGCAGCGAGTGTACGGTCACCGGCGAAGAAACGGCGAGGTTGCCTTCCGGCGTTACGGTCAGTTCGGCATCGTCGTCGAGGTACAATTCCGCCAGGTCATTGTTGCCGTTGATGATCGTAACGAATGCCTTGTCGTTGACCGATAGCGTGCGTGTGTTGGCGGGGTTGTCGTGCGACGGACCGCCGAGTATAGGATTATCCAGCAGCACCGTTGCGCCATTGAGTTTCGTGGCGGCTGAGGCGTTCCACTCGATCTCGAGGATCGTGCCGCTATTGCCGCTCAGGCAGGTGTTGCTCAGTGAGAACAGGATGAAGCGATAGGTGTTCTCGTTTGTCGGTTGCGACACGAGTTGCAATCCCTCGGCGCGCTCCGTCAATCGGGCTGTCGTCCAGGGCGCTACGCCGTGCAGGTCGAACTGCAGACCGGATACTTGCGATACATTGTCCAGGTTGATGGACAACCGCAGAAGCGACTCCTCTTCTATCGGTTCGGCTACGAGCGAGAGTTCGTTGGGCTCATACACATTGACCGTCAGACGGATGGATTTCATGCGCGATGCCGGATCGTTGCTGTAGAGCTGCATGGTGGTCGTAAACGAACCTTCTTTGGTCGGTGTGAACTGTACACGCAGCGTCTCGGTCTGGTTGCGGGCAATGGTAACCGGCAACTCGTTGAGCACGCGGAAACCTTCCATCAGGAACGTGGCGCGTTGCAGGGTAAGCGCAGCGTTGCCGGTGTTCCTTACGGCTATGTTGAGGGTGTCGGGTTGCGTTACGGGTATAGAGCCGAAATCCGCCGAAGTAGGAACATTGATCGTCGGACTCTGGATAGTCACATACGCCTGATAAACTGCGGAAACCATGTTCTGTTGCGCGGTATTGACAAGCAGGGTGTTAATCGGGCGGAGGGCGTAACTGCCGCTGCGGCCGTTGAGGCGGAACTGTAACGTCAACAGATCGCCGTCATCGCCACTGACGGGCGTATTGCTCATGTTGTAGAGGATGACGGTCAGGGTGTCGTGCGACTGCTTGGTCAGTGCGAAATGCGAAGCGGCGCGCTCCAGCGGTGTAGCACTGCCCGGAACGAACTCCAACTGCTCGGGCAGTTTGAGCGAGAACTGCACGCCGACTATATCTTCCATATTGTTCATGCGTACGCTTACGGTCACCGTCTCGTCGGATATGCCCGAGGCGGCTTGCATGCGCAGCTCGTTGACCGAATAGGGGTCTGCGATGAGCGCACAGCGGTTGGCGCCATATACATCGTGGGCATTCACGGCATTGGAGCGGATACGCAACTGTTCGCTTATAGCGCCTTGAACGGTCGGGGCAAACGTGATAACGATGTTCTCCGTTTGTCCGGCGGCAATGCTGAGCGCTTCGTTCTCCACGCTGAACTCCTGTGCCGAGAACTCAAAAGCGGTGAGTTCCAACGGCTCGTTGCCGGTGTTGCATACTTGCAGCGTGCGGGTATAGGTGCTGCGGATAGGTACGTGCCCGTAGTCGATCGAGGTGTTCACTACCTCAATCTTCGGCGAGAGGAGCGTCACGCTGCCTTCGGTTGCATCCGCCGTCAGTTGCTCGCCATTGGCTCCGGCAAGCGTCAGATCAGCGATGAGCGGATAAGTGGCAGGCTCGTTGCCGAGCTTGAGGCGGAAAGTCAGCAGTTCGCCCTCGCTGCCTTTGAGAGTGGCATTGGATACGGAGAACACGGCTATACGCAGTACCCCGTTTGCGACGTTAGCCATCAGGCTATGTCCGTTGCTGCGAGCCGAGTTGAGCGCTGCTGAACCGGCTACCAGGCTGAGGCTCTCGCTTAGCCGGATGTTCGCTTGCAGGGCTGTCACCGCATCGCTGTTCGTCAGCGACATACTCACCGTCAACTCATCCCCCGGATGTCCGGAAGCGGAAGATATCGTGAGGGTGTTCGCCGCGTACGAGCAGAGCATCCACGTGCACGTTACTATTATACTGAATATGCGTTTCATAACTTATCGTATTTCAGTACCCATTACGTCGTACGTGCGGTCACCAAGGCGGATAAACAGGTTACCGTTCTGAATATACTTGCTGCACGTCGGTACGAACGTCGTGCCGTCCAGGGCGGTGGAAACGCCCGGTGCCATCGGCACATTGTGTCCCTGTGCATCGCTCAGAACGATGTTCGTCAGTTCGGCGTCGCCTATCTGCAGCAGCGCATGACGACCTACGCCGAGCGTCTTGCCGGACATCGAGTAAGCGAGGAACAGGTACTGATCCTCTGCCTGCCATGTGCCGACTTGCTCAAACTCATCGAGTGCAGCCAGCGGAGTGATCGTCTGCTCTTTGTCGGCTGCGAAGGTGCACTGTACACCGCCGAGCACTACATCGGTCTCTACGTACAGGATGCCGTTCTCAATGCTGTAGGAAACATTGCCCTCGTTGATAGCGCTTGTGCTGTTCGTCGGGTGCAGAATCAGGTTGACGGTAGCCACCACGTCGATGATGTTGACGTCGGCATCAGAGTTAACGTCAGCTGCCTCGAAGATAAAAGGCTGCGGATTCAGACCGGTGATATAGTTGACTTCGGTGATGACATCCGCTACATCCACGCCCATCGAACCGTTGGCATCGCCCTTGATAGCAGTCAGCGGACGAGCCACTACAGCGTTCGAGAGGTCGTAGGTGCTCAGCGATGTTGTCACTTGGCGGATTACATAGTAGTAATCCTTGCCCGGCGTAACGTCGTAGTCGATGAATTGGGTATCCTCAGCGTCAATGAGTGAAGAGTTGATACAGATGGTGTCGAAACGCCAACCTGCGTCAATATAACACTTACAACTGCTGTCGTAGTGACGATCCCACTTGATGGTATCTTGTGTCCAGCGATAGATGTTGTAACCAAGCAGGTCAGCAAAATCTTCCTCATCGGTTTCCCAAGTTAGCGTTACTTTGCCGAGTCCTGCCTCTGCCATAAGTCCTGTGGACATCGATCCCGCTGCAGCAACTTCCATATGGAAACGATAGTTCTCTTCCGGTATTTCAAAATGCTCGTTATCTTCAGCACCATACACTTTGAAGGTATTCAATCCATCGGTAACCGATTTGCCATCAATAGTAAAGTAAGCAGTATATATCGTACTATCGGCAGACCAAGAACCATTCTCTGCTACCTGATGTTGTGTATAAGGCTGACGCACACCAAACGAAATGGTAGGCGCAATACTTACATCCATCGGTCGGTTGAAATATACCTCGCACTTATGCGTACCAACGCCAATTGGCGGAAGCAATTCAAACTCATCTTGGGCATCAATGCCATTCACCAAAATCTTCCACACTATACCATGAGCTTCTGCCGATGGGCGAGTAAGCATATTAGAAAGGTCGAAGTAGCCAAAACCGTAATCTTTTTCAATATCATAAACATATCTGCGAACAATACTTTCTTTTGAAGATCCGTAATAATTTGGATAAAGTTTCCTTATTATTGGAGTCCCATCTTTGCAAATTAACACGGCATCATTATTCCCCCATTCAGATCCCATGGATACTTTGGCAGGGAACACATTTATGTTTTGCTGACCAGGCTGACTTAATGTGATGTTTAAGCCATTGCCAACAACATTATTTATGTAATTGACATGTTCAATTTTATAATTTAGAGATAACACACTTGAATATTGTTCATAATTATTGAATATGTTAGATTTATTTAAATGAAGTGCGTCCAATCTTGTTACGCTAGAATTCTTTATCGCACAATTTTCCATATATGCATTCCAATAAGCATCATGTAAATATTTCATTTCTGATAAACAAACATACTTTATTTTGGGGTATGTGTATAGTTTCCCCTTAAATAATATGCTATCATAATATGTATAGGTCACCTGCTGTACATTATTTAATGTCCAATATGTAGTTTGATATGGTAATTTTGTACCCAAGGACAATGAGAAATTCCCTTTTTCTCCATCAGCTTTTGTAAAAACAATCATGCTATCCGATGTGCCTTGTGCGTATAAGTGTCCAAAGTTAGAAAAAGTTGTATCTGGCGGATAAACTGTTACATTATTTCCATTAACGGAAACAGACTGATATGATAAATATGGAGCAGGCGTTACCGAAATGCCTGTACCATCCTTAAACTTTAAAATAGTACCAGGTTTAATTGTTAATGTAATGCCAGGTGGCACAGCCAAATTACTAGTCACTATGTAATGTACGTTCGGATAAAGTGTCATGTCTTCTGTTAGCATACCACCAATCTCCACACCATTTTCCACTTTTAATGTAATTCGTTGAACAAGCGTTTCTGCTGCATTGTCACAAGTAGCAAATAATGTTAGATTAATTTGTCTTCCATCGACACAATCGGGACTTATGGCCATACGCCACGGATTAGCAGATGTCGCTTTGGCGTAACTGCTGATAGGCTTGCCAAAATCTACTGATTCTTGCAGGTGGGTAATAAGCGACTCATCATCAGGAACCCATGTGTCTCCGTTGTAGTAACCCGTCTTAATCCAGAAACGAATATTCTCGGCTTGTCCCCAAGCGTTTTTGAAAGTTGGGTAGATTTCCAGCGTCTCACCGGCATCTGCACGTGAATCTCCATCACCTCCATTTTCATCGTTGATACTATATGTTACAAGTGACAATTCCGGTTTGCGGTCACTGTCTTTGATGTTGTATGCTGCAAGGAAATTGACATTGCCCAAACCGGCAACCATGCGGGTGTGAATCAGGTCACCAAAGAGAAGTTCCCAACTAAGCGTCTCCTTGCATTGCAGCAGACGAGATACCGCGCCGGCAACCAACGGGCATGCCATACTTGTGCCGTTGAGAAATTTGTAACGACCTCCGGGGAAGGTACTCATAATCTGCACACCCGGAGCACGTAGCTCGTAGTTGTAGAGTTTGTCCTCGCCAAACGTGGAATAAATAGGACCATCTTCATCGTAGTTACTAAAGCCGGCAAGACTGCCGACAGCGTCAGCAGAAGCCTCTACGCCTAACACAAATGTAAATGCAGCGGGAAACATCGGACCATTATCCGAACTCTTATTTATTGAGCAGAAATGCGGATTGATACATTTGAAGTCATTTCCCGCTGCGGCAACGATGACGGCATTGGCGTAAGCACGACCTAAAGCCTGTTCCTCAGCGAGAGAATAGCCGTAACCACCTATGGACATGCTGATGACATCTGCGCCGTTGGCGGCGGCGTAGTCGATACCTTTGACGATAGTAGCAATGTCACCTGTACCGTTCGATTGCATGACGGTAACCGGCATAATCAATGCGTCGGGGTTAGCACCAGTGATGCCTTTATGGTTATTGCCTACGGCTGCGGCTATACCTGCGCAGTGCGTACCGTGACCGTTGAAGTCTTTTATAGTGCCGGTTTGGTTGATAAAGTCCCAACCATGGATATCGTCCTTGAAACCATTGGCATCGTCGTCTTGACCGCTGATACCATTGGATTCAGCGGTATTCGTCCAGATGTTCGCTGCCAGATCCTCGTGCTCAATATCCACACCGGTATCCAGGATGGCGATAATCGGACGTTTGCTCGATTTCTTGTTCTTGTTCCAAAGTTGCGGCAACCCGATAGCCTCCATACCCCACTGCTGGCTATGCAGCGGCTCGCTCATGTATGTGGTAGCATCGCGGGTGTAGATGTCTGCATCGTAAGGCAACGCCATCGTATAAACGAGGTAGTTCGGCTCGGCGAACTCCACTTCGTCCATAGCTTTCAACTTGTCGATAGCCTCAAACAGCGATTGCGCTTTCTCCGCTTTCAGCGTCAAGCGATAGAGTTTGCTTAGGTCTTTGACCTCCACCTCGCTGCCGTTGTACGCGCGTACGCGACGACCGACGTTCTTATGTCCGGTCTGCGGCATCAGTTGCTCAATGCTATCTACGCCCAATTCGGCAAACAGCGCATCAATGGCATTGACCTGCGAGGTTGCAAACTTCGCCTTGCGCGGAGCTTTCATCTGTACTGCTCCGTCAGCCTTGAACTTCACCAGGATCTCGCCCTCGCGGTAGGCTTGTTGATTCATTCGGTCAATCTTGATGACCTCGTCTTCATTGTCCGCACTCTGCGCGAACAGATTTCCATTCAGCACACCCATCGTGAGTGCTACTGCAAAGAGGATAAACTTCTTCATACATTTAGTAGGTTTGTATTATTGATATGGAGTTATTTCTTATGAGTATGGAATCTTCGGAATTTACTGAATTATCATTGTTTCCATTTGTTCCGTGTGTTCCGTACTCAAATATTTTGTTCTGCAATTAACTTTCGCGTACAAAATTACGAAATATTTAGGAATTATGCAAGAAATCCATCAATTTTTTTCTCAATTTATCGATTTTTTTCACATTTTCACCCAAAATCCCCCTATAAATCACCCCGCTCGCGAAAAATGTACCCCTTTTTTTGCATATTTCAAATATTTTTTGTACCTTTGTATCCGAAATCAGTCAACACTGATTACTGAATGCTGATTACTGAATACTAATAACCATGAGCGAACTGGAATATACCGAGCAAGGCTGGCGCTATCAACTTGACCCCACGCGCCATCACCGCGAGCGGAACTGGGATTACCGCGGGCGTGGTATCTACCATATCACCCTCGTTGTAGCCGAGCGATGGCCGCTATTCGGCAAATTAGATGGCAGTAGCGCTGAGCAGGCTACCGTTGAACTGAATGACCTTGGACAAGAAGTCTTGGCAATACTGCAATCCATTCCGGAACACCACGCTGCCAAAGGTTACTCGCTAAAAATCTTAGCCACCCGGATTATGCCTGATCATATACACCTCGTGTTACAGGTGCTTGAGCCATTACCTCACCCAATTGGTCAGGTCGTACGAGGGGTTAAGAGCGCTTGTACTGCAGCGTATAAACGAACCTATTCCCAGGCATCCCCCGCGCTCAATCATGAGCGCGAAATGCACAATGCGACATTTGACCACCGTAACAGTGTGCATTTTGCTCGCATGTTTGCGAGCAGAGGTAGCATCTGGCAATCCGATGCCGCGCATTATCACGATCGCATACTGCATTCCGAAGGTCAGTTGGATGCCATGATTAATTACGTCAAAGACAACCCGCGCCGCCTCTGGCTCAAGCGCGCCAACCCCGACCTGTTCCGTATTCGCCGCCAGACGATGGTCGCCGGCGTCGAGTGCACCACACTCGGCAATATCTTCCTCGCCGAGCGCCCTCAGCGCACCCTGCTGCAATGCTCACGTAGCCTGACCCAAGCCGAGATCGACGCCAAGCGCGAAGCCTGCCTCGCTGAGGCTGACAACGGCACCGTATTCATCAGTGCCGCCATCTCCGAGGGCGAGAAACAGATCAGCCGCGCGCTGCGCCGCGCAGGCTACCCGGTGATCATCCTGCTGCAAGACGGCTTCCCCAAGCCCGGCGACCCGCATGAGCGCTACTACAAACCCGGCGGCGAGTATTTTGAAGCCTGCGCCGCAGAGCGGCTGCTACTCATCGAGCCATCGCAAGCACTGCTTGACGCACCCGAAATCGAAGCTGCCGTCTATCGCAAGGCGCACGATATACCGCATAGATCCCAACGCTACCGTTTCCTCGCACTTAACGTCATCGGCTGGATGATGCAAACCTAAAGCACACACACCACTAACCTGATCCGCTTCCGAAAGGAGGCGGATTTTTTTTGTGCCTAAACCAAAAAATTGTTGTATCTTTGTATTCGCGATGACTAATTCATCGCCCAACTCAACGATGCCGTCGAGTACAGCCTCAAACTCAACCAAGGCGACAGCCTTGCTCAGATGCACATCATCGCCCAACTCAACGATGCCGTCGAGTCATTCACCAAATCCATCACTCCCGATGCAATCAACCAAGCCATGCCGATCCTTGCCGCCGACAACCGCACCAACGGAGAGTTCTGCCACGAGCTACTGACGAGCAGCAACCACACCAAGCTCGCCACATACCAGATCCAGATAACCGAGGTGTTTGACTTAGACGACTACCATCGCTACCAGAGCGAAGAGGCTGTGGCGTGGCGTGCTGCCAAGGCGAAACGCAACGATTACCGCGCACAAGCCTCATCGCAAACCGGCATCATGGCTGCGCAACTGAAAGCCTACATCGAGAACCACAAGGACAAGGCTCCCGACGACATCAAGGTCACGCTCAAGTGCATCCGCGACAAACGCATGGACTAATTCACAATGATCTGGATGTTTGACGATAGTGTCTTTCCCCAAAAACCGACTCTCAACGAGATGGCGGTTTATATGCTCGTTGCCCGCTTTTCGCTTACCGGTCAGCGCAAAGGCTGGTTCGGTAAGTGGAAAGAGGCGGAGAAAAACCTTATGGTCAAAAACATCGGACGCACGTCATATTACGAGGCGCTTAACTCACTTGAAACGATGGGAGTAATCCAAAAGCAGGACAATGTGTACTCAATCGTCCGCGTGGCGGACAATAGCGTCCGCGTGGCGGACAATAGCGTCCGTGTGGCGGACACAACCGTCCGTGTGGCGGACGATATAGAATATAATTATAAGAATAAAGGGATAGAGGGGGACGCACGCACACACACGTGCGATGCGCCTGCCTCCGCCCCCGAGGAAGATTTATTTATTGTTACGGCAGCAGCGTTCGCGCTGCAGCCGGAAGCTAAGCCTCTTAAGTCCCGAGACGAAACCATTGCCCAACAGGTGTACAAAGATTACACTCCGGAAGAAAAACAAGCACTCCTTCAGGCTGTTCGCAACGGATATAACAAAAAGCACAACTTCCGTTTTACGGTCGAAGACTTCCGCGATGACAATCCTTGTGCCGAGCAGCGGATGACGTATAGCGAGTACTATTCCGCAAAAGGTACCACAGAGCCTGTGGATGGTTGGAGGCAAGTTATTCCGGGGCAAGGAGAAATGTATTATGTCAAACCCTAAAAAAATCAAAACAATGAACACCGACAAAATCGTCTATACCGCCCCCGACGGCACAACCGTCACCCAGCGCGAACTCGATGCACTCGACCAACTCGCCGCAGGTTACTGCGCAAGGAATAATATTAACATTTTTAACTAAATTTCAAAGCATTATGGAAACTGAAAAGAATTTAAAAATTTCTTCAACCTCAATGAGGTTACCAAACAACGCACGCCGATTCTCGTTTGAGAAAGACGCATGCAAAGTGAACGAAAGCATCGAGTCTGTTTGGCTCAGAAAGCACCCTAAACGGCACGCCGTAGTTGTGCTTTTCGATGAGGCGGGCTCTGTGAGTATCTATGACAGCCACTCTCCCGATGAGTATTACGACAAAGATCCTGAGGTTGAAATGCACCGGCTTATGTTTGCATCGCTGGTGACTGTAACCGATCCGGGATTTGGTAAGAGCCTGGTAAATTATTTTAATGACTTGTTTTTTGACGCACCTTTGCGTAATGTTGTAGCGGCATACAAACTTCCTCAACTGTCTAAAAAGCAGGCGGAAGCCTACAGGACAGCGCGCGCTATCATAAATAACAGATGCGAGTTAACCAAAGTAGCAACTATCAAAGACGACCCCGACCATGGCAAAGATAACGTATAAAGAAGGCGTTGAGCCCCTCAGTGGTATCTATGCCGGCATGATCTACAGGTCTTACAACAATGGCAGAACAACGGCATTTGTGCAGCCTTTGCCCTCAGCAGAGGATGCCGCCAAGAACCCTGCCTTGCGAGCCGACCGCATCATCAAGCTCTGCGTGAGCGACATCCAAACGCAGATGCATAATCCGCACGAAGCCTGTAAGCAGTACACCAACATCACCCACCGCGTGCGACGCCTGTACGGGCAGTTGTGCGAGTTGGAGAAGTCGGAATCCAAGCTGATTAAGATGATTCTTGAAGCCTACCGCAACAACCGCCGCGTTCTCCCCTCGCGCAAAGTCGGGCATCCGCAGTTGGTGTTGGACGGATAAAACCTCGATAATGTATCGATAATGGCTCGATAATGACCCGATGTAGGCGTACGTTTTGCGGGTTTTAGCCGGATAGCATCCGGCACAACAAACGACGAAAGACAACCACTAATAGACCAATAGTCATTGTCGGGAAATAATCAATGGGAAGAATAGTCAACGTAAAACCCTCGCGCAAACATGCGCGAGAAATGCACAATGTAAAATTACAGAATTTATGGATCACATCACAATCAATGACCTCCGCAAGGAGATTGAGCGCAAGCGCGAAGAGCCTATGACCGACGAGCAGTTCACAATGCTTGTGTCGTGCTTTACCGCGTACGTTGCGCGGCGAGGATTATACACCGGTCAGTCGGTTCGCAACGCTATCAGCAGAGGCTGGATGAGCGCGCAGATGGCGCATTATTTCAAGGTTTACGCCCTTGAGTAGCCAAAGTATAATCCAGAATTATGCAACGGAAGCCCCAAATTTGGAGTTTCCGTTTTTTTTTCGTAACTTTGCACCGCTTTTTGATTGAGGGGTCAAAAAGTATGCAAAAATATGTGCCATAATCGTTAAGAACGAACATGTTACCGTGTCCCTGCCCGGGAGGGTCGGGCACGGATCTCCCAAAGTCGAAAAAAACGCTCACGACTAAAAAGAAAGAGTGTTGCTATTAAACCAACCTTAACTCCTCTACTCCTGCCGGAGGTATGGGGTCCCCACAATTAACATGCAGTGGGGTATCTCGTTAAAGATGGCGGGAAATTCATGGCAATTGTAAAATGGGCACCGGGTATCGAGTTTGTTAGCGGTGCACTGAAGAAAATCAACAAGAAGTCGCAGCATGCTGCCGACCAGCAGATGCTCTTGGCTACCCACCGCGTAGCCCCGACCATGAGCACGGACTGCACGCGTATCTACTTGCGCGGCATCGAGTCTGTCACCCGCAGCACTCCTGTTACTGCCGACGAGCAGGCTGTTCGCACGCGTTTCGCTCAGGTGGCTCGCGCCGTGCAGGCTCGTAAGCAGGATCTGACCAAGATCGCAGGTGACTTGGCAGCCTTCAACGCCCAAAAGGACAACCCGAACGGCAAGAAGACCATGCGCTCGTACCTGTGGATGGTTTGCGACGCCGAGTTGGGCTAAACGGTTCACTGCGTGAACGTTAACGAGGTTTTCTGCGAAAACGTTAAACGGTTAAAATGGTTTTCTCTCGCGAGAAAACGTTAAGTAGTTAGTGTGTAATCCCTTTAACGTTTCGATGCAATCGAAACCAATTTAACTCTTTAACGTCGCGCAGCGACCATCTTAACACGAAGTCACTATGAAAGCAACGTTGCAACTTCTGACCGCAGCCGTGATGAGTATCGGCGGACTGATTCTGCTGTTCTGCGGCGTATTTATCGACCCGCAAGGCGAGATTGATGGCTCTCTGCTCATCGGTTTCGGCGAGGTTGCAACGTTCGCCGGAGCGCTCTTCGGTATCGACTACACCTACCGCTACAAGAGCAAATGAGGCAGATCGAACTCATACGCGTTCGTCGCGACGGCAAAGCCGTACACGGCACGATCCGCGCTCCGCGATGGGCGTGGGATTGCAATCAGTTTCCGAGCCTCGAGAATGCGGACTATATCATCCCTACAGGCACGTACGAAGTAAGGCTGACTTATTCACCGCGCTTCAAAAAATACCTGCCGTTGCTGATTAACGTTCCCGGACGAACCGGCATCCGCATTCATACAGGCTCCAAACCTGAACACTCAAAGGGTTGCATCCTTGTCGGTGCAATCGGCAAACGACTAATAGAACAACACATTGAATCAAACACCAAGAACAATGTCAAATCATTTATCACCATCAAGGATGTCATCGGGGACAAGAACGATCTCCCCTGGCAACACGAGGCTCTGCCGCCTGCGCCGCAAATGCCGCAACTCGCTTTGCCTGCTCGTGCTCCCGGCAGTCTGCCTCATCGGTGCGGTCGCGCTGACCGGTTGTAAAGCCTGGCGTACCATCACCACCACGGCAACCTACAGCGCCGCACCGGACAAATCCGGCAACCCCGTCACCACGATTCAGACCAAGACCACTGAGGAGTACACGGGAGTAAAAAAGCAGTAATCGTTCGAGCAGAGCGAGAAAAGAATTGAGCGATCCCTCGCTCAATTCTTTTTTTCATTTTCGCATTTTTTCATTTTCGCATTGACTCCAATTGCATGCCTGTGGGAGTGTAGGTATTGTTGCCTTGCTGAATGAGCAGATGACCGCTACGGCGAACAACAATGTGAAGATAAATTTACGCATAATCTCAGTGTTTAGAAATTTGATGCAAAATTACTGCTTTTTTCTGATATATGCAAATTTTGGTATTTGAAAAACGATTTACACAAATCACTATAAATCAGCCTACTGCGGATAATAGTGTTTGAAAACGTCAAATCATTGACGTTGCAACCAGAGTTGCAGCACCGGATCGGCAATAAAAAGCCCTTCTTTACGGAGTTCAATGAGGTCTTTTTCAATCAGCGCTTTCTGCATTCGGGCGACATTAGACTTGCTTCCCAATTGATATGTATCCAAAATCTCTTGCGATGAGAACTGGGCGTGTTGTCCGGCAATAATAGCCCTGAGGAAGTTCATCTGATAAGTGGTTAGCGATGATGTCTGCTCCATAAAGAGAGGAGTAGATTGCATGAGCAGATCCTCTACGCCTTGCTCCAACTCTTCGTCAGTTACGATACGCTTGGTGTTCAGCATCACATTCCACGCCAATTGCTGTACGTACGATGACTGATTTTGCACGATGTCGCAGATTTGAGTTACAAAATGTTCATCGATTGTTAAGCCGTTTTCCTCGAATATTTGCTGAATAAAAGGAATCCAGTCTGTTGTTGGAATAGGTTGTAGGAAGTTCGGCTCGCCGAATTGGTAGAATGGCATGCGCTTGTTTTGGAAGAGGTTCATCATCATGTGTTTGCGGCTACCAAACAGACAATAAGATGCGTGCTGATGGTGTTGCCACACGCTGCGCATGCGCTTCTGCACGCTCAGACTATCCGGCCATTCACCTACCTGCTGAAACTCATCAATACACACCACTATATGCTTGCCGATATGCTCTGCCAGCATTTCCGGCAATGCTAATATCTGCTCCGGATTGCTGTCTTTCGGTGTGAGACCTAATGAAATAGTATAATCTGTCAGTGGATCAGGGTTAAAGGAAATCTTGGTAGTGATACGGGCAAGGAACTGCTTTACATTCTCCATCGCCATTTCTATCTTCGAAGCTGTTTGCCGAATCAGTTCAGATGCGAACTTGTTATAGAAATCATATTCAGAGCGGCAGTTGTATATATCAATATAGACGGTTTGAACGATACGAGAATCCACCTGCTGCTGCACTTTCTTAACAAGCGAGGTTTTGCCCATCCGTCGAGGAGAGATAAGGATAACATTCAGACCACTCTCAAAGTTTGTCTTCAACCTTTGAGTTTCTTTTACGCGGTCAGTGAAGTTCTTGCCGCTCACCGAAACGCCATACACAAAAGGCTTGTTTATTTCCCGTTTCATAATCGCAACGCATTATGGTTGAACAATTTATTTGGTTCACCACGATGTGGTCCACAAAGTTGTGGTCCACAAGTGAGTGAACTCGTTTCGAATGCAAAGTTACAACATTTTTTTGAAAAATGCAAATGTTTTGCAAAAAAAGTATCTGGAAATACTAATTTTGTGCAGAATTTAGTATTTCCAGATACTTTTTTGAAGGCAATACCTCAGCGTCTTACTCCTTGGTTACGATGAATGCGCGATTGCCTTCGTCGAACTCGAAGATATAGTCGCCTGCCGGCCACTCCTCGGGGATATCAATCGTTTGCGGCGAGCTGGTGCGATGTACCGATGTCGTATGCGTGTTTGTTTTGTCGTGGATAACGATGTCGGCAGCGTACGGGCTGTTGTTCACAATCACCGAATTGCCGGAGATACATACGTTCAGATTGCCGGCATCAACCTCCACTTGGAAGATAGCCGTCAGGACAAGATCCGAGTAGATCACCATAGAGCGGGGGTTCTCGGTATTCTCGTCCGACCACTTGACGAACTCATAGCCCGGATTCGGCGTAGCCGAGGCAGTCAGTTCAACGCGGTCGCAATAGTCCGTTACGCCGGATGCGCCGGCTGAACCCTTAACAGGATCACCCGATGTAACAGAATAGGAGATAACGACAACGGTCTGCGGATAGATCTGATCCAAGTCCTTCCAGACCAGTGCGGTCTGATAATCCTCCAATGCGGGGCAGGGAACATGTACCGTCTTGTAGCAATCGCCGGTGAACGTTGTGGCAGCTAAGGTCGGCGGAGTCGTGGCGTTGCAATCGATACGCTCCAGTGCGCCGCAGTAGGCGAGCGCGTTTGCGCCGATAGAGGTCAGCGTAGTCGGCAACTCGAGGGTACGCAAACTCTGGCACTGCTTGAACGCGTTTGCGCCGAGCGTAGTCACTCCTTCGGGCAGCGTTACCTCCCTGAGGTTCGTTTCGCAGAACGCGTACGAACCGATAGTTGTGATGCCTGCAGGCAGCGAAACGGTGACAATCGAACCACGTCTTGAATACCAAGGTACAGACGCCTCGTCGGCATAGTCAGCCATAGCACCCGAGCCGGTGATGGTCAGTACGCCTTCGCAGGAGAGTTCCCACGTCAGGTTGTCACCCGACGCACCGCAGTTGCCGTCAATAGGCACACAAACTGTAGATATGAACTGCGCCGTAAACACTGAGTCGCGGGTTATAATAACCGTGCGGGGGTTGGTCTTTACTCCGTCGTTCCACTGAACGAATTCACAATCGACTTCGGGCGTAGCGGTGATGGTGGCACTCGCTCCGTCAGCATACATACCGCCGCCTGTAACCGATCCCCACAGAGCATTGTTAGTATTCACGGTCAGCGAGTACGTACCCGGCTCCGGCGGACTATACAGAGGACCTTCCGGCGCAGCATAAGCAGAGCCAATAGTCAAACAAAGGGTTGTCAATAATACGAACAATTGATTGCGTTTCATATTCATAGATTATTTGTCGATTTATTCTTTTACACATTCACCGGTAATGACATAGGTCTTGCCGTCGCGGATGATATAGATCCGGTCATTGAACAGCACTTTCTGCACATTGTGCGTCTCGTTGCCGTTGTTGTTGACACCGGTGCCCATCTCCTTGATGCGCTGAACGTAGAGCGAGTAGCCGGAGTTGTCACCAGCCTGCAGGTCAGCAGCGTACTGCGAAGAAGTGATATCCCAAACGAGATTGCCGTTCCTCATAAGCAGCACGTTCAGATCATCCGGCACATTGCTTACCGCGATGCTGTACGTACCTTCGGCAGGAGCATACAGGCTAACAGGGATCGTTGCCGTGCCATCGAACGGAGCCTCGTACGCCGAGAGCTTCATGTTGTAGGCAAGGATGCTGATCTGCGGTACGCCGGCGTTAGCCACTTGCATCTTCTGCAGGTCGCTGCCGATGGTATAGACATCCTGCTTGTCGGCATTGACAGTCCAGAAAGCCTTGTCGGTGTAGTTGCCATCGCTAAGCGTCACAGCGGCGATGCTTGACGACTGAGCGTACTGCGCACGCAGCGGTGCGGGTGTAGACGATTCGTCGGTGAAGTTGAGCACTCCTCCGGCGGCAGTCTGCACGAAGAACGGTACGGCTGCACCGAATACGTACGAACCGGTCGCCTGCGCCTCATAAACGCCTTTCTTGTTGTTGAAGGTGGTAGCGTACGATATACCTGCGGCATCACCCGAAGCACAGGTGAACAGGGTGTTGGCTATACCGTTCCAGCCGGAGTGGTGCGCACCGATCTTCGAGTCGTAAGCCGATATACCGACGCTTGTCGGTTCGGTGAGCGTCTTGGGGTCAGCCGCCTTGAGATACCATGTGGCGTGACTCGCCATCGAGATCATATACATGTGTCCCGGATAGAGGGTTGCATCGGCTTTCACACTCTTCCAGCCGCGTTGGGTGGTAGCACGCAGTGCTCCGTCATACTCCTCGACAATGAAGTCGGTGCCCGGGATTGCAGGTTTGTCCGAACCCTCGTAGCGGATACCCGTAGCCATGCTTACGGCGAACGGAACAGCTATAGCGAACCACTGCTCATCCAGCGGGCCTATAGGTGTCGGGAATTCCATCTTCACCTCAATCTCATCCACGGTCAGGTTGGTGATACCCGAGAGCTGTGCGTGACCTTTCTCGTTGTCATCCACGTTGTACTCCAAGGTGATCGAGTGAATGGTAGTAGGTATCGAAACCGTCAGATGAGCTTCAGGCGTAACCTCAATCTCGGTAGATGCATCGGTTGCAATTTCCGTGATATCCTTATCACCTGTTACCTCAACCGGCTCGACTTCTATCTCCTCAAAGATGGCAGTCAGCTCAATGTTTTTGTCCACGGTGACGGTATACGGGTTCTCGGTTGCGCCATCCGACCACTTCACGAACCGATAGCCGTCGTTGGCATCGGCGCGGACTGTTAGCGTCGGACTGCTACATGTCGGCGACTTGACGATGAAGCACGAGCCCATCTTCTTGGCAGAAACGTGGATGTTATATTCGTACTCAAATGGTTTGTCTGACCACTGTGCATAAACGGTCAGGTTGCCGGTGATGTTCGAGTAGTCTGGTGCCCACGTCAGCAGCTTGCAATCCGGAACCTCTATCTCCGGCGGAGTAGCCGACGAGCCGTACTCAACATTATCCTCTCCAACTTTCTTGTCGCCATTCATGAAGGTAACGGTGTACTTGTTCTTTGTAGCCTTGAATGCAGCCGTGTAGGTCGCATTACCCGTAGCAGGAACAACATCCGGTGTCCAGCCGCTCCAAGTGTAGGTGAACTCTGCATCTGCTGCCTTGGTAGGCTCAGCACCGTCGTACGTAGGTATTGTGCCGTTGGGCACATTATTGTCTGTTTCCAGTACCACGTCACCATTCTTCCATACGATTGTCCAAGTCTTTGTCGCCTCTTTCCACAGAGCTTGGAGTTCTATGTTCTCCGTAAGTGTTATCTCACGCGGGTTTTCGGTGTTATCGTCCGACCATTGCTTGAACTCATAACCTGTCTTGGCATTAGCGCTGAACTTAACCGTAGGATCGGAACATGTAGGATCTTGGTCAATAGATACCGTACCTTTCTCTTCATCGGCAGAGGTTATCGTTGCTGTGTAGGGTGAGGGCAGATCATCAAAGTGAGCGATAATAGTGATAGCACCGACGATGAACGAGTAATCTCCTTCCCACCTCAGTTTCTTGCATGCAGGAACTTCTACATCCGGTGCATTGGCAGCGGAACCATATGCAACGTCTTGCGGTGCACAGAGAAAATTTCCATCCTCATCTTTGAACAACACCATATATTCTCTGATTTCTCTTTCGTACACTGCCGTATAGTCCGCATCTTTCGAAGCGGGAACGATCTCCGGATTCCAACCTAAGAATTTTCCGTATTTGTACTGTGCGTCATTTTGTATCTTGGGAGTAGAACCATAATCCGGCATCTCTCCGTCAGGCACTTGGTCTGTTCTTAGTTTAGCACCATTGGCATTATACCATGTAATATTCCATGACTTCTTCCATATCGCAGTAATCACGGTGTCCTTCGTAAGCGTGATAGTACGCTCGATATCCGTTACGCCATCCGACCAGCGTGAGAACTGACCACCGTCTTTAGGCACGGCTTTGAACTTGAGCGTAAGGTCGCTACATGTCGGAGTTTGAGTGATTTGCACTGAACCTTGCGATTCGTCGGCAGACGTGATCGTATATGAAGGAATCTTTATATCCTCAAAGCTGACGGTTACGACGAGGTCACCGGTGATGTTCGAGAAGTCCTTATCATACACCGCTTTTTTGCAGTCAGGGATTGGCATCTCAGTGCTATTCGGCTCAGCAGCGGCTTTGCCATAAGCAACACTTCGCGTAACAATCTCTGAGCCATCCTCGTATTGGAATCTCACGGCATATTTCCGAGCCCACTCGTAATATTCGGCTTTATATACAGCATCTTCGGTAGCAGCCACTACAGTCGGATTCCATTTTTTGAAACCATAGGTGTGTTGTGCGTCATCCGTCCGTGTAGGATTCGGGTAGCCAAAATTCGGTGTCGCCCCGTCAGCCACTCTGTCAACTCTAAGAATGGTGTCGTTGAAGTTCAGCCATGTTATCTTCCACCCTTTCTGCCATTTGGCGGTAATTTCGGTATCGGAGTAAACATATAATGTGCGCGGGTTTTGCTTTTTGCCATCCGACCACTCGAGGAAAGCATAACCATCCTTGGCATCGGCGCGGACGATAAATGTACGATCTTCACACGTGGGCTCTTGGACGTAGGTTACCGTACCCTTGCTCTCGTCCTCGGAAGTAGCAGAGTATTTGTAAGCAAGAGCCTTTGGTGTCCAAATAATGTTCACAGTCATATTTTCCGTCACGTTGTTGAACTCCTTGTCCCACGAGTAGTCATAGCAAGATTTGTATGGATGGGGATCTGTAGCTGAGCTTCCATACGAAACATTCTGTGTATCTAACACTTCGTCTCCATCCATGAACGTGACGGTATATTTTCTGCGCTCACTGCTGTAATAGGCAGTATATGTAGCATTTTTTGTGGCTTTCTCAAGAGCCGGAATCCAAGTCGAGAACTTGTAGATATACTGCTTATCAGGTTCTTTCGTAGGAACTTCTACACCGTCTTTGTAAACCGGCATCTGACCATGAGGCACCGTACTAACATATAGTACCGTTTCGCTGTCTTCATCCTTCCAAGTGATTGTCCACAATTTGGCAAATTGCGCAGTGATTGTTGTGTCGCGCGTGAGGGTAACGGTGCGCTGGGCATCCGTAACGCCATCTGACCACTGCACAAACTGATAGCCGTCCTTGGCTTCGGCGCGGAAATTGAGCGTCAGGTCGGTACATGTGGGCACCGGATTGAAAATTACCACACCCTTGTTGTTGTCCTCGGACTCAATCGTCCAGTCGTACTTTTTCTGAGAAGTCCAAACAGCCGTAACGGTCATATCTGCAGTCACTTTGCTGAAGTCGTTGTCCCACGACAAGTCGTAGCAGTCTTTGTGCACAGAGGGTGCTGTGACTGCTTTACCACTCTCTACGACCATAGGCTCGCCGAGCAATGTTCCGTCTTCATCACGGAAGACGACTGTATAGGCGGGTGTCTCGTCGCACTTAGTCGAGTAGTTCAGATAGCCCGCAGCGGGAGTGAGGTTGATGTCTATCTTGTCAACATAGGCTTCATGATTGCCATTGGTCAGCACGAAAAAGTCGCACAACTCACCATCCGTGCAATCGAAGGTATATACATCGCCCTTGATGGTCGGAGTGATGGTTCGACCGCTTGTCGGGTTCTTAGTCGAACCTATCTTAAGCGAGATATTACGGTACGCATCCGCACTGTTGTATGTAATAGCAATGGAGTGAAGTTTTATGTTTTTGGTGTTTTCGTCGTTGTATGGGTATTCATTATATACAAATCCCGCTCCATTGGCATCTTCCGCGCCACGGAACTTCAGCACTTTCGTACCGGCATCTCTACTGAACTGTGCGAAATAGTAGAAATTATCATCTATTATTTTATTTTGTTCTGCTGCGTATTCAGTAGGTATGTACCCCGTTGTGGACGCATTAAAACTCTTTGTGGAGCCGATTACCTTGGGCATGCCGTGTTGCGCATATACGGCGTAGAAGGATGTAGAAACTTCCTCTTTCGGATCGCCCGACTTGACAAATTCAGGCGCATCGGTCAGGTGATGGTAATCGGCTGCGGTGTACCAACCTACAAACTTCCTACCGTTGGAGCAATTACCAGGCTTAGGAGAGGGAGTATAAATCGTACTGCTGCAAGTCTCTTCTTTATACAATTCACCATCCGCGTACCAGTAATCTACCAATACCGCATTCGGCATAATATACAAATCACCGGCAACGTTAAATATCTTCAGCGTGTTGGTTACTCTGTCGTACGAAAAATCAACTCCCATATACAACCTGGTATAGGTGTTTGATGTTATTGTCCAGCACCACTCCTCCACTGATAGCGAGTAGCCGTTGTCGGGCGTTACTATCAAGTTCAGTTCTTCGCCTAATCGGGCAGTACCGTTGGCAGGATATGAGCAATTACTTGTAGAGGGATTAAACTTGTATGTAACGAAGGCTTTAGCCCATGCGGCGTTAATATTAACTTCTCCGCTGTGGTTTTTGAAAGCTGTGGAATAAACGGTCAGCTTCTTATTATCCTCGCTAAGTGCATATTCTGTGCCTCGTTTAAGTTCCGAACCTCCAACCGTAACCGACAAGCTGGAGATATCATACAATTCATTTTCAGGCTCGAACGTGACAACCAAGTCCATATTTTCCGGCACACAATCATCACTCAACTTGTACGACTTACAGCCCGTAACCGTTGCACTCACATTACGGCACACTACGCCGCTATTGAACGAGAAAGTGATCTTTCCGTCCTCCGTCTCACGAATACTCGTAAACGAGCAGCCTTGTAACGGCAAAAACCTGTGTACATCATTCTCACCCGGGAACGGGTCTCTATTAAAGAAGTAACTATTTCCAATAAGCGTAAAATCACCTGAAGAAGATTTAACGGTATAACGTGGCTTTCCCGCAACATTATTAAGTCTATTATACGACCACGACTCTGCATCATACACTACTTGCCATACCAGCATACCATGACCGGGCAAATATGCATCCCATCGCGTATTCTGACGGTTCTCTATATAATACACCGTATCGGTACACGAGAACGGAACAAGTGACGCACCGCCGCTGATCTGGTACGCATCATCGTAGCCGGTGGTCATCACTACATCCTGAGAGATATTTTTGGCAAGGTGCTTCGGCGTAGCCCATCCCATGAAATATTTGTCGAAGATTGAATAGCTTGGAGGAGTACGCTCCTCGTTGTTGTAGCTACCTCTATCCATAATACTCCACTCACCAGGCGTTAGTCCAAACTCGTTATTCTTGCCATATTCCGTATCATAGTAGTCCGGCAGACCTAACACGTGGCTGAACTCGTGGCAGAGTGTACCTATACCCGAACGACCACCTTCGTATTTGAGCTCTGCCGAGCAGACGTAGTTGTTGATTATCTTTCCATCCAGTATCGGCAAATTTTTAATTATATTATATCCTTCATCTATTCGCACATAATATTCGCAATCCGTTTTGCAATGCGTTCTCTCATTATACAAAGCACCTGTCAGATTCCAGTTGTGCGGCCAAATGGTTTCCGGTGTACCTCCTGCCGCCTGACCTTTGCCGGCATAAAAGAAATAGATGATATCTACCTCACCATCGTTGTCACTGTCATATTGGCTGAAATTACAACCGGCATCGTGAGCAGCAAACACTGCGTCCATCACAAAATCCGCCATGTACTTGTCATGATCACCGTCATCATCGGTGCCATATACACCGTCCGGTCCGTTATCTTGCTCGCCGTAATATGCCAACTCATGCGGCATTTCTATTGGGCCAAACACGTCGAATACAGGTTCATACGTATGGTTGGACTGATCATAGAAGTAATCATGTGCCGAACCGGTTGCGCCGTCATAATCGTAGCCTACTTTGTTGAGCATGTCGTTGAAAGCCTGTTTGTTGTTCTCATCTTTGAACTTCACATCCGGAAATTGAACAAGGATCACCAAGCCTTTGGGAGCAAGTGTAATTTTGCCAATTGCTTTGCGCGGCTGGGGCTGGTACATCTTCGACGCTTTCCTGCGTGCAGAGACTTGCTCATTGGTGGGTAGCGGGGCATCGCTCACGATGAACGTGCCGTCAGCCTGCGCGATGGCAAGTTTGCCGTCCTGTGTCTCCCAATAGGAATAAAACTCGTCGCCTAACTGACGAACAACAATCGTTGTGCCGTCAGGCTGACTCTTGGTTTGCCATCCGCTCCAAGCGGGGACTGCAAACATCGTGCTGATACTTACGAAAAGACACAGCAGTAATACTAATGCATGTTTGCAATAGAAATGGGTAGAGTTGGTACGCATATTGATTAGGTTTTTTTGTTATTATTCTTTCGCTGTTGGCTATTGGCTGTTGACCGTTAGGCATTGGCCATTGGTCATTATAATATAATTTCCCACGGCAAAGATACGAATTATTTCTCGAATTTGCAAATAATTATGACATTTTTTTAGAATAATGGTACATTTTTTTCATTTTGTAGCAAAAATCGGGGAAAACGGGTAAAAGGACACACAAAAATTAAGAGAAATTATTTTATGATTACAATGATCTCTATTAGGTCAACTATTAAAGACAATTAAAAACTATTCATTGACTACTTTTAAGTCAACAATTAAAGACAATTACCAACAATTCTCTTTTCAGAGATTTAACTGATGGCAATGAAAAAGGGGAACGCAACAGATACAAAATATTATATAGTTTTAATCCCACTCATAGCCCTTCTCTATGAACCACTCTTGCGCATCTTTGTCGCCCAGACGTGCACATTTGCGGCGCAGATTGAGCGCTTGTTTGCGGTCAACATCCCAAATGGCTGTACTCGCTTCCCACATCGTCCGAGTGTCATTACTGTTAGCAAGCAAGTCATCGGCGTACTCAATGTAACAGCAATGCAATTCTTTTTTTATATCTGCCCAATTTTCGCTATGAACGTATATTTTTACCGCTTCTTGTGCAAGCTCAATTGCTTCCAACCATTTTTTCTCATTTCGCAGACAAAGTATGAGCGCATAAGTACAATAGCTCTCCACGCCATTTCCCTGTGACAACCGATCGCTCTTATGCAAATCCAACGCCTTTTTCAGGAATATATATGCACTGTCGTAGTGATATCCACAACTACCATATAATCCGCCTTTCAAGAACCATGGTTTCCAATAATCCTCATCTGCCAAAATAGCTTTGTTGCACAGACAGAGCACGGCATCTCTTTCATTCGGGTCTTCGTATATCTTCAGAGCTTTTCGGCAATAATACTCCCCTACTGGATGGCGAATTGTGTCCCAATTCTTAATGCATAACAACGCTAACGCCATGACTGCCACTACTCCATATAGTACCTTATGCCATGGTTTAGACTGTTCTTTCGCTTCGGGAATCTCTTCGAATTTTATAGGTTGCTGTTCCATATAGTTATTGAATATTTTCTTGTTGAACTGGAGCACTTATCTTCTCTTCTGTTACTTCTGCTTCTGTTGATGCTTCGGCGGCTTGGAATCAGCAATCCGGATGATAATTGTTTGTTTTCCATAGTGTTACAACTTTAGTTTTTTATTTCTATTTACAGATTGTATATATTTTATTCCCACGAAGTGCTTTGATTGAAACTGAATCCCCGGTATGATATGACACCTTGACATTTTGTATTATAAGGGTTAATTTATCTTCTCCTTCGTCAAAAGCTTTTCGCACAATATTCTTGATTGCGGGTGAAATTGTATCCTTTTGACACATTATACTTGTTCGGCTGCAATAAACATCAAAACTCTCTATTTCAGGTGGGATTAAATCTACCCTTTCATAATACAATCCTACGCGATTCGCATCGTTAAGGAATTCATTCATAGGTATATTTCCGGTTGTGTATGTTTTGCTCGGAGTTATAACACAAACTTGGGGATCCGGCATTCTACGTACACGAAACCTTATTGTTTCTACAGGCACAAACTTATCTCCTGATTTACGCAGGACTTTAACATCAATCCAATTTTTCTCATTTTGCAAGGATGGTGTAATATACCACGTGCCGTTTCGTTGGGAAATTGGTGCATCATTACATGTGACTTTCAGGTTGGTATCGGATACACCTGAGACTTGTACGATAAGCGGATTTTCTACATCTGCAAATAATACGTTTTGCACCGCATTGCCCACAAATATATTCGCATTCTGAGCAATAATAGATAAATTGCTGCAAACAAGAAACGTGACAACTATAATACAAAAGGATTTCTTCATACTATTTGATATTATTTTATTATAATCTTACACGGTTTTACATTCAAACTTTTGCCATTGGCATCAGTTGCTTTTATACTATGGATTTGTAACACATCCCTACTTTTGAGCGTAGCAATGGCTTTCAAAGCCTCAACAGAGAACTTATTGCCGACACACAAGTAATCATGACTGTATATGCACGCTGTAAATTCTGTAATGTTGATTTGTGTTGATCGCATTGATTCATAGGGAAAGTCAACTACAAGTTCTGTTTGTTGATTAAGACTCTTTCTATGTGCACGGTTGCTATTAATCTCAACACCTCCCATATACAGAAAAGCCGTAAGAGAAGCATCAAGCACTGCAAATCGTTGCTCATTAACAAGAACTTTTGTATTATTAGTATTCTTATAAATCTTCAACACTACAGACTGTATTGAGTCCTTGGGAGTAACAAGCCATGTTACTCCGCTTTGGTCTTTTACGACTTTTGCGTCTGCACACTCTACACTAATAGCCGAGTTACCGACTCCCGGCACACTCACTTGTATCGGATTTTTCTCTCCGCGATAAAGTACATGTACGGCTGCGTTCGATACCAACGCATGAGTGGTCTGCGCATATAATACCATGCTTGACAATAAACAAGCGCAAGCCATGATGCTAAATTTGAGTTTCATGATTACAGTAAGATTTATGTAAGTGTTTGTTACTCGGCGTGCCAAAATGCAGCGACCAGCGGAGCAACAGAAAATTCGCGTCCCGGACATTCCGCTTTGACAGAAGCGATGACGAACGTTTCTCCGTCATGGAGTTTTTTTATCTTTTGTATAATCTCAGGTTTGATGTCACCTTGTGCAAAAACAATTGCTGCACAAGAAACGATAACGCATAATAAAATAACCTTTCTCATAGTTGTATGTTATTAATTTAAGGATTAGATATTCGATTTTTAACGGTCATAGTATCTCATCCTAAGCCACATAGAGCGAGGTTGGGGTAAGTGATACATTTCTTTGTGGAATTGAAGGAAGTTATGTACCTTGGAATTGAATTCGCTTTCAAGCACGATAGGGTCTTCGTCCGGCAAGAGGAAAATGTCGGTTGTTTCGCCGTATCTGCCGGTCATTGAATACCACTTTTCTATCTGGTTGGCAGTGAAGGTCAGTTCCCGGGTGTTGTCCTTGTAAAAGAACTTTTCCGTTTGAATGTCATAGCCGAATTGTTTGTCCGCCATTTGGGCGTATTTCTTGGGGATAACATATTTCAGAGAACAGAAAATAAGCCACAGAAATATAGCCATCATTGCACAGATGAAAATGATAAATACTAACCCTACGCTGTCAAGAGGTGTACTAAACGCACCTGAGAGATACACGATAACAGGACAAAGGATGAAAAGTGACACAAAACAAACTCTCAACATCAATGTCATGCTTCTTTCGCGCTTCTTTACTTCTTCCGCCGTCATTTGGCAGGTGAATAGTTCGGTTTTCATATAATCAAAGATATTAAGGTTAATCGCGTTACGTACGCATTACACAGTTTCCGATTCGCTCTCGGATTGAGATTGTTCTTGTTTCTTGCCTGAATCCTTGCTTGACATCTTGTATCTAATTATAGCGGGCGCAAAAAATAATAACAATGCGATTGCAAGTGCTAATATGTAAAAAATAATTTCCATAGTATGTTATAGTATCATTCATCGGAACAAGCGAAAAATACTATGGCGGCGCATAGTGCGTCGCCATAGTGGTCAATTTTAGTGTCTGCGGTCGAGGCGGGCACCTTCGCTGTTGCTGAACTTGCTGGCAGGTTCGCGCTCTGGGCGGTCGGCACGTTCAGGACGAGGGCCACGTCTTTCGGGACGGGGACCACGGTCGCCACGGTCGCCTCTTTCAGGACGATCGCCACGCGGAGCACGGGCGGGACGCTCAGGCTCAACGTAGTCGGCAGGTTTCTCCTTCAGAGCTTTGGCGCTGAGGCGGAACTTACCGGTCTTGGGGTCGATCTCGAGGAGCTTGATGGTGATTTTGTCACCCTCCTGGATGCCTGTCTCCTCCATCGTCTCGTAACGCTTCCAGTCGATCTCGCTGATGTGCAGCAGACCTTCCTTACCCGGCATGAACTCTACGAAGCAGCCGTACGGCATAAGGCTCTTGACGGTAGCCTCGTATACCTCGCCAACCTCGGGCAGAGCGACGATAGCCTTGATCTTGGCGATAGCGGCGTCCATCGACTCCTTGTTGTTAGAAGCCACTTCAACCTTGCCACCCTTCTCGTCCTCGTCAATGCTGATGACAGCACCTGTCTCGGCTTGGATGCCTTGGATGATCTTACCGCCCGGGCCAATAACGGCGCCGATGAGGTCTTTCGGAATATAGAAGCTGGTGATACGCGGAGCGTGGGGCTTGATGTCGGCACGCGGTTCGGGCATCGTCTCGAGGATCTTGTCGAGGATGTACATACGGGCTTGGTGAGCCTGAGCGAGAGCGTTCTCGAGGATCTCGTAGCTCAGACCATCGACCTTGATATCCATCTGGCAAGCGGTCAGACCGTCGCGTGTACCGGTGGTCTTGAAGTCCATATCGCCCAGGTGATCTTCGTCACCGAGGATATCGCTCAGGATAGCGTAGTTCGTACCTTTGTTCTCAGAGATAAGTCCCATAGCTATACCGCTGACGGGTTTCTTAATAGGTACGCCTGCGTCCATGAGCGCGAGTGTGCCTGCACAAACGGTAGCCATAGAGCTGGAGCCGTTGGACTCAAGGATATCCGATACGACGCGTACGCTGTAGGGGAAGTCCTCGGGGATCATGTTCTTGAGTGCACGGCAAGCGAGGTTACCGTGACCTATCTCGCGACGGCCTACGCCACGTTGTGCTTTGGCTTCGCCGGTAGCAAACGGCGGGAAGTTATAGTGAAGCAAGAAACGCTCCGAGCCTTGGATGAGAGCCTCGTCGATGATCTTCTCGTCGCGCTTCGTACCGAGAGTAACGGTCGAGAGCGACTGTGTCTCACCACGGGTGAAGATCGAGCTTCCGTGAGGACCCGGCAGCGGACTAACCTCGCACCATATAGGACGGATCTCCGTCGTGGTACGGCCGTCCAGACGCTTGCCTTCGTCGAGCACGGCACGACGCATGGCTTCCTTCTCAACATCATGGTAGTAACGATCCACCATAGCGGCAACCTCGTCCACCTCAATGCCGAGAGCCTCAGCGCGGGCAGCCATATATTCGGCTTTCTCTGTCTTGAAGTCTTCGCAGATCTGCGAGAACATTGCCTCGCGATGGTGTTTGTCGGTGTCAGCGCTGGTAGCCTGAGCATAAGCACGGGCGTAACTGAAGTCGTGAACGGCTTGCTTGAGTTCGTCGTCGTTAACCTCGTGGCAGTACTCGCGTTTTACTTCCTTGCCATAGGCTTTCATCATCTCGAGCTGAGCCTGGCACTGCGGCTTGATAGCCTCGTGAGCGGCGCGGATAGCGTCGAGCATAACCGACTCGGGCACTTCCTTCATCTCGCCCTCGACCATCATTATGTTGTCGAGCGTAGCGGCAACCATCAGTTCGAGGTCAGCCTTTTCGCACTGCTCGAAGGTCGGGTTGATAACAAACTCACCATCCACACGTGCTACGCGCACCTCGGAGATGGGCCCTTCGAAGGGGATATCCGAGCAGGCGAGAGCAGCTGACGCAGCCAGACCTGCAATCGACTCCGGCATATCAATGCCGTCAGCCGAATAGAGGGTGACGTTAACGAACGTGTCAGCATGATAGTTAGCGGGGAAGAGGGGGCGGAGCGCACGGTCGATGAGGCGTGCAATCAGGATCTCGTAGTCTGAGGCTTTGCCTTCGCGGCGTGTGAAACCTCCGGGGAATCGTCCGGCAGAAGCGAACTTCTCTTTGTACTCGACTGTCAACGGCATGAAGTCCGTGCCGGGCATAGCGTCTTTGGCTGAGCAAACGGTAGCCAGAACCATGGTGTTGCCGAGCGTTGCCATCACGGCGCCGTCAGCCTGCTTGGCCAGCTTACCTGTCTCAAGGGTGATTACTCGGCCGTCGGGCAGAGTAATCTCTTTGGTAACAATATTCATCAGTTTATGTCATTTCGGGACACCGTATATGTCCCATTTTTAAGCACTCGCGGTGTGCGAGAGCATGTTAATAATTTATATAGACCCGTAAAAGTCGTACAAAATTACATAAATTTATTGAAAAAAACAAATATTTGACATTTTTTTGCTCAGATATTTGCTTTTTTGAAAATAAAGTTGTAATTTTGCAAGGTGAAATGCCAAAAGCTATGAAACGGATACAGTATATTCTTGCCGGCGTGTTGCTGGTGTTATTATCGGGAAATGCATTCGGTCAGAAAGACTTGCAGTCATTTCCGGAACTTCGCAAGTTCAGCCAGCAGGGCTGGAAGATTCAGCATGCACACTACAGTTTTGACAGTCTGACTATTTACCTGTCGGCTATTGCCCCGGGAAAAGAGAGTTACGACCTGTACACAACCAAAAGCCGCTTGGGCGTATGGGAGAACCCCGAATCGTTAGGCGACGCCGTCAATACAGAGGCGGACGAGTTGTGGCCGTCGATAGCTTCCGACGAGCATCGTTTGTTTTTCATCCGCCACACGCAGGACGAGAAACTCGTCAAGTCGTCGCACGGCTCGCAGGGCATTTATGACCGCCTGTTTGTGAGCGAGAACCGCCATGGCAGTTGGCAGGTTGCCGAGCAGTCGATCGTGTCGAGCGATCACGATCTGTCGCCGCTGGTATTGCCTGACAACCAGACGATTATCTTTGCGCGGCAGGATATAGAAAAGCGCCGTCCGTACTACGCGCTGTACTATACGCGCTATATCGGTTACGGAGATTGGACATTGCCCGTTCGGTTGGACTCCACGGAGCGTCGCTCGCTATATGGACCCCATCTGAAGCAGATTAAGGACACCGTGCTGCAAGTGACTGAAGCACAAGAAGCCGAACGTGACCGCAAAGATTTTGATACCCTGTACATGATCCGCCAAGTCACATTGCCTCGCGGTATGCGCAGTGCGCCGTACGGTGTGCTGACGGGCGTGGTGACCGACGAGTTCACCGGCAGAGCCGTAGAGGCGGATATCCGCGTATATGACGCCATCACCGCCATCCAACTCGACGAGGCGAAGAGCGACGCCAACAGCGGACGATTCCGCGTAGCCCTGCAACCCGGGCACAAATATACGATCGACATCACCGCGCAGAGCAGCAGCAGTCACCAGTACCTGGCTATCGACTGCATGGAGAAGGATTCACTCTACGACCGGCACGCGCAGGTCAAGCTGGCGCGTAACCTGAGCATCCGCATCAATCCCTACGATGCCGAACTGTTTACGCCCGAACCACCCGAACGTGAGGTGATTCGCAACGTGAATACCGACAAGACGATCCGCGTGCGTACCCGCCGCGAGGAGCAGGGGCGTGTATATGAACTGCCTATCGGCGAGACCTACGCCCTGACGCTCTACAGCCGCGGATATGTCGATACCACACTGATCATCAACACCCGCCGCGATGTGCTGTTCTCGTCAGCCGAACTGGATGTTCCGATTCAGGCTGTGAAAGTGCCGTTCATTCTGCAGCTGGGTGACACCCGAGATAGCGCTATTACCGAAGGTACGATCCGTCTTCGTAACCGCAACAAACATGAGGTTATCGAGATGCCGTACACCCCGCCTACCACCACGATCATGATCCGGCAGGAGGACGAATACGACATGGTTATTCAGAGTCCGGGACACTTCTTCTTCGACTCTGTTGTCAGCATCCCTATAGGCCTCGACGAGCAGCTGTGTAACCTCTCGCTCAAACCGATTCAGAAAGATATGGTGGTACAACTCAAGAACATCCAGTTCGAGAGCGACTCCTACATCCTGTTGCGTTCGTCGCACGCCGAACTCGACAAAGTGTTCAAGCTCCTGGAGGCGAACCCCGAGTTGCAGATCGAGATCCTGGCGCACACCGACGATATCGGTACCGACGATTACAACGACCAGTTGTCCGCCAAGCGCGGAGAAGTCACGCTGGAGTACCTGGTTAAGAAAGGTATCAGCCGCGATCGTCTGACCAGCCACGGTTATGGCAAGCACCGTCCGCTCGTGCCGAACACCAGCGACGCCAACCGCGCCATCAACCGGCGTGTGGAATTCAAGGTAACACAGTTTTAATAATGGTGAATGGTTAATGGTTAATGGTGAAAGTTATGAAAAACGCAGTTAATCGTGCCCTTGTGGCTAAGAAACAGATACAATATAAAAATATACGCATATATGTGTGCGCGATAGCGTGCGCCGTCAGTAGCGTAGCGTTTGCGCAAAGTACAGAGCGTTACAGCGATCTGATCCAGCGAACAGAGACGCTGCCTGCCTACGAGGCGATGTATTACATGTTGGATTTCCAGCGCAGCCATCCGGACAATGCACCGATCTACTACCGTCTGGGCGACGCCGTATATGCGTTGCTGCCGAGCAAAGATGCGCTGCACAACTACGAGGAGCGTAACGAACTCATCTACCGCGCACGGTTGTTCTACGGCAACTGTCTGCACTTCCTCGGCGGCAGGATGCCCCGCGGCGAGACGTTCCCGACCATCACTCCGGCGGACAAGAAACTCGAGTACTCCGACATCGACGCTTACCTGCGTGCGCACCTCGACACGCTCAACCGCTGGCGTGCCGAAACCGACACCCTGCACAACCGCTTCTACCGGATGGTGGACTGTTACGAGTCGTGCCGGCAACTGTTCTTGCAGTTCATGCAACGCTATCCCTCGGAGAAGTTGGCGCACCTGTGTCTGACCGAGGACGATCGCGACCACCTGTTCCGACTCCGCCGCATCAATCAGGAGTTTGAGCAACAGAAAGCCCTGTTTGAGCAAGCCCTGCAAGCATCACCCGTGCCGTACTACACACCTGAGTTCCATAAAGTCAGCATAGCCACCTACCGTCTGGACGGTGTCACGCCGTCGGACTTCCTCGCCAACGATATACCGCTCTGGGACTACGAGGGTTGGGCAAGTGCGTTCCTGGATATCCAGAAGAACACCTACCTCGTCCTGATGCGCGATCTTGCGCAGGAATACACGCAGCTCAATCACGGCATGCAACGCTTCCGCGAAGGACAATCGGTCGAGATGGAAGCCCAGCCGCGTCTGCCCTACCGCTTGGAGCGCTACGACTATCAGTCGCCCGTTGCCATGCTGCTGCGCTTGCAGCAACTGGTTGCCGGTACAACCCTGCAGGCTGCTGACAGTCTGACCACCGCAACGCAGATCTCCGATGCCGAACTGTCGGTACGTATCACGGCGAATATCGAGACGCAACAACGCATCGAGGAAGCCAACACCCTCATGCAGAAGTTCAAGCAGCGCATCAATGAGCTCACGGCGCAGAAGTACTCGTTCTTCCTGCGCGAGACGAAGATGGATTCGGTGGAAGGTATGATCAGCTCTGCCGAACAACTGCTCGCCTTCCAAGAAGAGCTCACCCGGCTCATCGACCGGCAACTGCAAAACTACGCCGAGGCGTTCCCCAAGCAGTTTAAGGCTGTGGATATTAGCGACGACTTCGCGGCATCGCAGGCTGCAGAAGCCGCAGCGAAATAGTATTTTGTAGGCTGAATATGTCAAAATGCCGAAATTCTGCCTACAATTTGCACCTGCAAGGCTGTAGAATTTGCATATTTGACAAAATTGTAGTAATTTTGCATTCGCGTTTGCAGCAAACCCCTACTTTAGGGTCTGGTGCCATAGCTCAGTTGGTAGAGCAAAGGACTGAAAATCCTTGTGTCCCTAGTTCGATTCTCGGTGGCACCACAGAAAAAGAGGCTTAACCGCCTCTTTTTCTGTTTTCTGATTGCTGATTGCTGATCACTGATCGCTGATCGCTTTCCTGATCTTCGGCACAATGTCGGTATTGTCCATCCAGCCGGTGAACTGCTCTGCGCCTTGTCCGATAGCAAACACGGGCACGGATGCTGCCGAATGACCGTAACTCGTCCAGCCGAGATGGGCTTGGCGGTTGATGACGGCGATAGCGGTATTACCCAGGGCATTGACATCCTTATACAGCGTCTTGACGGCAGCTTTGCCTCGGCTGCGAACTGCCTTGCGGAAAGCATCTTTCAGTTCGGCTTCGTCTTCCGCCGAGAGCTTGACTTCGGTATAGAAATCCAGACGCTTCTCCAAGATACTGCGCACATCGCTCCAAGTAGGTTTTTTCTTTGCGTTGAACAGGGTGTTGAGATCGTCCGACAGCACCCACGATGAGCAATGCTGGTGCTGCAGCACTTGCAGGTTCAGTATATATTTCTGGGTCGCCAGCGACAATCCGCCCGTCTCATGGTCGGCAGTTACGACCACCAGCGTCTCATCGGGATGTTGGTTGTAGAAATCCATAACTACCCGTACGGCATCATCAAAATCCAAGGTCTCCAATATATTCGTTGCTCCGTCTCGTCCGTGACCGGCATAATCCACCATTCCGCCCTCAATCATCAGGAAGAACCGCTCGTGGTGTTCGGCAAGATAGTCAATCGCCACCGGCGCAAGGCTGCGCAACATCAGTTCCTCAGGGCGACCGTCAATAACGTAGGAGAGGTTCTCGTCCTCCAGTTGCCGGTTCTCCAGATCGCGTGCCGGCACAAGAATCATCTTCTCCGCCTCTTTGCTTTTCTGCTTTGCCTGTTCTACACCGCCGACTAATGTATAACCCTGCTGCTCGGCAAGATCGTACAGGTTCAGTCCGCTCTGTCCTTTTTTCGGTTCGGGTTTGTGAAATCCCGCGCCGGCAAAGAAGTCGAAGTTCGAACGGGTGAGTTGCGTTCCTATCGTATAGTAGTCGTTGCGCTTGCTGCTTTTGGCATAAAACGCCGCCGGAGTAGCATGATCGATAGCCACGGTGGTCAACAGTCCTACACCCCAGCCTTGCGCCTTGAGTTGTTCGGCGATGGTGGTGAGCGTGTCGCCCTTGTAGTTGATGCCGAGCGTGCCGTTGTTCGTCTTCTGTCCGGTAGCAAGCGTCGTGCCGGCTGCCGACGAATCGGTGATGCTGTTGGAGTGACTGTGCGTCGCTACCAAACCGCAATACGGCAACTGCGTCATCAGCAAACGGTTGCGGTCAATCTTGCCCTCGAGTTCGGCACGATACATCTCGGCGGCAAGCACCTGGTTGGTGCCCACACCGTCACCGATCAGATAAAAGACATATTTAACCTCCGCCGAAAGGGTCAAACAGACACAAATACTTACTAAAAAACTCAAAAATCGCTTCATATTCGTAAAATTTGCCACAAAGGTACAATTTTTTTTGCAAATTTGCAAAATTTTTACTAACTTTGTGTGCAAAATTTGAATATTTATATGAAATTGCTGCTCATTGACGCCTATGCGATGATCTATCGCGCCTACTACGCCTTCATCCGCGCGCCGCGAATCAACTCTCGCGGTGAGAACACGTCGGCTATCTTCGGGTTTGCCGTCACGCTCGACGACCTGCTCAAGAAGACCAACCCGACGCACATCGCCGTTGCCTTCGATCCTCACGGACCTACGTTCCGGCATGAGGCGTATCCGCTATATAAGGCGCAACGCGAAGAAACGCCCGAAGATATCCGCCGGGCAGTACCGGTTATCAAGCAGCTGTTGGACGCGATGAATATAGTGCGCCTCGAGTGCCCGGGCTTTGAGGCGGACGACGTCATCGGCACCGTAGCCACCCAAGCCGAGCAGCAGGGATTTGAGGTGCTGATGGCAACGCCCGACAAGGATTACGGGCAATTGGTGACCGAGCGCGTCAATATGTTCCGCCCCAAGCACACCGGCGGCTTTGAGCAGATGGGACCCAAAGAGGTCTGCGAGAAATACGGACTGAGCCACCAGAAGCAAGTCATCGACTTGCTGGCACTCATGGGCGACGCTTCCGACAATATCCCGGGCTGCATGGGCGTCGGCGAGAAGACGGCCGTTAAGTTGTTGCAGGACTTCGGCTCGATTGACAATATGTTGGCGCACACCGACCAGATCAAAGGTGCCCTGCGCACCAAGGTCGAGACCCAGCGCGAGCAGATAGAGTTCTCGCGTTACCTCGTTACCATCCGCACCGATGCGCCGGTGACGTTCGAGCCGCAGCAACTCATTGTCCGCCAGCCCGACAAACAACAGTTGGCGGAGTTATATCGCGGGTTGGAGTTTAACTCACTGCTGAGAAAAATAGGCGAGCCTATGTTGCCGCCTGTAGCAGAACAGCCAGTAGCCCCAAGCCCCAAGCCGGTAACTAAGACGCAGCCTGTCACAGCTCAACTCGACCTGTTCGCCGACCTGCAAGAGCCTGCTGAACCCGCTGCTCAGAATCCGCCAAGTTTGGCGGATCAACCCGACGACATCGAAGCCCGCCTATGCGCCTACCTGCTCAACCCCGAGCAGGCGTACAACCCGAACATCCCGCCCAAGTGGGATGAACTCAAGGCGGATAGCGCCCTGTGGAACCTCTACAACGAGGTGGAGTTGCCGTTGGTGGAAGTGCTGCGCGACATGGAGCGTGCCGGTGTGCGGTTTGACGTAAGCATCCTTAAGCAAGCCGAGCAGCAACTCTCCGCCGAGTTGGCTGAACTCGAGCACAAGATTATCGCCAAGCTTGGCGATATGCTAACCGACCGCGGTCTGCCACAGGTTGCATCAATCAACATCAACTCCCCCAAGCAGATCGGCGACCTGCTGTTCGGGCAGCTGCAGCTTGACAAGAAAGCGAAGAAAGGACGCAACGGCAACTATTCGACCTCCGAGGAAGTGCTGCGTGCGCTCAAGCCCGTTGCCCCGGTCTGCGGCGACATCCTTGATTACCGCGAACTCAAGAAACTCATCTCGACCTACATCACTACCCTGCCCTCGTACATCAACCCCGAGACGGGCAAGATCCACACCACCTACAACCAGACCGTCACAGCCACAGGGCGGCTATCGTCGTCGAACCCGAACATGCAGAACCTGCCGATCCGTTCGGAGCGCGGGCAACTGATCCGCCGTGCGGTGATTGCCGATGAGGGCTGCAAGATCCTGAGTGCCGACTACTCGCAGATCGAACTCCGGTTGATGGCGCACTTCTCGCAGGACGAACATCTGCTTGCAGCCTTCCGCAGCGGACAGGATATCCACGCTGCCACGGCGGCGAAGATCTTCCGGGTGCCCATTGAGCAGGTCACCAAAGAGCAGCGCCGCAAAGCCAAGACCGCCAACTTCGGTATCCTGTACGGTATATCGGCGTTCGGACTCTCGCAGCAACTCGACTGCTCGCGCACCGAAGCCAAGCAACTTATCGACGACTATTTTGCGGCGTTCCCGAAGATTCAGTCGTTCATCGAGGCGCAGAAGCAGTTCGCGCGCGAACATCTGTACGTAGAGACGCTGTTCGGTCGCAAGCGTTACCTGCCGGACATCGTTTCGCATAACGCTACCGTCCGCGCGTTTGCCGAACGCAACGCCGTGAACGCACCGGTGCAAGGTACAGCTGCAGACATCATCAAGATTGCCATGGTCGCCATCCACCGCGAACTCAAGCAGCGTGGTCTGAAGGCGCAGATGATCATGCAGGTGCACGACGAACTGAACTTCAACGTGCCCGTCGACGAAGTCGAGCAAGTCCGCCAAATAGTCGTAGATAACATGCAAAACGCCGTCCACCTCTCCGTGCCCCTCATCGCCGAGTGCGGCATTGGCGACAACTGGCTCATGGCACATTAAATCACAAATGACAAATCACAAATGACAAATTACAAATAACAAATGACAAATACTCCCGCCGTCCTTGTCGGCATCATCACTCCGCAGCAACCCGAAGACCGTACACGCGAGTACTTGGACGAACTCGCCTTCCTTGCTGACACCAACCACATTGAGCCCGTCAAACGGTTCGTACAACGCGTTGAGTACCCCAACTCAACCACGTACGTCGGTGAGGGCAAACTGCAAGAGATTCGTGACTATATCACCTCTTGGAACGAATCAAACACGAAAACGACACGAAAACGACACGAAAACGACACGAAAACGAGTGCTGACAATTCCCTTACGTCAACCGAGGAACGTGCTCCTATCGAGCTGGTCATCTTCGACGACGAACTCTCCCCGCGCCAACTGCGTAACATAGAGAAAATCTTGCAAGTACGGGTCATGGATCGCACGATTCTCATTCTCGAGATCTTTCTCCAACGCGCACAGACCTCCTACGCCAAGACCCAGGTCGAGATGGCGCACCTGCAATATATGCTCCCGCGTCTGACGCGAATGTGGAGTCACCTCGACCGTCAGCGTGGCGGCGGTGGCACAAACCGTGGTACGGGTGAGACGCAGATCGAGGCGGACAAACGTATCATCAATAACCGTATAGCCCTGCTGCGCGAAGATCTCAAGCGCATCGACAAACAGATGGCTACCCAGCGCCAGAACCGCGGGAAGATGGTGCGCGTAGCACTCGTCGGTTACACCAACGTCGGCAAATCCACACTGATGAACCTGATGAGCAAATCCGACGTGTTTGCCGAAAACAAACTCTTCGCCACCCTCGACACGACAGTGCGCAAGGTGACGATCGACAACCTTCCGTTCTTGCTCTCCGACACCGTCGGCTTCATCCGCAAACTCCCGCACAACCTCGTGGAGTCGTTCAAATCGACGCTGGACGAGGTGCGCGAAGCCGATCTGCTGATTCATGTGGTGGATATCAGCCATCCGAACTTCGAGGAGCAATACGAGGTCGTGGAGCAGACCATCAACGAGCTGCTTGAGAAAGACCACCGCATCGAGGAGTCCGACCCGTGGAGCGAGAACAGCAATGCCTCCGGCAGAACCAAGTACCGCGCCAAAGACCAGAAACAGACCATCGTCAACCGTCCGGAAGAGATCGTCGTCTTCAACAAGATCGACGCGTTCACCTACACCCCGCAAGCCGAGGATGACCTGCTCCCGCCCACCCGCGAGAACATCTCCCTCGAGGAACTCCAGCGCACATGGATGGCGAAACTCAACGGTCAAGAGTCGAGAGCCGGGAGCAAAGAGTCTAGAGCGGTCTTCATCAGCGCCCGCAACAAGACGAATATTGACGAGCTGCGCGAGATCATCTACGAGCGCGTCAAAGCCATCCACATCCAGCGTTATCCCTACAACGACTTCCTCTTCCAGCGCTACGACAACCTGGAGGAAGAGTGAGGTCGGGACAACATGCCGGAGTTTTCGTAAAAAACGTGCAGGATAATCGGGGTTAAGTCTGTACATTTTTCGTAGGCAAGGTGAATTTTTGCACAATTATTTGCAAATGTCGATTTTTTTTCGTACTTTTGCAGGCGAATTAAACATAGACTGATATGAAATACACTTTTTCAGCAAGCAGAGTAACAGGCGGGAACGTTGTTTTCCCGGATCAATTGGTGATTGACGATGATACCCAAAAGGTTACCTACCGCAAGAAGAAACTGATAGGCTACGACGAGACGACTATCCGATTTTCGTCGATAGGCTCCGTTTCGCGTAGTGCCGGACTTATGTTCTGTGACATCACCATCGAAACCAACGGCGGTGTTACCATCGTCGCCAACGGATTCTCCCGCTCCGACGCCAACACTATCGTCAATATGCTGAATCGGTAAAACAGCGTATCACAACTGGCGTTACTATATAACAATCGCACATCCGGATAAGGCATGTGCGATTTTTTTTTGCAGAATTATTTGCATATATCAAAATTTTTTTGTACCTTTGTCCCCGTTTTTGAAATAAAATACCGACTGCGGTTCTTTTTCGCCCCGATAGGAAGGCGAAAAAAGCTAAGAGGGAAACAGGTGAAAGTCCTGTACAGACCCGCTGCTGTGTTCTCCATACAACGATTCAGCACTATGTCACTGCCTATGAGGTGGGAAGACGCTGAACCGCGGAGTAAGTCAGAAGACCTGCCGTACGTCGAGCGTTCAACGAGCTCCCGCGGACTGGAGACGAACGGAAGCGTAGCGTAAGGCGTTAGCCTTGCGGTGCGGTGCTTGCAGGAATATTGATTCTGCGTAGGTTTCCCTATTAGGGCTTATTCTGTTTGTGGTTGTCTTGTTGACGCTAAACGAAAGTGCTGATGCGTGATAAGACAACATACACTCTGTCCTTCTGCCAATACTTGATGAGTGCTATGCAGGGGTGGCTTGCCGCGAGGTAAGTTGCTCCTGATTGTCTTTTTTCAGTATTCAGAATTCAGGATTCAGTATTCAGAAATCAGAAATAACAAGCAAAAAATCATGTATAGGAAGAAACTATTATTTGTATCATTACTATTTTTATCGCTGTTTATCCCCAAGGCATTTTCAACCGACACTATCCGATTGAACATGCAAGCAGATCTTGAGAACTTTCCTCTGGATGCTGACGGCAAGTGGATTTATACATACAGCGACCGTTACCCTTCTCTTGATTTCGGGGATTACTTTTCGTTTGCCCACATGAAGCACTACATCGGCGGCGGCAACCCGAGTACGGAAGACATGACGTATTGGGACGGTTTTACCCTATGCACCAATGGTGACAATACCGACTACGGCTATAGCGGCTCATCGGCGTTCTGGACAGAGCATCAGTGGGGTTGTATGGCCGGAGGAGGTTTAGATTCATTGTGGCAATTTGTCAAAGGAGCCCCGTACCTGGTAGCCTACTGGGGTTACAACTACGAGGAGGAATATATGCGTAGCTTGCAAGTGGATTTCTCGGATGGCGAGACGCACAGGCCAATCGGCATATGGGTATGCAACCACCCGTGGGCCTACTATGGTATCATCCACGACGACGGCTTTGCGCACTCGTTTGCAGACAACGGTGCCGAGTTCAACCTTATAGTACATGGTTTGGACGAAGACGGGAAAGAGGCAGGTATGCCGATTGTCGTACACCTTGCATCGTTTCATGACAATAAATTAGATATCTCTCCCGATTGGAAATATGTACCGCTGAGTTCTTTGGGGCAAGTCAGTGGCATATACTTCACATTGGAGAGCAGCGACAATGCCGGAGCATTAGGCATGAACACCGCAGCCTTTTTCTGCTTGGGTGGAATGGAGATTCTTGAACATGTGGATGAAATTCCCCGTCCGTCAGGTCTGGAGGCAGAACCGATTGATGAGCATAGCGTAAAAGTCAAATGGAGTAAGGCTTACGATGCATCCTACTACCGTATGTATGTTGACTCTGTACTGGTTGATTCGACGGAAACAACATCATACACATTTACCGGTCTGGAGACCTACACGGAGTACCGATTCTTTGCGCAGGCGGTATCCGCCTACGGCGAGAGTTCGGACTGGGGCTATGTAAGTGCACGCACCAAAGACCTCACACCTCCCACGCCTCCGACCAATTTGCGCGCAACGGAAGTGGGTATGTACAAGATTGTGCTTAACTGGAATCCGGGAACGGATAACATAGCTGTAGGAAGATATGTGGTGTATGTGAATGGCAAACGCTATGCACGACCTAAATATACGACATCCTCCGTCACAGGACTCGACCCCGGAACAACCTATCTGATTGAAGTGGAAACACTGGATACATCCGATAATGCCAGCGAGCGTGTGTCTATACAAGTCAAGACATATACCACTCCGACAGATGTAGAGGAAACGACAACCGACAACCGGCAAACGGTATATACCCTGCAAGGACAATCGTTGGCAACGAAAGATATGCAACGTGGGCAGGTGTATATCATCACGAACGGTAACGAAACAAAAAAACAAATAATCCAATAAACACATAACAATATGAACAAAAAATCATTACTGCTTTTGTGCCTAATGCTCCTATCGGGAGTATGGCACAGTGTGCAGGCAGCATTGGTAGAGGTGAAGATGAACAGCGTCACCAAGACCATGATCCTGCAAGACGCACAAGGTAATCCTGTTAATGCAGATTCAAACAGCGGAACTACCTACGTGTTCAACAATCTGCCTGCGAACAATTACACGCTCTTCGGCTACAACTCCAGCAGCGAGTTGAACGGCACATTCACCTTTGAGGTCGGAGACTCTGACATGTCGCTGCAAATCTGGACTATTCCTAACATTAGTGTCTCTAATGACGGATGGGTGTATGGCACCGACTACACCATCGAGAACTTGGAGGTGCACAGCCGCGAGGGTGCGACCTTCACCGTTACACTCGGAGATAACGCGGGCACTAAGTCCGTGCTGACCCACGACGGCGGTAGTGTTATTCTGCGTTTTGCCCCCACACCTGCCCGTGAGGCAGAAGGCTATGTCTCTGCGTGGGACGGAAAAACGATAACCGGTAACGCGAACATTATTGCCGAGATGCCGATGGGTGGCGAGTTCTCTTCTTCCTGTCCGGCGGATGCGGAAATAGCCATGATGCAGAAAATGGGTGGAGCACTTGGTTCGGGTACGATTCACTATGTGCCGTTTTCGTTGATTGAACCGAAGTCGGTGGTAACCAGTGGTGACGCCAAGACCTATACATGGCGACTTGGTCAAAACTGCCAATATAATATGCGTGCATGGCGTGATGGAAGTCTGACACAACTGCTCTATTTCTACTACAATACCGACCCATCCAAATGTCCGGTCATCAACTTCACCGAACAGGATTTTGCGGCTCGTGATCCTAAATGGATTGACCACAACCCGCGCAATCTCGATCGTATGAACGATTGTAATATCCTGATCAATATCAATGAGAAAGGTTATCTCAAGATGACGGCAGGACAGGATTACGACCTCATGGCGGAACGAGATTGGCAGATTATCCCGAACCAGACAGAGAACTACTTCTTGGAGCCGGACTACCATTACGCCGTCTATGACATCAACGGCAATCCCGACAATTCGGTTGTAGAAATTGTACCAGATGGCTATATCGGTTCGGAATGGGCGATACTGCGTGCCAAAGCACCGGGTACCGCTATTGTGACCATCACCTATGACGCTGCATCTGCGAGCCAGTACCAGCGTGAAAAGACAGCCAGGCAAGACTATTACGGCGGACGCTATTTCGGTGCACTATGGCCGGAGAACACGGCTGTGTTTGTGGTATCGGTGGATGCAGAGTCAAACAGCATGGTACCCAATATGTTTCTTAACAAGGAATACAATGAAGATGCAGCTCGTCTGGCAGGTATCAATGTCGATGCTGAACACGATGTATTCTATTATATCAATGATGAAGAGTCTGCTGAATACACTTTCCACCCGGATGGTGTGCAAACCGTGGAAATATCCTATCCAACCATTCGCACCAATGATGCCGTTTATAACACCGGCTGGCACAGCGTTACAAAGAACAACGACAACACCTACACGCTGCGACTCAAACACGGACGTCAGATTGTGCGTATGGGCGACGGCGCGGGTAATTATATCTATCAAGTACTGACAGCCAAGCATGCAACGCGTACCATCACGAATCGTACCAATGCCAGCACAACGCGTTTCCTTCCGGGTAGTAATGTAGTAGTGCAGTACGATGGACTATTCCACCCGGCAAACAAGTTGTCTGGTATATACAACATGTCCGCGTATATCACCTATAACGGCAACCCAACCGGCTCGTCACTCATCCTCAGCCCCAACCAATACTGGTTTGCCGGTACCCCATCTGCACAGGCTGTATCCTTTACGATTCCTACCGATTATACGGGAAGTACCTACACCCTCTCTGACGGCGTGATACAAGTGTTGGGCTATGGCGATCCTATCGGTAATCACCGTACAATTGGCAAATGGTCGGGGCGCTCGCCCAACTTCACCGCCGGGGCGGGAGCGACTTATTTCGGTACCCTGCCGGATATCGTTATTCCTGTGACCCAACCGGCAGAGACACGTGCACGGTTTATTTGCGACCCTGCGGATGCGGAGATCATAAAAGTGACCAATAGTCTTGGCGTCGAAGTGACGGCAGACGGTGACGGCAGATACTTGCTCAAGGAAGGTGAGAACACCGTTGTGGCTCACCACCCGGCACGCAAGCGTGCACCAATCACAGTAACTATCAATTCGGACTGTCCTGCAGAATGTGACATCCCATTGGTACTCGAAACGATTCCCGACAACGGATGGAACGGAACGGATAAGAGCGAACCGACAAAAACAAACGGCATCTATCATATCAAGAACGGTGCTGAACTCGCATGGTTCGCCAATCAGGTGAACACCGTCGCCGCCGCCAAGACCTACAAGGCTGTATTGGATAACGACATCGACCTTTGCGGTTTCAACTGGACACCTATAGGCAATAGTTCGAAAAAATTCGCCGGAGAGTTTGATGGACAAGGCTATACGATTGACAACTTGCACATCGAATCGGCCAACACGTATCTCGGACTGTTTGGCGCTTTGACTTACGCTTCTGCAACAGCCAGTGCGGTTGTGAAGAATTTTGTCCTTCGTGGCTCAATTATTTCTATGAGAGATGCAACCAGTACTTCGAATGTTGGTTCTGTGACCGGCTATGCGCAATCATTGGCAAGCCGCCCCGCGATTCAAATCACAAATGTGATAAGCTATGTGAATGTCACTGCAACATCCGGTGGCGTGGCAGGTTTGGTTGGTAATGCCAAATATGTGAACATAGACCGCTGCGCCAACTATGGCAACATCATTTCGTCTAATTCATCGAGCACCAATCAGGTACGTGACAAAAATGTAGCAGGTCTTGTGTTCTTCAGTGCAAGCAGTGGTACGGCTAAAGTAGGTACATCTATTACCAATAGTTATAACTGCGGTAATGTGATTGGAGGTAACTATGTAGGAGGTATATATGCAACCGGAGAATATACTTTATCCGATGTAACGGTAACCAACTGCTATAACACAGGCTATGTGAATGCAACCAAGAGTAATTCGTTAGGTTCTTCTATGGGTGCTATTCGTAACGCCAAATACACCACAGACGAGACACCGCTTGTTACCAATGCCTATTCGAACGCCGACTTCCTCTTCAACGAACTCAATACAATCATTGTTGAGGACGAAACTCCTTGGCAGAGCGGCGAGATTGCCTACAAACTCGGTTCTGCCTTCGGACAGCACATCGGTGTCGATCCACTGCCTGTTATCGGAGGTAAGAAGGTCTATGAGAAAGAATTGAGTGACGGAAGACTCGTTTATACCAACGACCCGTACGAGGAATACATTCGGGACGGTCTGACCGCCGGTAATATGGGAACCATCTGCCTGCCTTGGGCTTCGGATCTCTATACGGGTGCTACGTTCTACAAGATCCTGTACAAGGAACTGGACGGAGCCGGCGATCCGTATAACATCACATTGGAAGAGGTGACGAGTCTGGAACCGGGCGTTCCGTATATCTTTGTGCCGGAAGAAGACGCTATCCATGTGTACTACTTCTCGCACACAGCGGTGCTCAATCCTTCCCAGACAGGAGCAAACGGACTCTACGGTACATTCAAATCTATCATCGACGGTGCTGCCGGTGCATCCGGAAACAAACTGGAAGGCAAATATGTGGTCGCTAACAACAAGTTCAAGAAATGTGGTGCGTACTGCCAATTACCGGAGAACCGTGCATATATCATAATGAACGACGTGCCCGTTAATGGTGCAGCGAATGCGCCTAAGCCTAATAACGGAAGACGTCACATCGTAATCGGCAATGCCAATGCACCGCAGACACCGACAGCAATCGATGAACAAAGGGTAAATGACCAAATGAACCAGTGTTATGATATGCTCGGTCGCCCTGTGGATATCAATAGCGCCACGCATGGAGTATATATTATTAACGGTCAAAAAATTGTAAAGTAATATGAATACAAAAAATCAATATATCAGCCCGCAAACAACGAGAACGGAAGTGGTAGTTACTTGTGTCCTTATGGGCAGTCCGGGCATTGGTGATCCTATACCAAATCCTTCGGGAAATGTAGATACGAATGCCGGTGATTATATCATCGGTGGATAAAGATCTTTCTACTTGTAACTTTTTTCGCAGGTTTCGGTAATCCGGAGCCTGCGTTTTTGATAAAAAATGGGGTTGAGTTGCGGTTTGTGCGAAAAAAATTTGCAAATGTCAAATAAATTTTGTATCTTTGTCGGCACGTACGATCAAGGGAAGGCTGTGCAAGTCAGCCGCTGTCCCGCAGCCGTAATTCTCAAGAACCGAACTCCACGTCCGAAATGGTCACTGTCGCAAGATGGGAAGGCCGGAGCAAAGGAGATAAGCCGGAAGACCTGGCGTACGATAAGATGACTATTCGTCCTCGAGGATTGGGATCGGTCAGATGAGACGTTTGCTGTTATACATATTGCTGTTGGTGTGCACCTGTATGAATGCGGGTGCTGATTCTGCGTATAACGAGCAGCAGTTAGACAGTATTCTTCGGGAGTTCAGCATTGACGAGGTGGAGGTGACGGCACGTCGGCGGGAAGAGCCGGTGATACCTGTGCAGAAACTCGACGGTGCGCGGCTGGAGGGACTGAGTGCGCAGAGCGTGGCGGATGCGGCGCGGTACTTCTCGGGCGTGCAGCTGAAGGACTACGGCGGCGTGGGCGGCATGAAGACAATCGATGTACGCTCGATGGGCACGCACCACGTCGGGGTGTTCTACGACGGCATTGAGATAGGCAACGCGCAGAACGGGACAGTGGATCTGGGCAAGTTCTCGATGGACAATATCGAAGAGTTGGCACTGTACAACGGTCAGAAGTCGGAGATCTTCCAGCCTGCGAAAGACTACGGCAGCGCAGGTACCTTATATATCAAGACCCGTCGTCCGAAGTTCACGGACGGCAAGAACTACAACCTTAGCGTAACGATGAAAGCCGGCACATTCGGTCTGGCTAATCCTTCCGTATTGTACGAGCAGAAGTTAGCGGAGAACATCCATCTCTCCGCCAGTGCGGAATATATGTACGCGCACGGACGCTACCACTTCCGCTACCGTCGGGTGCTACCCAACGGCGATGTGGCGTGGGACACGACGGCAGTGCGTCAGAACGGAGATGTGCAGGCGCTACGCGCCGAGGTGGGACTGTTCGGGTATCTGCCGGAAGGCAAGTGGCATGTGAAAGGGTATTATTACCAGAGCGAGAAAGGGATTCCGGGCGCGATCGTGAACAATGTATGGAAGAACAGCCAGCGGCAGTGGGACAGGAACGCGTTTGTGCAAGGCAACTACACCCAGCGCGTGACGAAAGGCTATGACGTGCAGGTGAATGCGAAATACACGAACGACTACATGCGGCACCTCAACCCCGACACGACGCTGATGTATATCGACAACTGCTTTACGCAGCAAGAGGTGTATGTGAGCATGGCGCACCGGCTGGCAGTGGTCGGGGTGAAGGGCTTGGTGCCGCACAAGGATGTGAACTGGGATGTGAGCCTGAGTGCGGACTACCAGTGGAACTACCTGCAGGCGAACCTGGCGAACTTCGTTTATCCCGAACGCAGCACAGTGCTGGCAGCCGCAGCAACACAACTATACTGGAGGTACCTGAAGATGCAAGCCTCGGTACTCGGTACCTTCATCTTCGACAAGATTCACCAACCGACCAAGAGCACGCCGACCGCATACAAACAGCGACCACAGTTCACACCGGCGGTGTTCCTGAGTTATCAGCCTATACTAAGCGAGGAGCTCTTCCTGCGCGCATACTATAAACGCATCTTCCGAATGCCAACGTTTAACGATCTGTACTACACCGACGTGGGGAACATCACTCTTCTGCCCGAATACACAACCCAGTACAACGGTGGTGTGCAGTATGACAAACGTTGGCAGGAAGGTGCGTGTCGCGCGGTGAGCGTGAAGGCGGACGGGTACTTCAACCAGGTGAAGAACAAGATCGTGGCAATACCGAAAGGCAACGGTCAGTACCGCTGGCAGATGATGAACTTAGGGTACGTGGAGATACGCGGCGTGGATGTGAACGCCTCGACGACGCTGGATCTGACGCATGAGGTGCTACTCAGCATCGGCGCGACATACACCTACCAGAAGGCGCAAGACTTTACCGACCCCAACGAAATAACCTACGGCGGGCAGATAGCGTATATACCGTGGCATTCGTGTTCGGCGATGGCGAACCTCACGTGGAAAGGGCTGAGCGTGAACTACGCGTTTATCTATGTAGGTGAGCGGTATCACAACTCCGCAAATATACCGGCGAACTACGAGCAGCCGTGGTACACGCATGATATGAGCGTGAGTTATGAATTAAAAATTAAAAATGCAAAATGCAAAATGAGTGAGTGCCAACGGATGTATTTTGCGGTGGAG
>JAEEGJ010004109.1_pt1 | contig 51085 bp, 37 predicted proteins | sample 8958761 | NCBI WGS metagenome assembly JAEEGJ01 (sample SAMN16246546, study PRJNA631951) | gut metagenome | biome: gut microbiome; feature: rumen; material: RS-attached | host: Bos | place: Iran: Karaj | collected 2018-10
TGAATTGCCAGGCCAGCTTGCCAATGGTGGTGGTCTTCCCCTCCCCGTTCACGCCTACCACAAGTATCACGTAGGGCTTGTGGTCGCCAGGCAGGTCCCAGTTGTCGTTATCCTCCGAGTTGTTCTCGGCCAGCAGAGACGCAATCTCATCGCGCAAGATGCCATTCAGCTCGCTGGTGCTCACGTACTTGTCGCGAGCCACACGTTCCTCGATGCGGTGAATAATCTTCAGCGTCGTGTCAACGCCAACGTCGCTCGTAATCAGCACCTCCTCAAGGTTGTCGAGCACATCGTCGTCAACGGTCGACTTACCAGCCACAGCACGGGCCAGTTTGTCGAACACCGACGTCTTGGTTTTCTCGAGTCCCTTGTCGAGCGTCTCCTTGTTCTTTTTACCAAAAAATCCAAAAATTCCCATATAGCTATATCTGTTTCGAATTGCAAAGGTACGGTAAAAATGGGAAACAGCCAAAGTGTAAGCCTCCATTTTTCCCTTATTACATAAACTTTCACAGTTTTTCAATCTTTTACAATAAGGAAAGGGCACATCACGCGCGTGAGGCGGCGCCTCATAATCCTGAAGCGGCGCCTCGTGTTGCTGAGGCGCCGCCTCGTACAAGACACCACACATGTGACTTGTGTCTTTTGGGCTTTACGAAATTAAAGGCAGCATATGCAATAATTGTGATAATTGATATTCTATTAAAATAGAATAGAAATTATAGTGTCATAAACTATGATTGTTTTGCCTCCAAATTACACGATACAAGCTACTTTCACCCGTGTTTTTTTCCAATTTCTTTTGGTAGTATCAAAATAATGTGTACCTTTGCACCGCCGTTGGAGAAGGCCCCACTTGTAAACAGGGGTACCGACGGTAAGATAAATTGCATAGAAATATGAAAGTAATGAAATTCGGCGGAACGTCCGTAGGTTCCGTGAAAAGCATTTTGAGCTTAAAAGAGATTGTAGAGGCAGAAGCCGGACGGGGGCCTGTCGTAGTTGTAGTAAGCGCGCTTGACGGCATTACCGACAAGCTGATAGCCACATCAGAGATGGCACGCAAGGGCGACGACCGCTATCGCGAGGAATTCGACGCGATGGTGAAGCGCCACCACCAGATGATCGACACCATCATCCAGGACGACCGCAAGCGCATTGACTTATTTAATAAGGTAGACCAGTTGTTCGACCAGCTGCGCAGCATTTATTACGGTGTTTACCTGATTCACGACTTGAGCGCAAAGACGCAGGATGCCATCATCAGCTACGGCGAACGTCTGTCGTCGAACATCGTAGCTGCACTGGTCAAGGGCGGCATCCGCATGAACGCCCGTGACTTTATCCGCACTGAAAACAAGCAGGGCAAGCACGTGCTCGACACTGAGCTGACCACTCAGCTCGTCAAGGAATCCTTCAGCCCTCTGTGCGGCGGCGGTGCCTCAACCAACAAGGTTGTCCTGGTAGTTCCTGGCTTCATAGCCCGCGACCGCGACAGCCACGAGACCACCAACCTTGGTCGTGGCGGCTCTGACTATACGGCTGCCATCATCGCAGCTGCCCTTGATGCCGAGGTTTTAGAAATTTGGACCGACGTCGACGGCTTCATGACCGCCGACCCGAAGGTCATCAAGAGTGCCTACACCATCAACGAACTCTCGTATGTCGAGGCGATGGAGCTGTGCAACTTCGGCGCCAAGGTCATCTACCCGCCGACCATCTACCCCGTCTGCATCAAGAATATACCTATTAAGGTAAAGAACACCTTCAACCCCACACATCCGGGCACACTCATCAAAGAGAAGATTGACGATGACATGAAGCCCATCAAGGGAATATCGAGCATCAAGGGAACCACGCTGATTACGGTCACGGGTCTCTCGATGGTGGGTGTCATCGGTGTCAACCGCCGTATCTTCACCACGTTGGCCGACCGCGGCATTTCGGTGTTCATGGTCAGTCAGGCTTCGTCAGAGAATTCTACTTCTATCGGTGTGCGCGACGAGGATGCTGCAGCTGCCGTCGAAGTACTCAACGAGGAGTTTGCCAAGGAGATAGAGACGGGCGCCATGTTCCCCATGCAAGCCGAGAGCGGACTGGCAACCATTGCCATCGTGGGCGAAAACATGAAGCACACACCGGGTATTGCCGGTAAGCTGTTCGGCACGCTCGGCCGCAGCGGTATCAGCGTCATTGCCTGTGCACAGGGTGCCTCTGAGACCAACATCTCGTTCGTCGTTGACGGTCGCTTCCTGCGCAAGTCGCTCAACGTACTCCACGACTCGTTCTTCCTGTCTGAATATAAGGTGCTCAACCTCTTCATCTGCGGCATCGGCACAGTGGGCGGCATGCTGCTCGAGCAGATTCGCACCCAACAGCAGTTCCTCATGCAGTCACGTCGTTTGAAGCTAAACGTCGTGGGCATCAGTGATGTCGACAACTTCGTGCTCGACCGCGACGGCATCGACCTCGACAACTACGAGAAGACACTGCGCGCAGGATTCCCGGCCAATACAGAGCACATGCGCGATGAGATCGTGAAGATGAATATCTTCAACAGCGTCTTCGTCGACTGCACGGCCAGCCGTCAGATTGCTCAGCTCTACCAGACATTCCTTGAGCATAACATCAGCGTGGTGGCAGCCAACAAGATTGCCGCCTCCAGCGACTACGACAGCTACCTGAAGTTGAAACAGACTGCTCGCGACCGCGGCGTGTGGTTCCGCTACGAAACCAACGTAGGCGCCGGACTGCCCATCATCGGCACCATCAACGACCTGTGTAACTCAGGCGATAAGATATTGAAAATTGAGGCTATTCTCAGCGGTACGCTTAACTTTATCTTCAATGAGATTGCCGCCGATGTGCCCTTCTCTGAGACCGTGCGTCGCGCCAAGGAGCAGCGCTACTCAGAGCCCGACCCACGTATCGACCTCAGCGGTACTGATGTCATCCGCAAACTGGTCATCCTCACCCGCGAGGCTGGCTACAAGGTGGAACAGGAAGACGTCGAAAAGCACCTCTTTGTGCCCGACAGTTATTTCGAAGGATCGCTCGACGATTTCTGGGCCAAGCTTCCTGAGTTGGATGCTGACTTCGAAGCCCGCCGCAAGGTACTTGAGGCTGAGGGAAAGCGCTGGCGCTTCGTTGCCACAATGGAGAACGGCAAGACGAGCGTTGCCCTGAAGGAGGTACCGCAGAGCCACCCGTTCTATCCCCTCGAAGGCTCCAACAATATCGTTCTGCTCACCACCGAGCGCTACAAGGAGTACCCCATGCTGATTCAGGGTTACGGCGCAGGTGCTGCCGTCACCGCCGCCGGAGTCTTCGCCAATATCATGTCAATCGCAAATATCTGATGAAACATATAATCATTCTTGGAGATGGAATGGCAGATCTTCCCGTCGAGCGACTCGGCGGGAAGACCTTGCTGCAGTATGCCCACAAGCCCATGATGGACCAGTTGGCCCGCTATGGCCGCACAGGTCGTCTCATCACCGTTCCCGAAGGTTTCCCGCCAGGTTCTGAAGTGGCCAACACCGCCATTCTCGGTTATGACCTGAACAAGGTCTATGAGGGCCGCGGCCCCTTGGAGGCCGCCTCTATCGGCTATGAGATGCGCGACGACGACTTCGCCATCCGCTGCAACATCATCACACTCGAGGACGGCAAGATTATCACCCATAATGGCGGAAACCTCGAAACCGACGATGCCCGCGTGCTCATCGACTACCTGAACGAGCACCTCGCCGTCCCCGTCAACCGCGAACAAGGCTGCGAGCGTGTACGCTTTATCACCGGTATCCAATACCGTCACCTCCTCGTTATCCGTGGCGGCTCCAAGCACATCGTCTGTGCCCCACCCCACGACCATCCCAACGAGCCTTGGCGCCCGCTGCTCGTCAAGCCAGTCTCTCTATGCAGCAACATTGTTGCTGCAAAGGAAACAGGCCGTCTTACCCCCCAGCAAACCGCCGACCTGCTGAACGACCTTATCCTCCGCTCCCAAGAGCTTCTGGCCAAACACCCCTACAACCAGGCCAAAGCTGCCCACGGCGAACGCCAAGCTAACAGCATCTGGCCCTGGAGCGGCGGCTACCGCCCCTCTATGCAGACGTTGCAAGAGCAGTACCCGCAAATCAAGAGCGGCTCAGTCATCTCAGCCGTCGACCTCATACAAGGCATCGGCCGCTACGCTGGCTTAGACATCATCAAGGTGCCCGGAGCCACCGGCCTGGCCGACACCAACTACGAGGGCAAGGCACAGGCTGCCATTGATGCCCTGCGCACACAGGACTTCGTCTTCGTCCACGTAGAGGCCAGCGACGAGGCGGGCCATGACGGCGATCTTGAGCTGAAGCTCCGCACCATCGAGTATCTTGACCAGCGACTCATCACTCCAATTTATAATGAGGTAGCAACGTGGCAAGATCCCGTCTGCATTGCCGTGCTCCCCGACCATCTGACGCCTGTAGAGCAGCGCATACACGTCGGCCAGCCCGTGCCCTTCCTCATCTGGCACCGCGACATACAGCCCGACGACGTACAGCAATACGACGAAGTCGCCTGCGCCAGTGGCGGTTACGGTCTGCTGAAACTCGACCAGTTCATGAAAGCTTTGATGAATGTTTAAGGCAAAAAATGAAATAGCCTCAAGTTTTTTTTAACAAAATATTTGGTTATTAGTTTTTTTTTCATAACTTTGCAACTGAATACCTTTTCCTTGCAAGAGGATTTGGTTTTGCTCATTCCATTATGTTACTGGAAATCAGTGCAAAATGAAGAAGGGAACCTTAAAACTGATAACACGGAGCGCTGCAACAAAATGCAGTGACCCTCTTTATTGTGTTTGACTTAAGCTTTGGACAACAACCTGCAGGCAACCCCCGAATGGTTTCCCATGAGAGTAACCTACCAACGGGAACTGAAAATGAAATACCACCTTGACGATCTGGGTATTGAGAACTTCGTGCCTATGCACTATGAAATTACCGGTCAAGGCGACCAAAGCAAGTACAAGCTTACACCTGCTATTCACAACTTGATATTTGTCCGCTCAACACAAGAAATGCTTACGTTCCTGAAAATGACACGTCGGGAGCTGGCACCGCTTCGCTACATGATGAAGCCAACGGAAAACGGCAACGGACAAGAAATCATGCGTGTTCCCGACCAGCAGATGGAGAACTTCATCAGAGTAGCAAGTTCAGGGAACGACAAGGCCAGGTTCCTTACCTATGAGAAGTTCCTCGACCAGCCAGGACAGCGGGTCAGGGTGACGGAAGGTTACTTTGCCGGTGTTGAGGGTGTTATCAAGCGAATCAAGAACAACAAGCACGTTGTGGTGCAAATTGACGGTATTGCCGCCGTAGCCATTACATACGTGCCGAGGCAGAGCCTGCAAGCCATTTAGGGAACCTAAGAATATCTATAACAACCAATAACTTTTACAATCATGGACAAATACGCCAAGCTATTAGAAAACCTGCCATTTGACGTGCTACACATAGCACAGTCATTTGCCAACGACAACAAGTCGCCCAAGATTGAGCCGGCTCACCTGCTGCGTGCCCTACTGCACAAGAGTGCCGGACTTGTAAACTACATTGAAGACACGCTCGACGAAGACTACTACTACTTAGTCGACTGGACAGACATGCGTATGAAACAGTGCGATAAGTCGCCATATCCAATGAAGGGGATCGAACTGTCGCATGACGCCGAGCAGGTCATCAAGGAGGCTCAAGACATCTGCGAAAAGTGCGGATTGGCGGAGATTACGGCTCCCTGTCTGCTGGCCTCGCTCGTCACACCAGGCATCGGCTTCTCCTACGAACAGCTGAAGACGCTTCCCATGCAGGCCGACAAGATTATCCAGAACATCCAGTCGGGTGCTCCGGCTAAACCGGCTGCGGCTTCTTCCTCTTCTTATAATAATAAGGTGTCGTCAGGTGCAGCTCCTGCGGAAGAGTACTGCGTCGACATGCTGACCGAACTGCCTGAGGCACCTGTTATAGGTTTCGACAACGAAGTGCTCTCCATCACAGAAGTGCTGGCACGTAAAGACCGTGCCAACCTACTCATCGTAGGCGAGACAGGTGTCGGTAAAAGCAGCCTTATCTACAGCATCCTTCAACGGGTACGCGACAAGAAGGTTCCCGCCTCGCTGGAAGCTCTGCAGCCGTTTGAACTCGACCTCATTTCACTGAGTCAGGGCGTCAGCTACAAGGGCGAGATTGAAGACCGCTTCAAGCAGGTGACGGAAAACCTGCTGAATATGGCCCAGCCCCTGCTGGTCATCGAAAACTTCCACCGCGTCGAGGACAAGCAGTCGACGCTCAACGGCATCCTGCCCGGCTTGAAGCGCCTGCTCTCGAAGAACCAGCTGCAGGTGGTCATCACGTCGACCATCGACGGCTATACCAAGGATATTGAAAAAGACAAGGAACTGACATCGTTCTTCGAGAAGATCACCGTCGAGGAGCCTAATGAGGAGCAGACCGTTGCCATCATCCAGGCCAAGCGTCAGGGCTATGAGGAGTTCCACAAGATGACCATCGCCGACGAAGTGCCTGCTGAGATTGTCCGACTGGCCAAGCGCTATATGCCCGACCGCCGTCTGCCGTCGTCAGCCCTCGACCTTCTTGACCGTGCACTGGCTTCAGCCAAGATTGCCAACGAGATGGCTGCCCTCGCCCAGGCTCCCCAAGAAGGCCAAGAAGCCCAGACAGCCCAAGAAACCCAGAATACACTCCAGAAGGAAGCCGTCCGCGACGTCGTCGCCAAAATGACCGGCATACCCATGGGTAACATCCAGAGCGAGGAGCGCGAGAAACTGTCGAACGCCGAGGAGATTATCCATCGTCGCGTTGTTGGCCAGACCCACGCCATCAAGAGCATCCTCGATGCTATCTTCGAGAGCCGTTCGGGCTTAAACAAGAAAGGTCAGCCTATGGGTTCGTTCTTCTTCCTCGGCCCGACGGGTACGGGTAAGACCGAGCTGGCCAAGTCGCTGGCTAACTTCCTTTTCGACGACGAGACAGCCATGCTGCGCTTCGACATGTCGGAGTACAAGGAGGAACACTCTGTGGCCCTGCTATACGGTGCACCTCCGGGATACGTCGGTTATGAAGAAGGTGGCCTGCTGGTCAACCAGATTCGCCAGCACCCCTACTCCGTCGTGCTCTTCGACGAGATTGAAAAGGCCCACAAGTCGGTGTTCGACCTGTTCCTGCAGATTCTCGACGAAGGTAAGCTGCACGACCGTCTCGGACGTGTCGGTGACTTCTCGAACTCACTCATTATCTTCACGTCGAACATCGGGTCGGACTACATCTTCAAGTCGTTCGGCGAAGGCCACGTGCCTACCCACGACCAGATGCTGGAGGTGATGCAAGGCCAGTTCCGTCCGGAATTCCTGGCCCGTCTGACCGAGATTGTTCCCTTCTCGCCCATCACGCCTGAGATGATCAACCGCATCTTCGACATCCACATCAAGAATCTGCTGAAGACGCTGAACGAGCAGAACATCACGCTCGAGATTGACGAGTCGGCCCGTAAGTACGTCACCAGCGTAGGCTTTAACGCTCATTACGGTGCTCGTCCTATTTTGGGAATCATACGCAAGGAGATACGCCGCCCGCTGTCGAAGCTCATCATCAGTGGCGACATCAATCCCGGCGACAAGGTGACCATGAAGTACGACGAAGAGCAGAAGCAGATACAGTGGGACATCGATACGCCCGATGAGCCGGCAGCAGAATAAAAAGAACAAATACACATTATTATTTATTATAAACTAAAGCAAAAGTATTATGGCAAGAAAAACTGTAATTAGTAAGGTGCTTGACGTTGAAGCACAAGACGGCATCATTGAGTTCCCACAGAACCGTGCCCTGTATGCCGACCAGTTTACCGACGAAGCCCCCCAGAGCGACGAAGATCGCGAAGGCTTCAAGGCAAAGAGTATGAAAGACGTGTTCGAGCACTACCAGCCCAGCAAGAAGGGCATCGCCCTGGAGAACGAGGAAGGCGGAGCCGTCTACGAGGACTTCGACTTCAAGTCTATCAAGGACTTCGAGGACGAACAGCTTATTGACCAGAGCGCACTCTTAGGCGCTGCCAAGGACAAGATCGACGCCTACAACTCTGTCATCCGTCAGCTGGAGAAGAACAAGAGCCTGCGCAACGCCCTGAAGGACGAGGCTGCTCGCGGAAACCTGAAGGATGCTCTCAAGGCCCTTCTGGCAGAACTCGAAGAGGCTGAGTAACGGAAGAAGTGAAAAGTGAAAAGTGAAAACTATAAAAAATTGAAAACTATGGCAGCAGAAGAACTGAAAAAACAAGAAGAAGGCCAGCCTGTAGAGCTCCGCGAGAGAGAAAAAGTAGAAAACCCCTCGGCGCTTTTGCAGCAGAGCCTTGACGGCCTGAACAAGTTCGGCGGTTTCCAGATGGTGAAAGGCCTCATCAAGGGAGTAGAGAACATGGACCCGCGCCGCAAGGCTGTGAAGAACATCTTCCTCTCGGACTCCGCCTATAAGGATGCCCGTAAGAAACTGAAGAACGAACTGGAGTTGTGGGTCAGCATTCTCAGTGAGGGTTCCACCGACACGATGGCCATCATCGAGCAGTGCACGGCCAAGCGCGACAAGGCTGAGACCAACCTGAAGAACAACCTGTTCTCCATCCACGACGAAATCAAGAAGCTCGAGGTCACCTACCGTTCGCTCGACTCCTTCTTCGCCAACGCCGGACAGGGCAAAATTGACTGTCTGACACTGATGAACGTCAACAAGGAAGAGCTGGAATATCACGATTCTGAGGACACTATAGCCATCCGCGACGAGCTGGAGAAGTACTATGACCGTCTGAGTCTGAAGAACAACTACTCACTTCTCATCGTGCCCGGATACCTGGGTGACGCCAACACCATCCGTATGTGGGCCGACACCGCCTATCGCAACAAGGTCATCATGCTGACCGACTTCAAGGACTCCATGAACTTCGAGATGCTGAAGGACGAGCTCGACGACGCCAACATGATGGGTCAGGAGGCCAAGATGGCTAACGTCGTCATGACCTGTAACTACCTGCTGGGCCGCAAGAAGTCGGAACTGGCCAACGAGGACGACGACCTCTACATCCCCGGCTCAGCCGCTCTGGCAGGCCGCATGACCAACACTGAGGAGACCGTCATTGCCCAGGGCTGCGCCGGCAAGAAGTACGGTACGCTGAGCAACGTCAAGGGCTCGCGCTTAGACCTGCGCAAGTCGGAGATTGCTGCTCTGATTGACCAGGGTGTCATTCCCATGGTCGAGGAAGAGGGTCGCACCATGGCCTTCTCTAACCGTTCGCTCTACAACGGTGCCACACTCGGACTGCAGGAGTACCCCATCGTCCGCACCTTCGACTGGATTGGTAAGGTGTTCCAGAACTTCTTCAACGACGAGGCCTTCATTAACTGGAACTCCAGCGTCAAGGCCGAACTGATGCAGGCCGTTCACGACTTCCTGAGCGACTACAAGGGCCCCGGCAAGCTCATCGAGAACTACAACCTGAAGAGCATCAACCAAGACCCGAAGACGAAGGACATCAAGATCGAAGTCGAGCTGAAGCCCTTCTTCGCCGCAAAGAACTTCTTCATCGAACTGACCGGACACAACGGCACTGCCGGCGTGGAATGGGACCAGAACGTGCAGTAAATATTCATTTTTTATTTAACCCATTATTATTAACCCTTTAAAACAAAACCGATTATGGCAGCACAAAGAGTTGTTACGCTCAATGCCGATGGCATCGCTGAGCGCGAGATTATGTACGTACGTTACGAACTGAACCAGCAGACTGACGTCGAAGGTCAGCCCACTGGTACCACACGTGGCGGTAAGATTTTCTTCAAGGTAAAGTCAAACGACGACGGTAACACCGACCTGCTCGAGTGGATGTGCGACACCTACATGTCGAAGAGCGGCACCATTTCCTGGCCCAACCGTCAGGGTGGCGAGATGAAGCACCTCGACTTCAAGGAGGGCTACATGGTACAATATGCCGAGACCTACGACAACAAGAACGAGATTCAGCAGTACGAGGAGTTCTGCATCTCTGCCAAGGAGATTTCCATCGGCAACGCTCACCACAACAACCGCTGGACGATTGACAACTAATCTCTCTATTTCAGGTTTGAGGTTTGAACAACCAAGCCTCAAACCTTACTTATATTATAAAAACCTAAAACCAGAAAAGATATGAAATTTCCAGAGTTCGAGTCAATAGTTGATGGCGCAGCCAACGCGGCGGGAAAGGTAGCCAACGAAGGTATTAAACAAGCCAAAGGTGCGGCCGCAAAGATTGACGATGCCGTTTCCGAAACAAAGACGAAGTTAGATAAAGCCGTTTCTTCAGCCAAGAAAGAGGTCGGCTCCCAGGTTTCAAAGGCCGAGAACAAACTGGAAAAGATAATTGAAGAAGGCGTCAAGGAGGCCAAGAAAGAGGGCGGCAAGATGGAAAAGGCCGCAATCAACATGGCTAACGAGGCCGGCAAGAAGGCCGGCAGTGCCATCGATGGCGCGAAGTCGAAAATCGGCGACGGTCTCTCCAACCTTGAGAATATGGTGAAGAATGCCGCCCCTGGGGCCGAGAAGATGGTTAACGATGCCATCGACAAGGGCATGAAGGAACTTGGCGGCATTGTGAAAGACGCCATGCCCGAAATTGAGGGTGTCTTCGACGACCTGAAAGGCGAAGCCAATAAATTAGGCAACGAGGCCGAACAGGAGGCCAGGGAGCTGGTCAACGATCTGGAGAACACCGGGAAGGAGATATACGACGAGGCCGAGCAGATGGTCAATGATGCCATCAATGAGGCTGAGCAGGAGATTGACAACATCATTGAAGAGGGCAAGCAGGTTATCGATGACATTAAGGATGACCTCAACGAAATAAAAGACGAAGCCGTCGAAGAGCTCAACAAACTGAAGGACCAGGCCAAGGAGAAGCTCGACGAACTGAAGGATCAGGCGAAAGACAAACTCAACGAGCTGAAGGACGAGGCCAAGGAGAAGCTGAACCAGCTCAAGGAGGAGACCATTGACAAACTGAAGGAGAAAGGAAAGGAGCTTATAGAGGAAGGAAAGGAGAAGATCAAGGAGGCTGTCGAGAAGGGCAAGGAGAAGGTCAAAGAGATACTGGAAGAGGGCAAGGAGAAGGCCAAGGAGGCACTCAACGAGGTAAAAGAGGCCGCCCAGGAAAAGCTCAACGAACTGAAGGACAAGGCCAAGGATCTTGCCAAGGACCTGATAGGCGGCAAGGGCAAGGATGCCGTCAAGGATATTGTCGGCAATCCCAACGACATTGCCAGCGGTCTTGTGGGCAACCCGGCCGGCCCCATACCTTCACTGGATACCTGGGGCGACCTTTCATCAGAGCTGAAGCCCAAAGTACCAGAAGATTTACAAGTCAACAACGCCATAGCACCGCCCAGCCCGGCTCCCGGGGCAGCCGAGAACGACGAAGACTTCCCGTTCTACGGCTATGTCAAGGTGGGCGGACAGAAATACGCCGTCGTAGAGTGCAGATATTCATTCTTCCAGACCCAGGACAGCACGGGCAAGCCGTCGTCGCGGCCCCGTGGCGGCAACATCGTATTCAAGACCCCGTCGCTAAGCGACGATAACGTGTTTTTCTACAAATGGATGTACAGCAAGACCGAGGTGGAGTCGGGCTTCTTCAAGTTCGTCGTCTATTCCAGCAACAACAAACGGCTCTTTAAGACCGTCTCGTTCGAGAATGCCTACTGCGTTCGCCTGGAGGACTACTTTAACGACAAGGACAGCAAGCTGATGTACACCGAGGTGACCATTGCTGCAGAGATCATACAGGTAGGCTCCAACGACATTGCCGAGTTCAACAATGAGTGGAGCTGAGAGGAATGAGAAATGAGGAATGAGGAATGAGAAATGAGAAATGAAAGGACTGCCCTATGTCAATATCCGTAAAAAACATCACCCTCAGCATCGACGGCACACAGTCGAGGAAATTCAAGATAGAACTAAGCGGTGCCTTGTACAACCTGAACAATTTCAAGCTCGTACAGCGGCTTGACGAACCCAACGTGCTGACCTTCGACATTGTCAAGGACCCGTTGGAGGACATCAGCGAGCCGCAGTTCACGGTCTGTGCCGACATCATCGGCAAGGCGGTCACGCTCAACCTGCAGACCGACTCCATCGAGACGGAAATAGCCAAGTGGGCACAAGGGGCACAGGTGGCCGACCTGGAGTTCGACGGTGTTATCACCAATGCCTCTGCCACCCGCAACAGCAGCCAGTACATGGTGCATGTCGAGGCGAAGACGTGGGACGCCCTGCTGCAGGATCATCCCAACTGCAAGTCGTATGAGAAGAAGACTCTGACGGACATCGTGATGGACGTGCTCGACGGTATTCCCAACCTCAACTCTATGGTCATCACGCGCCACAGCGACGAGATTGAGTACACCGTGCAGTACAACGAGAACAATTACGACTTCCTCAAGCGCCTGGCACGACGCTACGGCGAGTGGTTCTTCAACGACGGCACCATGCTCCTCTTCGGACAGATTGGCGAGCCGGAGCCTGTCGTATTAGGCTACCCCAGCAAGGACGTACCCGAATACAGCATCAAGATGAAGATGCGCCATGTGGACTTCAAACAGGTGGCCAGCTCCTACCACGCCTTCGATAGTGCCGTCAAGGAGGGTAAGGAAGAGTCGGAGAAGGACATGAACACGCTCAACGACAAAGTTTATCAAGCATCTGTTGCCAACTTCGTCAAACAGACCCTCGAACAGCTCAATATGGGCGGCATTGCCGGTGAGGACAGCCGTGAGATTATGCTTAAAACCGCTGCTAAGTCGCAGGCACGCAGCAACCGCGCCCAGATGCTGGAGTACACAGGCACCACCTACTGCTCCAACCTCAAGCTCGGCAGCAAGCTCGTCATCAAGGACAACTACATCACCAGCGACGACTCCAACAACAAGAGCGACGTTCAGCAGGACGAAATCCTCATCACCGAGCTTATCCACGAGTTCGACGTCGAGGAGCACTACAAGAACACCTTCAAGGGACTGCCCGCAGGCTGCGACTATCCCCCAACCTACAGTCCCAACACCTTCGCCAAGTGCATGCCCAGCCGCGCAATAGTCATGGACAATGAAGACCCAGAGACACTCGGACGCATCCGCGTACAGTTCGACTGGCAGAAAAAACAGGACGAGAACATGATGACCCCCTGGCTGCGCATCGCCCAGCCTTACGGCGGCAAGGACAAGGGTTTCTTGTTCATCCCTGAGATAGCTGAAGAAGTGATGGTTGGCTTTGAGGGAGACAATGCCGAACGGCCTTATATCATCGGTACCTACTTCAACGGTGTAGACTCGCCTGACGAAAAATGGTTGCCGGGCGAAAATGAGGTCAAGGCCATCCGTACCAAGAACGGCCATACTATTGAAATCCACGACAAAGACAAAGGTGGCTTCATACGCATCTACGACAAGGACAAGAACAAATACTCCATCACCATGTCAACCGACAGCGCGTCCGTCAATGTGCAGGCAAGTGGAAACATCAGTCTGAATGCAGGAAATGATATTAGCATTACAGCCGGAAAATCTCTGAAGATAAATGGTGGTACGGTCATGGAAACCAAAGTCGGACAAAGCATGAGTTGGCAAGTTGGTGCGCAAGTACCTCCACCAGAAGCCGTAGGAAGCGGCGAAGGCGGAGATGCCGCTCCCGCCGAGAACACTCCAGCTGCAGGAGGCGGTACTGCCCAATTCCAGGTGGATGTGAAAGACGGCGTAATGGATTTGGTTACGACGGTAGCTAAAGAAACAATCAGAGACACTATCAACGTAACTGCCCCCAACATGTTCCACACCATTTCTACGAATTATATGCTACAGCATGGCGGCTCATACATCCAAGCGGCAGAGAACAACATCGTTTTAACAGCCGCTGCTGAAGGAAGATTCTATAGCTTGTCGAATATGACAATTGGCAGTTCGGCAGCACTTATTCTTGGTGGTGAAATAATAGCAATGAACTAACATTCTCAATTATTATGGCTCTTCCTCAAGACAAGTTTGACGATTATAATGGGCTCGGAGGCTCACAAAATGGGTCAAATAGCAATTCTGTTGTATTAGACAATAATAATACAACTGACGACATCGGTCCCATCATTGAGATTCCAGACGGCGTAATCGATAATAATTCTGATAAAGTTCCCAGTACAGATGAGGAGACGGGAATGTTTTTCTGTGCCCAAAAGGCAGATGAAAAAGATGAGTCAAAGGATGAAAAGAAACCAAATAAGGATTCTAAGGAGCCAAAGAATGACAATAAGCCAAACAAGACATCTGAAGAACATGGAAATGGCAAGAAACCAAGTCATTCTTCTGACGGCAATAATATAAATAAAGGCACAAAGGAACCTGACGACAAAGAATCGAAGGAGAAGAAAACTAACAATAAGGAGAAGCAGTCCTTCAAAAAGAACGCGTCAGTCCCGAAAGAAGGAGAAACCAAGAAAACAGACAAAATAGATAGTAAGCCAAAAGAAGGGACAGGTAAGAAAGAAGGAAAAGAAAAAAAGACTGATGATTCTTCCAAAAAAGATGGAAACACATCAGAAGAAAAAACATCTCCGGCCCGTATACCGCCTACAAAAATAGAGCCTACTGGGCCTGCACCCACGACTGTAGAGTCAAGCAATAAGATAGATGCTTTTTGCACCCCCATCAAGAACCCTAAACCCCAAGAAATTGTCCGGCCTGAACCAAACCAGTCCGATAACACCCCACCTCGGGAGATAAAACCTGCAGAAAAGGTTTCGGTAACTGAACAAGCGGATAAGAAACTAAAACAAGAAGCTGATGATAAAGCCAAAGCCTTAGAAGATTCTGGCAAAAACGGCAACGCTGATCAAGACAAGGGCTTTGGGGACTATATGAAGGAGTTTTATGACACCACTACCGATAATTACGGAAAATCCATGGCTATAGGCCTTGACAGCTTAAGAAAAATATCAAACGGATATGGAAATTCCGGTAAGGAGTCGGTTCGACTGGGGCGTGGTCTGGAAAATTGCCCACCTGAAATCTTAACAGCTATTACACTTGCTCAACCAGCTTTAGGAATAGCGGTCGCGGAAGCTCTTGCATTTTGTACAGATAGTTTCGATTATCAAGCTATTCAAGAACAAGCATTGGCAAAATGTAAGAATTTGGACATGTCCATTTTTACAAAGAAAGAATCGCACAACATCACCTTAACAGATGTTTGTACGGAAAATGCTATTGTAAAATGTGCAATGGGGTCCATATTCTCTAAAATGCACCTAACATTTGAAAAACGTCCCGTAATTGGCACAAAATTCAAGAATCGTATGCTCGTACAAACAGATTTTGTGCCAGGAATGAATTTCGACGGTTTTGGTCCTTGTTGGAACCTATTAAATCCTGCTGTAGCTGCGGCCACTTTGGCTGCATCCTTAGCAGCTGGCACCTTTATATTAACACCTGTTCCCTGTCAGGCAACCATGCTACCAACACCTTGGGTTACCACTCAGTATACAACAATGGATGTGTCATCTGGAATACCCCAATTGGCATTAACAAAAAGCTGTGTCTGCACCTGTTGGGGAATTGGTGCCATACAGTTTGTTCACTGTGGTCAGGACCAGCCCCCTGGTGCCCCTGGCTTCAGTAAAGGTGTAGATCTCAATGGAAATAGCCTCGGAATTGACGGTGAAGCTATATTTGGTCTGGCATTAAATATTTTAGGGTCTGGCGCAGGAGCTGTAGCAGGTTTTGCAGGAAAAACGGCACAAGGAGCCAGAGCCTTGCAAGCTATGAATGCAGCACGAGCAGCAACAGCCGCTGATAGGGCATTAATGACAACCAAGGCCATGAAGGCTCTTAGTCTAACTAAGGAGTTCGGAAGATCTTTTGCAGGACTTAACACCTTAAAACACGGAACCAAATTGCAAAAAATAGCATGGGGAATGGAGGCTTTGTCAGACGCTGGAACATTTGGCCAAGGTGCTTATAATTATTGGGGCAAAGGAGATAAAGCTTCCGGAATTATTGGAATGGCGACCCCACTTGCAGGCCGGACTATTTCTGGCGTTACCGATGTTGCTCCAGAAGCAATTAACAGAAGTAAATGGTTTAAAGGAAAAGAACAAAGTGTCATCAATGATGCGAGACTTAGTTTAAAAACACAGAGCCAAAGGGATCAATTTGATCAATACCTTAACAGTCAAGTATTCAAAGACTCACGTGTCGCTGATGCTGATGCAGCCCGGTTCCAGCATTTAGTGAATGATGGTGGAATGTCCGTTGATCAAGCAGTTAACCAGATTGGAAAAGAAAATAAACAGCGAGGCATCATTAATGATATTAACACTAATAATGGAGGCGATATCAATGCTGCTGTTTCCGATGCAGAAAAAATGAGGAATCTGGCGAAAGAGTATGAACAGAAAGGCGGACACAAAGCGGTAGAAAATGCAGAAGAATGGAGCAAAAATGTAAAGAAATTCAATGATGAAGGCGGACAGTCTAAATTGGATGAAATTTCACAATTGAAGGCTGATCAGAAAAGCTTCAAAAAGATGGGTGGTGATTCCGCTTGGGAAAAAGCGAACAACAAGAAAAATGCAGCAAATCATTTTGAACAAAGTGGCGGAGAAACTACGTGGACCCAACTGAAAGAGGCCAAGAAATATGATGAGATGGGAGGCGTCGCAAAACAGAAAGAGTATGCGAGCGCAATGATGGATAATGAGGCGGCCTATAATGAATTTAAAAAATTAGGTGGTGAAGACGAGTTGTTGAGGTTAGCTAAGAAGAGTCCTCTCACCAAAGAAGAAATGTCGAAATTCGAAGCCCTCGTGAATAATCGTAATGGGTTTAATGACTATAACAAAGCTAAAACTGACTTCCTTAACATTGATGCCCAAAGGCAGAAAGCAAGACCAGCTATTGACGATCCTAATTGGAAGAACAATTACAACCAAATGCAAGCAGACGTCAATACTATGGGAGGCGAAAAACATATTGATAGTGGAAGCATCCAAAAGATGAAAGATGATTTCGCTTCTATTGACACTGCCAAAAATAATGCAAATCATGTTATTAAGGATGGAAACGGTAATCCTGTAGATGATGTCAACCAATATGAAAAAGACTTGAACAAAGCCAAAAACGGACGAGGTGATTATGAAAACGATTCTACAGAATCTGCAAATGCAAAATATCAAGAACTCAAAGACCGCGAAGACAAATTAACAGCTGATGGTGGTTCCACAAGCTACAGTGATAGAGAGGATGCGTATAATAATTTAGTCAAGCAGCAAAATACTGCAAATGATGCCCAAGCATGGTTGGACGAACATAATACTGATGAATGGTTACGTGGGCCAGGTTGGGGACCAGGTTCACCGTATATAAGTCATAGTGAGCTTGACAACACCGATTATTGGGGAACCTTTAATAATGGAGTTAAACCCCCAGCGATGGCAGCAGGTGGAATAGAACTCCGTGGGGCTGCAGGAAACTATGATGAGGATCAGAAGAAAAAGAAAGATGATGATATAGAAGATCAGTTTAACAATTATCTCAAGGATTAGCAATAATTACATTACTAATCCAAGAAAGAAGATAGATTTCATATAAAAAAACAACAAACAAATATTACGATTATGACAGATCAGGAATTTTTACAGGAAGAGTTTATCGTCATGCTCACCATCGACGGTACATCGTATGACGAGATTGAAGTCAAAGTGACTGACCCCAACAAGACAATACGTGACCAGATCAACAGTATTGTCCAGGTGTTTGAACTGCCCAAGATGGACAACGGCGGCAACCCCATCCAGTACCTTCTCGGCAAACTGATGGAGGACGACGAGGAGCCGGTCATCCTGGAGTTTGAGGATGAGAACGGACGCGAGATGGCACTCGTCGACTACGAGATCCAGCCCATGGACCATCTGCACCTCATTTCAGTACCTATAGCAGGCTAAGTGAAAAGTGATAAGTGAAAAGTGAAAACTATGAATCCAGCAATAAACAACTTTAATCTGAAGGAGCTGAAGGGCCGCGACGCCCGTCTGTTCCAGGAATGGAAGGAGCTTGACGCCGTATGCAGCAAACGTAAGGAGAACAGCCCCAATCCGTTCAAGCCGTCGCTTTCGTATATCATCCGGCGCAAGAACGCCGTGGGACTGCCTACGGAGTTTGAGATATGGTACCGCTGCAAGTCGATAGTCGGTGTTGAGGACACGCAGCCTCCCCGCAAGCCCATCTTCGGCAATCTGCACAAGATGAGCGTCGTACTGCCCAACAACTACCCGTCGGCCGATGGCAATCCGGTGTTCACGTTCCTCACCGACATCTGGCATCCTAACATCCGCAGCAGCGGTTCGTTCAAAGGTCATGTCTGCCTGACCATCAAGGAGATGGGCGTGCTTGCCTCTATCAAAGATTTAGTGCTGCGTGTGGAGCGTTACCTGAAATACCAGATGTATCACGCCCAGAACACCTACCCCTACCCTGAGGACCAGGGCGTGGCAGAGTGGGTGCGCGAGGAGGGCGAACCGAACGGCTGGGTGAAGTTTGCTCAGGACAGTCCTGAGGAGCCGGCTCCCGCTCCCACTACCCCACCCTCTGACGGCGGTGACGAGGAGAAGCCCAAGAAAAAGAAGATTTCACTGAGCATTTAACAACAGACTATATTATGAAAAGAATTATAGTACTATTACTAAGCCTCGGCTTGGCATACGTCAACATCAATGCCGACGAACAGAAGAAGATCAGCCTGAGCAATGACCATTCACAGGAGACTATCAGCCTGGGCTACTGCAATATCTTCGCTACGCTCAGTTCATCGGAAGGTGACGACGTGGCGGATGTAAGCATCGAGCTGGAGAACCTGGACGAGACGAACGTGCTGATACTGTTTGACGAGGCCTACTCTGAGAAAAGCGTCAAGAAGCTGAAAACGTCAATCCGCTTCGACAAGAAGTTTGGCGGCACCAAGAACAAGCGTGTCATAGACCCATATAACCAGCCGCTGAACCAGGTGATGCTGTTCCAGCCGTCGGACAAGCTGACACTGCCTGCCATAAAAGTAGGCAACGAGCAGTCAGCCAAATGCCGCATGCCAATCTACATTGCCAAGTTCAAAGGCAAGAAAAAGCTTATCCTGTTAGAGAAGCAGGTAATAGAGCTTGACATTGAGGCAGAGCTGAAGCCCAGCAAGGAGTTTCTCTCGCTGAGCAGCGAATGCGAGAAACTGGAAAACGACATCCGCAGAGCGGTCATCTGCACAAATTCCAAGCATAAGACCTCGGCCAGCAAGCAGAAAGAGCCATACGAGAAGCGGATTGAGGCACTGAAGCAAAAGATTGACAATGCCATTGCCGCCCACAACTGGTCGGCTGCCGACGGCGGCTACAAGCGCTACAACGGTCTGAAGGAGCGCCTTGCCAATGTGGACTTCAGGGAGGGCGACTGCGGCAAGCACGGACGCCCCAGGGATGGACACTCCTGCGAGTACTGCTCGCTGTCGCTCCAGCAGATCTATCACCAGCTGGATGACTTATACAAGAGGATTTACAGCAGCAGCAACCGCAAGGATGCCAAAGCCGGCGTGATGAACCAGGTAAACGCGCTCTATAAGTGCTGCACCGCCACCGACTGCGCCAAGCACGCAGCCGCATGGAAGAAAGGCGGTGACTACAAGAACAAGATTATCGAACGCTACAACCGCATCAAGAACCTATGATGTACATCAGGCGATATCTGTGTCTGCCGATACTGTCACTGGCTATCTGCACGGTAAGCTGGGCCAAGGAAGTGAAGGACACGCTGTACTCCCCAAGCGGCGACCGCGTGATTCTGGACTACAGCATGACGCAGGATGGCGGACTGGTGACCGTGAAGTTCAGCAACGTACTGAAGAAGCTCAGTAAGCGGACACAGGAAAAGTACAAGAAGCTGGACGAGGTAGCCGTCGTCATGTTCGACCGGACGGGAAACTACAAGGATTTGAAGTTCGACGGCCAGACGCCCAATGCCTTCATGGTTCCGGCGGCGGTGAGCTATACCCCGTCCAGTGACGGCTATTTCCTGCTTCAGGAGGAGCCGGTCCTGCAGTTCAGCGTCAAGCAAGGCGAAGAGGCCGTCCTGTCCATCCCCCTCTACTTGGCTCACTATGAAGGCAAGCGCCACTACAAGGTTTTCGGCCAATGCGGCACGCTGCAGCTAAAGCCCAAGCAGGGAAAGTCAAAAGGCGGCGGCGGTGGAGGTGCAACGGCTGGCGGCGGTGCCGGCCAGTCAGAAGAGGGTGAAACGACCATCACTACAGAGGAGCTGACCGACGAAGGTCTGTCGCCCGCCGACGAGGCCGCCATCCGCGCCAGTTCCTTGATGTCGATGGTTGAAAAGGCCAAGAAGCTACCCTTCTCGGAAGAGTTGAAACATGAGTTCTCAGTATTGAGCGACCTGCGCTTCAAGGTTACGGACGAGGAGGTTAGCAAGCAGATTGCCCAAGCCCTTGAAGCCTACAGCAACAAAAAGGAGGAACTGGAAGCCGAGGCTGAAAAGGCTGAGAAGGAAGCCGCCGACAAGGCTAACAAACTGGCCAATGATGCGAAGGCCCTCACCGACTCACTGTCGGCCGAGACGGCTCTGCAGGCTGCCAAGGACAAGAAAGACATCATGTGGCTCGTCGGCGGACTCGGCGGTCTGGCACTCCTCCTTTTCGGTGGCAAGCAGATTTTCAAAGCCATCAAGGACAGTCAGATGCAGAAAGCCCAGAAGCAAATGATGGAGGGCATCACGAAGATGGCCAGCGGCGGCATGAACGACATCAGTGCTGCCAACCCCTTCGGCCAGATGCCCGGCATGAAACAGGCTGAGCAAGCCATCACCGGCAAAGCTCAACGTGCCCTGAGCAAAGAGGCCGAAGCAGCCAAGAAGCGCCTGCAAGAGATGAAAAAGAAGCCCGAGGCCAAGGAAGCGCCGAAGGCCGAGCCCAAGAAGCCATCGCTGAACGACCAGATTCCCGCAAAGTTCAAGAGATGGCGCAAGCCTGGGCAGAATCCAAACAACAACGTTACAATTTGAAACGCAATGAATAAACTAAAAACTATTTTGCTGGTTGCCGCACTGCTCTTTGCGGGCATGCAGGTAAATGCAGTGAAGGGTCCCCGACACACTGAGCCCCTACAGACAAAAAATGTCGTCGGCAGTTTTAAGGCATACCTGGAAACCATACCTTACCTGCAAGAGACGGAGATGGCCAGCCTCAACAAGGAAATCGACAACCACATCAACTGCCTGAAAAATTCGACCGACAAGGAAGCATACATCACGATGCACGACTTGCGCTTCTTCATCGCTAACCAACGCGATTCGGTGGAACGCTATCAAGGCAAGAAGACGATGCTGATTGAGGACTTCCTCGACCAGTATGCCAACCAGGAGTTTGAAGACCGCCAAGCCTGTGTTGAGCAGATGCAGGCCATGCTGAACGACAAGTTAGGCCCCTGCGAGACCAACCTTAACCTGCTGGACCGGGAACTTAACGCCAAGGAAGAAAAGCCTTTCCTCGGTCTGGACAGCCAGACACTGCTCATCATCGGCGTGTGCATTGGCATACTGTTGTTCGTCTTGCTGATCGTTGCCATCAGCAGGTCAGGCAAGAAGAAAGAGAGAGTGCCCGTCAGCTACCAGAATCCGGGAAACAGCAGCAACGGCAACAACGGCAGCCCTGAAAGCGGCATCGTGGTGCGCCGCAAGACAGCCACCATCCTTAAGAAACAGAGCTTAGAGGGAGTGATTGACAATCCTGACTACATGAAGGTCGACGTGGTTGACTTCTGCTACGACTCTGCCGTGCGGCGTATCTACATCAAGAACTCCTGTGTCGAGGAATTATATAATATGTATGTCAACGACCAGGGAGCCCCTGAGAAGGCCCGCGAATACGGCTGTATGGTGCTGGGACGCTGGGTACACGACTCTGAGAGCAACGAGTACTACGTTTCACTGGAACAGATTGTCCTGCCCGGCGACGATGCCCAATTCGAGGAGTACGAACTGAACTTCGGCGGAAAGATCAAGCTGAAGGTGCTGGAGGAACTGCGCAAGCTGCGCCGTGAGACCAACCTGCAGTACGACCTAACCTGCTGGGTACACTCTCACCCCGGACTTGGCATCTTCTTCAGTAACTCGGACAGCAGCGTGCAAATGCAGCTGAAGCACCCCACCCACCCCAACTTCCTGACAGCCATCGTGGTCGACACGCTGACACCGGGCATGCAGCTGGGCATCTTTACCTTCCACCGCGATACCACCATCAACACGAAGAACGACCTGAAACAGCTCTATTCGTTAGAGGAGTGGTACGGCTGGGCCAAGGAGAGCCTTGCTAAGTCGCCGAAACCAAATGCCGATGAGGCAGAGGCTTCGTTCAACAGCGAAGACTACTTCAGCACACTGGGCAACGCCACTATGCACTCCAACGCCTGCGACGGCATAGAGCTGAGCAACAACATGGTCGTTGACATTTGCATGGCACTGACGGAACATGGCAACGGCATTGTCGGTCACGTCCACGGCAAGACCATCCAGCAGGGTGGCAAGACCGTATTCCTGGCCGAGCAACTGGTTGAAAACGAGCAACAGGCCATTCATCCGCTGATAGGCAGCTTCATCGTGGCACAGCACTGCAGCATACCCAGCATACGGAAATTCGTTGAAGACAGGCTCGACCAGATTCACTTCGTGCTTGTCTACACCCCGGCCGACGGTCTGCTGACATCGATACCCGTCGTCGACAACATATTATGCACAGACATACACTTCTACGGAGAACATAAACTTGAAAGCTTAAAACAATGGACCAAAAAAAGCAGATGATGAGACGTATATGGACAGCCTGCCTCATGCTGGCGTGGATGCTCCACATCGGGGCACAAGATGTCTCACAGATTCAGTTCTGTGACAAGAAATATGAGTACGGACTCGGCAAGGACAGCATCACGCTCTACCTGAAAGTTCTTGACAACGAGGGGAAGCCGAATGCCGACATTACGGTGAACGACCTGGAGAAGTACCTGGTCGTGAACGAGGAGGGCATGCTGATTCCCGCTGACCGGCGTAAGATCACCTCGCTGAGCTCAGGACAGCGTATTCCGAGCGACTACACATTCTCGGTGTTAGTTGACCTCAGTATCCCTGAAGAGGGAAAAGGGCAGATCTTCAAGGCTTTCGGCCAGTTGGTTGAGAGTGCTCCCGACAGTTGCGTGTTCCTGTCATTCTTTGGCGACGAGGTGACGGCCAGCCAGCTGGTCACCAAGAAGAACCTTCGGGACTTCGAGCCCAAGTTCAAGGCTCACTCTGAGAACAAGTTCTTCTACGGCGCCCTCTATTCCAAATTGGCTGAGTTCAGCAGCAAGGAGGCCGAACTGGAAGGCTCGGTAGCGACGAAGGCCGGCTACACCAAGAACGCGAGCATCAACAGGAGAGCTCAGAAGGCCAAGGACAAAAACATTCTGTTCGTGTTCATCGACGGCAACCAGCGTGCCAGCGACGAAACCATCTCGTTTGTCGAGGTGACCGACTACCAGTCGAACACTGAGAACATGGTGCCAAGGGTGTATGCGTTCTACTACACTGGCGACGGTGTCGACGAGAATGTTGAGCTGACGTTGAAAGGTGTGTCGGCTCCGCGCGACAGCACCGGCAAGGTTCTGGCCGACCGCCAGGGCTCGTACAAGCCCTCTGCCGACCTGAGCAATGTGCTCAGCAACTTCCAGCAGGCGGTGAAGGACGCCATGTATGACTATGCCTTCACCTATCAGGCCACAGAAGACAAGGCCTACACGGGCAAGGTGACTTACGTTGCCGAGTGGAAAGGTATGGAGGCTGGTACAGGCGAGTACTCCATAGGTACTGCCGAGACCCCCTGGCCCGTCAAGGAAGAGAGTGCTGGCAGCACCGCCGTCAAGTTCCTGGTGGCCCTGCTGATAGCGCTGGTTACGTTCCTGCTGTTCTTCCTCATTTCGAAAGTACTGATTCCATTCATCAACTCGAAACGCTTTGAAGCAAAATACTACAAGAGCTACGTCCCCGAAGAGAACGTGCAGCGGCGAATCTGTCACTACTGTCGTCAGGACATCCTGCCCGGACAGAAGGTGGTGACCAAGTGCAAGCACATCATCCATGTGGGCTGCTGGCAGCAGAACGACTACAAGTGCGTGGAGTACGGCCAGAACTGTAAGGAGGGTATTCAGGACCATGTCGACTGGAAGGAACTGTTCACCAAGACATCGCTGCGCGACAGCTATCAGACGATTTCCGGCATCCTCGCAGGACTTGTCAGCTGGATTATCTTTGAGGTGACCGGGCGCGGCATGTTCCCCGGCATCGGCTCAGCCATTGCAAAGACATTCTTCTATAACAAGGAGCAGGCCGGCAACCTGATGAACGACTGCGCCGGCAAGGTGTCGGCATTCCTGACCGTCGGACTGCTCCTGGGCTTCTTCCTGTCGCTGGCCTTCCGCTATAACGACGAATACCGTAAGAAGGACGCCAAGGTATGGCTGAAGATCATCGGACTGTCATTGCTCTCCGGCCTTATTGGCATGCTGGCCTTTGCCATCGGAGGCATTATCTTCTGCCTGCTGCTGTCGGTGGTCAATACAACCTATATTCCCTGGTACTGCTCACTGCCTGCCTACATCCTGTTCTCGGTATGCACGGCCCTGAGCCTGACCTTCAAGTCGTCTATCCCCATGAAGAGTGCCCTTTTAGGCGGTCTCTGCTCAGCCATCATCGGCTTCATCGTGCTCTACGTGGGCTCTGCCCTCAGTAGCAGTGCCGGCTGGCTGAACATGCTGCTCGACTTCATCATCTACGGTGGCGGTCTGGGAGCATCGCTCGTCACGGTTCGTATGCTGGCTGAGAAGTACTTCCTGGTCATCAAGAACGGTGTGAAAGCCGGTCAGCGCATACCCATCCACAAGTGGATGAATGCCACGGGCGGTGGCAACGTCGTACACATCGGCATGACCGGCGAGTGCGAAATCCAGATGAACTGGGAGAAGAGCAACAAGGTGGCCAAGCAGCACGTACAGCTATACATCGACCATGCCAAGTCGCTGCCCATGCTGAAACCGCTGGCAGCCAACGTCATCTATAACGTCAGGACTGAGTTGCCCGCCAACAAGCCTGTCGTCCTCTCGAACAGCGATACATTCAAGGTTGGCGACACAGTGTTTGAATACGTAGAGTCTTAACTTATGGAAAACAATCATCAATACGAATGGGGAGAGGGCGTGTTCACGCTGCTCTCCTGGTTCAAGAAAGACAAGGTCAAGAATGCGCATGTCCTGGTGGCTGGCGCCGGAGCTTTGGGCAATGAGGTGGTCAAGAACCTCGCGCTCTTTGGCGTTGGCCATATCTACGTGGTTGATTTCGACCGCATTGAAATTTCCAACCTCACCCGTTCGGTTCTGTTCCGTGAGGAGGATGCTTTCAGCCATGCCTACAAGGCCGACATCGTGGCCAAGCGTGCCATGGAAATCAATCCTCAGATAAAGGTCACGCCCATAGTGGGCAACCTGTTCTCTGAAGTGGGCTTCGGACTCTACAGGAAGGTGGATGTCGTCATCGGCTGCCTTGACAGCCGCATCGCCCGCTACCAGTTGAACCGTCTGAGCCTGCGTGCCGGCAAGAACTGGATTGACGGAAGCATCGAGAATCTGACGGGTGCAGTAAAGGTTTACTCGCCAGGCGTAAGCTGCTATGAATGTGGGCTTTCACGCGAAGAGTTCAATCATATCATGCTCCGCACAGGGTGCGCCGACGTGGTGCGCAACCAAGGCGAGGCTGGCCGTGTGGCCACGACGCCCATCAGCGCTTCAATAGTAGGAGCCCTGCAAGTACAGGAGGCCATGAAGATTATCCACCTCTCGGCCGACGAGCCTGCTCCGTTTAAGACCCTTCAGGGTAAGATGCTGCGCTACGAAGGTATGACCTGCACTACCAACATCTACCGTTTCTCCTCGTGGAAGAACTCATGCCCCGCCCACGAGCTGTGGGACGACGTTAAAGAGTGCAGCGAACTGTCGGCATCCATGACTGTGGCCAGCGTGCTCAGCAAGCTCAGGGCGCTGCTCGGTACGGAGACCGTAGAGATTAACATGCGCAACAACAAGTTCATCGACATCATTGTCTCCGACCGTCCCGAGAAAGAGTTCAAGGTTATGATTCCCGAGTCGAAACTTGATGCTTACATCAAAGAGAACAAGGAGCTGCGCCAGCTGAGCTACCGCACGCTGATACACAAGCACTTCTTCGAGAACATCGACGACCGGTTCCCCTACCAAGACCTGACACTCCAGCAGATAGGCATTCCGCCGTTCGATGTCATTGAGGTTTCAACCGATAAAGGCGTGTCGCATATCGAACTGACGGGCGATGCCGGCCTTTTCAACTAACAGCCAGACTACATGATACCTCCACAACTACTGCCAGGCGACATCAATGCAGAACTGCTGCTCACGTACTACCCGAAAGGTACGTGTAAGGTACGCCTGAAAGGACTGCACAAGCGTAATACCTATCAGGACATTGTCGAGATGTCTCCCCACAGCGACGACAGCTTCCTCCTGACCATCGGAAGGAACAGCCTGTACAATGCGCTGCCGGAATATATGTTCCACCCCATCGACCGCTTCGACAACCTGCCCAAATATGAGGAGAAAGAGCGATTCGAAGAACAGCTCGACCAGCAGAAGGAGGAGATTGAGCATGCCTACCGCTTCTTCGCACCTATCGACACGCTGCTCATCTGGCTGCGCAGCGAGGTCAGGGAGCGGCTGGAGCAATATGCCAATGAGGATATCATCATGCAGCAGATCATCGGCGACAGGCTGACTGACGAGCAGCGTTCAAACAGGTTCATACGCCAGATACTGCCATTCCTGCCCATCTGCAGAAACATCAGGGGAAACAAGACGCTGCTGACGCTCCTGCTACGGAAAATCTTCATGGAAGAGGGACTGGCCATAGAAATGAGCCGACAGGAGACGACGCAGACCGACGAACAGCCACGCTACCAAGAGAGCGTCGGCATGGAGGTAGGCAGCGGATATGTCGGCAATACGTTCGACGACCTCGTAACGACCTATACCATTCACTACTGGTCAGACGATGAGTGCGGCCCGCAGTTCATGCAGTTCACGCGCGAAGTGGAAGAGCTGCGCCTGTTCCTGAGGGACTACTTCCTTGCCGTCGAAGAGGAGCTTCACTTTGTCATTTGCCATGACGAACCGTCATTGCGCCTGGGCGATGACATCTTTTATAATTACCTGAACTATAATACAAACCTATAAGAAACATGCAGAAAAGAATCAACTGGAAAAAGGGGATGCGACTGACCGACGAAGTGCTGTCAGCCTCAGACCGCTGTACAGACGACGCCATTGCCAAAGCCCTGCTCTTGGCAGCAGCCGGCCGCTTCGGACTCATCACCTCGGTACATCCGTTCCACCTGTCGCTGAGCATTATGAAAGGTTTCGTCGACATAGAAGCATTGTCGTGTCTGGCCATCACGCGCAGCGGCCAGATTATCGACGTGGAGTTCGACACGAAACTCACGAACCCTTATGAGACGCGCATACAGATTCCCACACAGGCGGAAGAGAAGGAATACATCGTGACCGTCAGCCGGTCGGCCAACGAATGGACGGAAGACAGCGGCGGGTTCAAGACGCCCTCCGTGCAGTTTGCCCTGATTGGCGCAAAGGCTGCTGTCCCTGACAATGCCATGCCCATCGCCCGAATCGTGAACGAAGACGGCTGGCACGAAGACAGTGTCAACTTTGTCCCGCCGTGCCTGTTTCTTTCGTCGCATAGCAAGTTCGAAGAATTGCACGCTCAGTTTGTCAGCCTGCTGAAGAGCATCGACGAGAAAACCCGTCAGCAAGCCGGCGGCGGCGCAGAGAAAGCCATCAGCATTTACTGGCCCACCGTCCGTCAAATGCTCATCACAGCCAACACCGAGCACGAAGAGATGACCCCCGTCCGACTGCTGTCGTGCGTACAGCAGGTTATTGCAGCCTTCACCATTGGCTGTGAGATGGACGATGTACTGACGCTGGAGGATGCCGAGACGTTCAACAACTACTCGCGCGTTCCTTATAACTATAGAATAGCCTATCTTCGGATTAAGCAAGGCTTAGGCATGTGCTACGCCATCAGCGAAAAGATCGACAAGTTCAGCCTGCTGCAGAAGGAGGAGGCTCCGAAGGTGGAACAGCCGAAGCCGAAGCCTGACACACGCAAAGCCTGGGACGGTAAGAGTATATGAGCTTTATCAGTACGCCTCTCGTTTTCCAACACTCGGGAGCATCCATTCTTCGCGACATCAACGACCGCATCACGATGCTGGACAACCTGGTTGAGCTGGTCGTGTTTACGCCTCGTGGAAGCTTTACCGCCGACCCAGACTTTGGCTTTGAATACTGGAACCACGAGTACTCGAACGTGCATTACCGCGAGTTCAACAACAGCCAGCTGGGCCGAATAGCCAAAGGTCTGCAGAATGAGGTCACGAAGAAAGAGTGCGAGGACAGCATCCGTACAAGCCTTGCCACTTACGAACCGATGCTGAAGAACGTGGCAGTATCCATCGTCTTGAACACAGCCAGCGGCAAGCGGCTCTACAAGAAAAAGGCTGCCTCGAAATACGAAGTAAACGTTGTCGTGGAAGGTCAGCTCGACGACGGCCTGGGCACGCTCCAGCCCTACCGCAAGAACGTGGTGTTTCTCGTAGAACCCACTGTGAAACGTTACAGATAAAAAGACTGCAATGGACATTGAATTAGAAAAAAGGATCAAGGAAGCCGTAGAGGTGCTGCAGCAGTTATCGGCCGAGCCCATCAACTTTCACGAGATGGACCCTATCGCCAAGATGATGCTTGTCGCCATGGTCGGTGAGATACAGAAGGTGTTTGACTATGTCGACGACGTCAACCAACGGCTCGTCGAGCGCTTCTGTACAGACTTTATTCCACGACAGAAAGTCGACGCCATGCCCGCTATCTGTCTGCTGCATCCTCAGCTGAAGGGTCGTGGCGACAACGGACTGGTCAGCGTGGGCAGCGATGCCTCGTTTGCCTACAAACTTGAAGGTATAAAGCAGCCGCTGACCTATATTCCTGTTTTCAGCACGTCGCTGATTCCGCATTCCGGCCTGTATCTGCTCAACCATCGCGTCCTGTACGACAACGATGCTGCCATTAGGATTAACATGGAGAACCCAAACCAGCTGTGGGTGGGCATCAAGTCGACCTCTGAGGTCAACAGCCTGCGGGGGCTCTCGATGCTTATCACAGGCACCCACGGCATCATGCCTGAACACATCTATGCCGGCAGCGACAACGAGGAGCTTGACTTTGCCACGATGCTCGAGATGGAGAACATCGAAATGGTTGAGCCTTTCGACGCCCAGCAGTCGTCGGGCGAGTTCTTCTCCTTTGTTGAGAACTGGAAGGAGAACCTGCTGAACATGGGCGACTCAGCCCTGGTCTACATCACCGACGAGAGGCAGGACCGCGACCGTTTCAAGCCGCGGCCGTTTCCGCGCATGTTCCAGCAATGGCTTGAGAGCGAAGTCCTCGACCGGTTCCAGCCGTCGACTATCTGGCTGTGTCTGGACTTCCCCGAGGGCTATACCGTACCCGACGATTGCCGCGTGACACTCAACATCCTGCCGGTGACCAACGTCGATGTCTGTTCGGTCACGCTGACTCAGACTCAGCCCATTGCCAAGCTGCAGAAACAAGACGAGAGCTTCTTCCTGCGCATTCTCGAGACCAGTACTGCAACCCATAAGCAGGGCTTCAACATGAAGAACGACGAGATTCTGATACGCGACTTCGAGGCCAAGTGCTATGACAACGGCGACCTCTACCGCGACGTGCGCCGGCTTTACAACCGCTTCATCGACGACTACTATGCCTTTATCGAGTATAACGGCATCAAGGACGGCGAGGTGCTCCGCCAGCTTCGCGAGGCCATCAACCGCCTGGGCAAGAGCGTTGGCGGGCAGAACCAGAAGTTCAAGTTCGACAGTGGCACATACGTCATGAAGAACATGAACCAATACCCCCCCACCACGTCGGTCAAGGTGTCGTTCATAACCACGATGGGAAAGATTGGCAATGCCCCATATACCGGCGGAACGATGGACAACAAGAAGCATCCCGCTTTGGAGCAGAAAGTGGCAATCGCCGTCAGCGCCATGGGCGGTGCCGACAAGGCCACCGTCGACGAGCGCTACGAGCAGTTGCGCTACTATGCCCTGACCAACGACAGACTATACACTCGCATGGACGTCGACGCCTACCTGCGCAAGGAGCTGCTGGCAGAGTTCGGTAAGGACGAGTTCCACCGCATCTTTATCAAGATGTCCATCCAGGGGGCAGCCGGTGAGCAGTCTCTGAGGCGGGGCCTGTATGTCGACATTGAGTTCCGCGACCGCAAGAACTACGATTATGCCTGCTCGATAGCTTACGACCGGCTGATGGAGCAGCGTATCCGCAACCACTCCTGCATCGCCATGCCCGTCATCGTCACATTGAAGAATCTTGAGGAATAAGGATATGAAAAGAATATTAGCGATAGCAGCCCTGTCAGTGGCATTCGGCACTACGAGGGGACAAGTGGCAAAATGGATCATACCACCAGCGTATAGCCGCATATACATGTCGCCCGGTGCCGATCTCGTGATGACCGATTCGGCCGACGCCAAGATACTCTGGACGCTTGAGGGCAAAAGGCTGGCTGTCACCAAGAACCTGCTTCACCCCTTTGCCGAGGGACGTGCCGTGGCCACAACCGGCGACAAGGGCCAGATAGCGGGCTTCTACGACACAAAGGGGCGCTTCACACGCCTCGACGGATGCCAGGTGGCCCACTCCTACCCCTATTTCAATGACGGTCACCTACTGGTGCAGACTGGCTACTACTTTCGCTATACCGACACCCAGGGACGACTGGCCGAGGGCAATTACACGAAGGCATACCCCTTTGCCAACGGCTACGCCTCATGCTTCACCTATAGAAACCTGCTGAAGAACAAGGGGCCCCACAGCCTGCTGCTGACCAAAGACCTTGAGAAGGTGACTTTCTCGTATGACGGACGTGCCATTGATGAGGACGACATCGACTTCATATCTTCTGTCAACGACGAGGATGTCGGCGTGGTCATCGTCAAGCGAAGAGTCTTCCTGTTCAATGGAAAAGACAGAAGCCTGACGCCTGTTACAGCCGTTGAGGGTGAGGCGTCGTCAAAGAATCAGGCACGGCTGGAGGACGATCTGGTCACGTGTCTGCTGAAAGAGACTGACTCCACCTCGGTGCTCACAGCCAAGTGCGGCAAGGAGGCAACGGTGCAGATTCGCTTCAACGCCCTCCTCGTGCCGCTGTCGGTCAGAATGCCCGACAAGGAGCTGACGTGGAAGAAGGCAGCCAGGCCTGAGCGCACCGTCTCGACGCCGCTCAGGCCGAAGGAGGCTGGAGGACGTGCCGGACTCTACTGGGACGACCGTGAAGTGCTGCCCCCACAGCTCGACAAGGTCGTGACGTGTATCGACGACAAGGCATTCGTCTGCTTGTCAGGCAAATACGGCGCACTGAAGGTTCATAAAGACGATGCCTTTCATATCACCGTCAACAAGGACAACCCCGTCAACTTCCGCCATCAGAAGTTTGAGTCCAGCATTCGCGTGGATTTGCCAAAACAGATTCCGGCCCAGGACTGCAGCATCGAGATAGCCGACGGCGCAGGCTGCGAGGTCGACTTCACGTCGTGCGAGAAGAAGAACACCGAGTTTGGCAACTATCTACAGTACAACTGCATCCTCAACATCCCCGACAACCTGCCCGACGAGATGGCGGACGACCCGCTCAACACGATTACTTATCCTTTCACCATTCTGTACAGCGGACTGCGCTCGCCGCAGATTCCCGTCAGGGTGAAGGCCTGGCACCATAAATATGTTAATGTCGACATCTACGATTCTGACATTTCCATCACCGACGGACTCTTGTCGTTCGTTCTGAACATACAGGCCGACCGCTACCCTAACGAGCCTGTCTATCCGCTAAGTGTCAGTCTGCTGACCGACACGCTGCAGCAGGACATCACGAAAGTATCCGAATCGCGCTACAAGTGCAAGTTGTGGACTATCGGCGAGGGCACTACCAACATCGTCGTCCAGGTCAGGGAGCAGGGTTGTCCGCCCTCTTCCTATACGTTTGAGGTGACTTACGTCAAGCCCGCTCCCAAGGTGCACAACAAACCGGCTGTCAAGGAGAACATCGTCATCAAGAAGAAGCCGAAGCCCGCACCTAAGCCTACACCGCCGACGACGCCCACACCGCACCTTGACATTTGAAAACCCCATGGTCAGAATTATGAAAACTAAGATATTGTTCTTGACACTGTTGCTGGCGACTGTGTGGACTACTGCCCACGCCCAGTCGTCGTCCGACATACTCAACTACATCAGCCAGTACAAGCAGATAGCCCTCGACCAGGAGCGACAGTACGGCATCCCGGCATCCATCACGCTGGCCCAGGGCATATTAGAGTCAGGAGCCGGGCGCAGCGGACTGACGCGCAACTCGAACAACCACTTCGGCATCAAGGCAATGGGCGGCTGGAACGGCTCAGTCTACCATGCCTGGGACGACGAGCCTCAGAAGAGCCGCTTCCGCGTATACAGCTCAGCAGCCGAGTCATTCCGCGACCACTCGCTGTTTCTGAAAAACAACGGTCGCTACCGCAGCCTCTTCTCGAAGAGCGTCTACGACTACCGTGGCTGGGCCATCGGACTGCAGAAGGCAGGATACGCCACGGCCAAGAACTACGCGTCGGCACTTATAGGCTTCATCGACTCTTACAGGCTATACGCCATCAACGGCGGCGTGAAGCTGCGTGCCGGCAAGACCGTCATCATCACCCACACCGCGGGCAATAACAAGCAGCCTACCTTCGACGCCTCCTGCCAACAGGACGAAGACGAGCTGTCGGAGGAGGAGGAGACGGTCAACAATGCCATCCGCCGCTGGGTTGTCGACATCAACGACGTGCGCTGCACGGTGCTCTATCCCGGCATGACGCTCTCGTCGATAGCCATGAAGTACGACATCTCCAGGCAGGACTTGCTCGAATACAACGAGATAGCTTCGGAATCGCGCCTGGAGGAGGGCGACATCGTGTATCTCGACAAGAAGAAGAAGAAATATACCGGCGCGCAGGACTTCTACCGCACGAAGGCTGGCGACACGCTCTACGGCATCTCGCAGCAGTTTGGCATACGTCTTGCAAGCCTGGCTAAAATGAACGACAAAGACATATTCTCAACCCTCAAGGAAGGTGAAAAAATAAAACTTAAATAATCTTGAAATGCTTGACATTGTAAAATTTGCCGAAAGCGGCAAACTGTTTGACAACCACTACAAGCTGTTACGCCCGCTGAGCACCGACGGTGGCACGGCTGACGTATGGCTGGCACTTGATGCCAACACCGTGAAGGACCGCTCATGCCTCGACAATGCCCCGAACCTGTCAGACCAGGAGGTCGACGAACTGGGACTGGTAGTGGCCATTAAGATTTATCGTCCCAAGAACGCTCTCGACATTGAAGGCGAACAGCGTTTCCGCGACGAGTACATGATCGTGTTCAACTGCAACCACACCAACCTGCTTCACCCCACCAGCTACTCCATCTTCGAGGAGATGCCCTACCTGGTGCTGCCCTACTGCAAGCAGGGCTCGTCAGAGAAGCTCATCGGCAAGCTGAAGAAGGACTGCGACATCTGGAAATACATCGAGGACGTTGCCTCCGGACTGGCCTATCTGCACGCCTGCACGCCGCCCATCGTCCACCAGGACATCAAGCCCGGCAACGTGCTCATCGACGACATCTACAACTACGCCATCACCGACTTTGGCATCAGCTCCAAGAAAGGCGGCAGCCACGACTACTACTTCGACGACGAGAACAGCGGAACCCTGGCCTACATGGCCCCCGAGCGCTTCAACACGGAGACCGAGCCCATGCCGCAGAGTGACATCTGGGCCTTCGGCGCCACGCTTCACGAGCTGCTTACCGGCAACGTACCCTTCGGCGAGGAGGGCGGCTATGCCCAGACGCAGAAGAACGTGCCCATGCCCGACGCCCCCGGCGTGTCGGCCGACATTCAGCGGCTCATCCACGCTTGTCTGGCTCCCGATCCCGACGACCGGCCCACGGCCCAGCAGTTAGCCGTTGCCGCGCGCCAGAAGCAGTACCCCGTGAAGTCAAAGAAGCCGCTTTACATCACGCTGGCCATTCTGGGAATGGTGCTCGTTGGCGGACTGTCGTTTCTGCTGGGCAGCTCCTCAGAGCAGGAGGAGGTGCCAAAGATTCCTGTTGAGATGCTTTACCAGACAGCCCTCCGTCAGATGGACTACAACAACTTCGACTCGCTCAAGGCGGGAATCCGGCTGATGGACAGTCTGAGCAGCACCAACTACATACCCGCCATCTACCAGATGGCCTTTACCTATGGCTGGTACTCCGACTCCGTGTCCGTCAACCGCAAACGGCTGCTGGGCATCGACATCGACGAGCAGTACATGCCCCGCTCCGACCGTCACAGCAACGAGGCCGTGGCTCTCTTCACGCGCATCGTCAGGCTCAACGACTCTACCTACGCCGACATCAACGCCAACGCTGCCTACAGGCTGGCCTGCTATTATGTCATGCCCAACAACATCTACAAGCCCAACTACGAGAAGGGCAAGGAGTTTCTGCTGCTCTCCAGGCAGTGGGCAACGCTGGCCGGCGACAAAGAGCTGCTGAACAAGATTGAGAAGGGGCTTTCAACGTTCAATAAATAACCATGCTATGAAGCGATTATCCATCCTCACGGTTCTCTGCCTGACAGCAAGCCTTGCCGGCGCACAAGTTGCCAAGTGGATTATACCGCCTGCCTATAACGCCATTCACAAGATGGGTGGCGGCGATTTCATTATCACCGACTCTGCCGATACCAGAATACTGTGGTCGTGGGAGGGCAAACGTCTGGCTGCCACGCGCGACCAGCTGTTCCCCTTCAGCGAGAACCTCTCGGTAACCGTCCCTGCGGGCACCGGCAGAATCAGCGGGTTCCACGATACCAGCGGCCGCTTCACGCCGCTCGAAGGGTTCAACGTGGCGCTCGGCTACCCTTACTTCTCGAGCGGCTACCTGCTCGTCATGGAAGGGCGGCTCTACAGGTTCGTCAACGCCCAGGGCACGCCGCTCAGCGGTAAGTATCAGGTAGCCTACCCTTTCTCCAACGGCTATGCCGTATGCTATACCTACCGTAACATGGAGAAGCAGAAGGACCCCTATAACCTCCTGCTGACCACCGATGGCGACGAGGTGCCCATCAGCTATAACGGCAAGGTGTTCGGCGACAACGAGGTGGAGTTCATATCGTCAGTCAACGACGAGAACGTGGGCTTTGTCGTTGCCGGCCACAGGCTGTTCCGCTTCAACGGTAAGAGCCGCAGCCTGACCCCCGTCTTTGCCAGGCGCAACGAGACCGACATGCGCCAGCAGGCCCGGCTGGATCGCTCGCTGGCTACGAGTCTGGTCAGGCAGAACGACACCACCTCGGTGCTCACCGCTACCTGCGGCTCGTCGGGCTCAGTCCAGATTTGGTTCGACAACCGGCTTATCCCGCGCTCCATCCAAACGCTCGACGGTCTGCAGCGGTTCAAGAAGAACGGCCAGCAGAACCGCAGCTACGCCACCCACCTGAGAGTGCTCAGGGAGAACGGCAAGATGGGCCTCTTCTGGGACGAAACCGAGATGCTGCCGCCGCAAATCGACCAGGTAACGACCTGCTATGATGACATTGCCTTTGTCAGACAGGGCGGACGCTACGGAGCCATCAAGGCCTACAACGGGCGACACTTCAACGTCAGCATCAACGACGGCAAGCCTGTTGCCTTCAGGCATCGCACGCAGCCCGTCACGCTCAGCGTCGAGCTGCCCGCGGGCATCCCGGCCCAGCAGGCCAGGCTGATAGTCCCGTCGGGCTCTGGACTCGACATCGACGAGGGCTCGCGCAGCCTCTCCGACGACGGCCGCCTGCACTATGAGGGCGTGCTCACCATACCGGAGTCGCTGTCGGACGAGCTCTACAACGACGGCCGCAATGACTTCGCCTACCCCGTGGCGGTCAGCTACGACGGGCTGACGTCGCCGACAATTGAGGTCGGCATCAAGGCCTGGCATCAGGAGTACCGCACCATCACCGTCGACCAGTCGAGCATCAGCGTCAGTACCGACGGGAAGCTGCAGTTCAGCTTCACCGTCACCGCCGACCTTGCTCCCGACGAACTGTCGACCCCAGCCGGTGTCACGCTTCAGGCCGACGGACTGCAGTGGGATGTCGAAAGGCTGTCTGACACCGAGTACAAAGGCACCGTCAACGGCTTGTACGACGGCCCCAACTCCATTGTCATCAAGGTCGAGGAGCTTGGCTGTCCGCCGCTGTTCCACCGGTTCAGCGTCAACTACAACAAGCCCGCCGAGAAGAAGTCGACGCCTAGACAGCACAACAAGACGCCCAAGTCGGACGACAAGGGAAAACAAAAGGACAAACAAAAAGAGAAAGTACCCAACACCCCAATACTCGAAATCTGAAAACACCTATGAAAATCAAGATATCTGCAGTCAACGACATCGGTCGTGAACGCGAGAATAATGAAGATGCCTACATCATTTGTCCCGACATGGCGCAGCAGGACTGGAAGCAGCCCACAATGTCGGCATACATACCGCTGGGAAAATATGGCACCGTCGTCGTAGTAGCCGACGGCATGGGTGGAGCCAATGCAGGCGAAGTAGCCTCGTCGCTGGCCACAACAACCATACGCGACGCTCTGACCGCCGAGCGCGTCAGCCAGTGTGTTGCCTCCGGCGACATCCCCCTGCTGCTGCGCAAGTGTGTCAGCGATGCCGACAAGGCCATCAAGCTGCGCATGATGGACGACTCGGCGACGATGGGCATGGGCACCACCGTCGTCATTGGCTGGATCATGGCCGACGTGGCCTACGTTGCCTGGTGCGGCGACAGCCGTTGCTACCTCTACCACCCTCTGCGCGGATTGAAACAGCTCACCAAGGACCATTCGTACGTACAGCAGCTCGTCGACCAGGGCAAGATTACTGAGCAGGAAGCACTCACCCACCCCGACAGCAACATCATTACGCGCGGACTGGGCGGCTTCGACGCCATGTCTGTGCCCGACGTCATCACACACCCCCTCGCTGCCGACGACATGCTGATACTCTGCAGCGACGGTCTGTCGGGCTATTGTACCGATGCCGAGATTGAGAGCGTACTTCAGGACAACTACCGCGACGTCACCGTGTGCAGCGACCAGCTGTTCCAGCTGGCCATGCAGGCTGGCGGCCACGACAATATCTGCATCGTGCTGGCCTCGCTCATCAGCGACGAGCAGGATGCTCCTACCGAGGTGAGCCGCTCGCGAGGCTGGCGCAACGGCATCAAGAAGCTGCTCAACCTCTGACAACTGAAGGAGCTATTCTGCAAAGGAAAGAAAAGAGAGGATGTGTCACATAGCGCTGGCACATCCTCTCTCTTTTTTTGGTGATTGTTTAAGAGATACTGACCCCACCCCTGCCCCTCCCCTACAAGGGAGGGGAGTGCCTCACGGGATTCCCCTGGCGGGAAGGGAGGGGAGCAGCGCGGCCCGTACACGAAAAAAGCCCCGACGGAGAGAGTCGGGGCCTTGATTACCTACTGTTGTTGCGGAGGCAGGATTCGAACGTGCGACCTCCAGGTTATGAGCCTGGCGAGCTACCAACTGCTCCACTCCGCGATGTTTTATGTCAGCAAAAAAGGAGGCATCCCCTCATTTGCGGGTGCAAAGTTAGCTATTTTTTCTGAACCTTGCAAATTTTTGGACGTTTTTTTTGGATATTTCAAATAAAAGGGGTAATTTTGCACACGATATCAATAATGTGCAATAACATGTCAATATCAAAGACTAGACAACTATTGGTGGACGTAGCCCGCCAACTCTTTGCCAAAAAAGGGCTGGAGAACACGACAATGAACGACATCGCGACCACTTCAGGCAAGGGCCGGCGCACGCTCTATACCTACTTCAAGTCGAAGGAGGACATCTATTTTGCCGTCATCGAGGGCGAGCTGGAGCGGCTCAGCGACAAGCTCGACGACGTGGCCGCACGGAAGATACGCCCGCAGGACAAGGTTATCGAGCTCATATACACCCACCTCAGCATGATTCGCGAGACGGTGGTGCGCAACGGAAACCTGCGCGCCGAGTTCTTCCGTAACATCTGGATGGTCGAGAAGGTGCGCAAGCGCTTCGACGATGCCGAGATTGAGCTGTTCCGCAAGGTGTATGCCGAGGGCAAGGCTGCCGGTGAGTTCGACATCGACAATGTTGACCTCGTGGCCGACATTACCCACTACTGCGTGAAGGGGCTTGAGGTGCCCTACATCCGTGGCCACATCGCTCACGGCATGAAGGTTGAGGACACCAAGCCCCAGGTGGCGAAAGTCGTCTACGGCGCTCTGGGACAACTGAAGAAATAGTTGTGGAGTTGAGGAGTTGAGGAGATGAGGAGGTAAAGTAGAATAGTGATATAACGAAAAAAAAGAAAAAAGAAAAATGGGATTATTAACTGGAAAGACGGCACTCATTACGGGTGCTGCGCGCGGTATAGGTAAAGCCATCGCGCTGAAATTTGCCGAGGAGGGTGCCAACATTGCGTTCACCGACCTCGACGTGAACGAAGAGACTGAACAGGAAATTGCAGCCAAGGGCGTGAAGGCCAAGAGCTACGCCTCGAACGCTGCCGACTTCCAGCAGACCGAGGACGTGGTGAAGGCCGTGAAAGAGGAGTTCGGCAGCATCGACATACTGGTCAACAATGCCGGCATCACCAAGGACGGACTGATGCTGCGCATGACCGAGCAGCAGTGGGACGCCGTGATAGCCGTCAATCTGAAGTCGGCCTTCAACTTCATCCATGCCTGCGTGCCCGTGATGATGCGCCAGCGCGGCGGCTCCATCATCAACATGGCCTCGGTGGTAGGCGTGCACGGCAATGCTGGACAGGCCAACTACGCCGCATCGAAGGCCGGACTGATAGCTCTGGCCAAGAGCATAGCCCAGGAGATGGGCCCCAAGGGCATTCGCGCCAACGCCATTGCCCCGGGCTTCATCGAGACGGCCATGACCGCCCAGCTGTCCGACGAGATACGCGAGCAGTGGAAGCAGAAGATTCCCCTGCGCCGTGGCGGCCAGGTCGACGACATTGCCAACGTGGCCACGTTCCTGGCCAGCGACATGTCGAGCTACGTCAGCGGCCAGGTCATTCAGGTCGACGGCGGCATGAACATGTAAAGCCCGAGCACAAGCATACTACGCAAAAACTCCCCCAGGCTATCTTGGGGGAGTTTTGCGTATAACAGAGGGACGGTTCTTTTGTTATAACAGAGGGACGGTTCTTTTGTTACATAGGCAATCAACCAACCAGGCGGGCAGAACCTCTGTACAGGGCAGGTTGAGGGGGCTGAAGGTGGCGGGTAGAGACCGTGGGCGCTTAGGGTTTCGACTGCAGATAGTAGTTGCTGAAAATCCCGACAAATAGCTTTCACTAAATCGGTCAATTGGCCCTTGTTACACCCCGAATCGCCCACCAGTTGGGCCATTAATCCACACATTTTCTTCCAACTGCGGTCAGGATACTGAAATTCCGCATCGCTGATATGTGCGCCAAGTGAGGGGAAAAGCATCGGAACCAGGGGTTCATACATGTCTTTTGAGGCCTGTGAGAGCAGTAATTTGATGCATTCTGTGCCCTTTCCGAGGTTAGGCATCCCGGGGGCCTTGTTTGTTGTGATATCGTATCTCATTGATTATAAGCTTTTTAGATGAAAATTAATTGATGCTTTAATGTCAGTCCGAACAGTTGAACAGTTGAACAGTTCTTTTTTGAGGGGTGTGCTTTTCTTTATTATATATATAACTATTTATATATCAATAAGTTATATAATAATATAAGGAAGTACATACCCCTGTTTTTTTAATTGTTCAACTGTTCAACTGTTCATCTGTTCGGTTGTACTACTATTCAAGTTTTACCTTTTCACTCTTCTTCTACCAGGCCCTCCAGCGCCCAGAGCAGTTCGTTGGCCACGGTGCTTATAACAGAGGGCGACTGGTACGACCTGTTCAACGTGAAGCCCGGCGACAAGCTCTACGTCGCTCCCGAGGAACGGCCGGTAATCTGGTAAAGGAGTTGAGGAGTAAGGAGTTCTTGCTTAGGCAAGCGACCAAGGTCGAGCGGCGGAGGTAAAGTGCAACAGACGGTTCTTTGCTTTGCAAAGCAGCGGGCTTTCTGCGGTTCTCACCTCACTTGGGCGGTTCCGGTGGTGGGGTCAGTACATATCTTAAATACAGGAAAGAAGACAGCTACCGGTTGCCGATGATGCTGCTCAGGTTGTCAATATCGTAGAAGTTGGAAAAGTTGGCGACGGTGAACTCCTGCCAGGTCATGTCGGGTCCGAGGGCAATGGGAACCTGCGGTACGACACCACCGTCGATGTTCTGTCCCAGCTTGTTGACGAGGCGCGCACGGGCAGAGGAAATGCTGTATTTTAACCCTTCAGCCGTACGATAAGTGCCTACTGCGCAACTGCCGCCGCCACTCTTTTCACCGACGACGAGCAAGCCGGAATCCTGACAGAGTGAGGGGAACAGGTTGCCGCAAGAGAAGGACAGACGGCTGGCCAGGATACAGAAGTTCAGGTCGTAGTGCACATCGTTGTCGCGGTCGTCGAACTTCCCGTCAAAGTTGCGGTCCACATCGTAGTACCACGTCATCTGCTGTCCCGTCAGCACATTGAAGCAGCGGCAGAGGCTCTCACCATACATGAGCGATGTCATAGCCACGACCACATCGAGCGAACCGCCGGTGTTCAGGGTCAGGTCGATGACGAGATTCTTCACCTCCGGGTCTTCGTCGGCCTTCTTCAGGGCATCGAGGAAGACGACCAGATCGTCGTTCTCCGTATTTTCCAGGGTGGGCAGAGGGCCTGTGCCGGCGTAGAATTTGTTCCAAGCCTCGAAGTTGATTCGGTTGAACGAGTCGAAGTGGCAGATGGCGGTATTGCCTTTCTTATGGTAGGTGACGACAGGGGTGTTGTCTTCCTCGTCGTCATCGTCGTCATCGTCGTCATCGCCCTCATCGCCGGAACCAGCAAGGTCGCCAAAGAGCAACGAACGCAGGGGCTTGTTAGCGTAATAGACGCCGCCTCCCTCCACTAGGCTGCTATAGTAATTCTCATTGTATAACTCGGCGAGTGAGGGATATGTGTCTTCAAAAGTGCTGCCGTCGGCCGAAATCAGCGACTCAGCTGCCCATAAAGCGGTATGGCCACCATCGCTGAAGATGGCGTTCAGCATTTCGAGACCGTAAGCATATTCCGTCATGTCGGTCGACAGCAGCAGCTGCTTGACCTGCTGGCCATCGGCGGTAGAGGCGAGGAACTTGTCGAGACCCTCCTGATAGTTCATGCGCTCGATGATGGCTCGTCCAGGCAAACCGTAGAAGTGGTCAAGGACAAAGCACAGCTCACCATAGCTGTAGGCCGCCATATCGGCCGTGCGGGTGCCAGCCTCCATGATGCTCTGGGCCGTGAAGTCAGGGTCTAAGGCTTCGATGCCCCAGCTGTCGTCATCGCACTTGGCCACCACCACTTTCTCGCCGTTGCAGGCAGCGTTATGATAGGACAGGTCGGCATAGAGGTCGGCAAGCGTCGTGAAGGGGAAGTACACGGCCGTATCGTCGCCCCGCAGGTCGATGGCGTACTTGCCATAGTCGAAGGTGACTGCCGACGAGCCTCCGGTCAGCGTCTGGTGGTTGTAGCGCACGAACGGTCCGCCGTCATAATAGACGTTGTCCATACCCGGCTGCAGCAGGTCCATCAGGTTGGTGAAGGCCATGTAGTCGTCGAAGGCCATCGTGTCGCTCGTGGTGTTGACGGAGGCGCTGCCCCCGGCATTCTGCAGCTGATACAGGCCGTCGCCGGTCTTCGTCACGCTGATGGTCGTCCCCGGCTTCACCAGACTCTGGAAATCAGCCACAGAGATATAGGGCACAGAGGGCATGTCGTTGTAGAAGCGCACGTTGACGGTGCCGCTGGCCTCGCCATAGCGGTTTACTGGCAACTGCTTCGTCGTGAACGCCGTCTGTTCGCCGGGGCCAACGGGCGTTACGGGATTGTCCACTGAATCAACACACGAAGTGAGTGTCAACACTTGAAGGCCGCAGGTCAGGATGACGGCAAGCATCCAAAGTCTATACATTTTCATTGCTTAAAAAATAGGAATTGACAACTTATTCGGGTGCAAAGATACGAAAAAAATTGTGAAAAAACCAAACTTATCGGATTATTTTTTTTCGCATCAGCAGCGCTCGAGCTATGCCCGCTTGCCACAGCAAGAGTGACTTACTGTGTTACACGCTTATCTTAGTTCTTAAGATAATTCATGTACGATTGCCACGCCCCAGTGATGTCCTTCGCGTCGGTCTCAGAAAAAAACGTCGCCTGGCAGTCGTCCTTGAAGGGTGACCAGTTGCCGCAGATGGTGCCGTCGTAGGCGATGACGGGTTGGAAGATGCCGCTGTTGTTGTGGGCGTGATGCCGGTGCTCATGAGGGAGTACGATATCACGGGACTTATAGCTGATGAGATATTCGTCGTAGGGAGGAATCAGCAGGAACTTGCCTTTTCGGAAGCCGCGTGTACGGCACCCGTCGGTCAGGTAGAACTCCCTACCCTTCCACTTTTCAACGTGGATGGAATCGCCCAAGAGCGCAATCCCCTTACGACAGTCGCTGACGTTCAGGCCTGACCACCAGACAAGATCCTCCAGCGTGGCAGGCTGACGGCTCTGGAAGTACCTGCGGGTGAAGCGCATCAAGGCTTCGTCACGGTCCATCTGCTCCGCCGGCTTCACTTTATTGGCTGTAAGTGCGTAGGAGGCTTTGAGTGGCAACAGTTCTCCGCTGCAGAGTGTTCCTGACATCTCGGCCATACGAATATGGTACGACAGCCGGTGGTCGTCCATCTTTATCTCTTTCTCTGCCAGAGCCTGAACGAAGGCCTCTTTCGTTGCACTCCCCAAGTCGGCAGCCGTCTGGGCCAGTATCTCGCGGACTCGATAGATTTCATCGTCAGGGATTGAGATTTTGTTGCTGCTCATCCAGCCCTTGGTGACGGCAATAGCCTTGGGTGCACAGAGGCCGATCATCATCCAATAGTCCTCGGCACTCACCAGTTGCCAAGTACCTCGCATCAGGTGCAGACGGATAATCTGCCCGCTGTCGAAAGCCTTCTTGAAAGCCTTGGCCGACGGTTTCCTGGTACGCATCTCCACGGCCCATCGCATCATACGGTACTCCTGCGCCTGAATGGCACCCATGTAGCCGACCACCTCGGCAGGACAACTGAACTGAGGCGCCAAAAGCTGTTGGTTGAGAAGTCGGATAGCAGTCGGATATTTCATCATCCGTCTGGTTTAGTTATCTGATAAAGTTCATGAACGTCGGACGCTCGTCGCGCTGGGGAGCGGGATGGCCGTCAGCATATTAGTAAAACTTTCGGTGTCTTGACATCAGTCACGCCGTTTATTATAGCCGACACAGGCGAAACGACCGCCGCTCCCACGGCTGCCACCGTTGCTTTCTTGATAAAATTTCTTCTGTCCATAAGTTTTGTTATAGTCTATTTCTTACTAAATCTATCGGCAAAGACCGTGCAAACCGAGTGCAGGAAGCTCGCTTTTTACCGAAGTGAAGACTGTTTTCGCAAATTTTATTTGCAAAGATACGAATAATTGCGGAATTATTGCTATATTTGCCCCAAGTTTTGTAATATATTAATAAGGAATAACAATAAAGACTAAGCGACATGACGAATAAAAGCTTTTTCCTCACTCTCGCCCTTCTGCTTTGCACGGCTTTTGTACGGGCACAGTACAATCAAGTGAACGACATCCCTTATCGCGATGCGGCAGAGGGTTATGCCCAGGAACGCTGCAAGCTCGACGTGTATTATCCAACGAACGCCGAGGATGCGCCTGTGGTGGTATGGTTCCACGGCGGCGGTATCGAGGGTGGCGAGAAGCACATCGACCCGCAGCTCAGAAACAGCGGCCTCGTGGTCGTGGCTGCCAACTACCGCCTGCTGCCCAAGGCTCCTATCGACGACATCCTCGACGATGCTGCGGCAGCCGTGGCCTGGACGTACAAGAACATTGCGAAGTACAATGGCAGCCGCCGCAAGATATTCGTCGCTGGGCACTCTGCCGGCGGCTATCTGCTCGACATCATCGGACTCGACAAGCGCTGGCTCGCGAAGTATGGCGTCGATGCCGACTCGCTGGCCGCCCTTGTGCCGTTCAGCGGACAGTGCGTCACACATTATAATATACGTAAGCAGCAGGGCATACCGCCCCTCCAGGCCACCATCGACCAGTACGCCCCGCTCACCTACGTCCGCGCCGACGCACCACCCATCGTCATTATCTCAGGCGACCGCGAGTTAGAACTCTTCGGACGCTACGAGGAGCAGGCCTACTTCTGGCGCATGCTGAAGCTCGTGGGCCACAAGGACGTGACGCTCTACGAGATGCAGGGCTACGACCACGGTGCCATGCCGCAGCCCGCCTACAAGATACTGAAAGACCATATCCGCAGGATTACAGCCAGGATGACCTCGGCCGTGCCCCCTTCCGTGGCGACAAATACCTGACGCAGACCGATGTCGCCGACTTTCGTATCTTCACCTACGCTGTCAGCGATAAGGACATGCGCCAAATGATGAAGCAAGCAAAATAGCAATAAAAGATATGGAGAGTTTCTATTAAGATGGATTTATAATACTGAAAATGATATGGTACAACGATTATTACATTTCTTGGATGCTTCGCCAGTAAACTTCCTGGCAGCAAGGAACATTGCCAGCTATCTGGAGCAGGCTGGCTATCGTCACTTTGACCCGCGTGAGACGCTCGGAGAAGTGAAGGCAGGCGACAAACTCTATGTGACGAAGAACGACTCTTCCGTCTATGCCTTCCACATCGGACGCAAGCCGATGGCTGAAGCCGGCTTCAAGATGATTTGCGCCCACTGCGACTCTCCTACGTTCCGTATCAAGCCCAATGCCGAAATGCTTTGCGAGGGCGGCATCGTGAAATTGAATACCGAGGTGTATGGCGGGCCTATCTTGTCAACATGGTTCGACCGTCCGCTGACGATAGCCGGACGAGTGATAGTCCGTGGCGAGGATGCGCTGAATCCCAAGACGCTGCTGCTTCATGTCAAACGTCCTCTGCTTCAGATCAGCAATCTGGCCATTCACTTCAACAGGCAGGTGAACGATGGCGTGAAACTGAGCAAGCAGAAAGATATGCTGCCGATACTGGGCATCGTAACGAGTGAACTCGAGAAAGGCAATCTGCTGATGAACGTCATCTGCACGGAGCTGGGAATCAGTCAGGAGGACATCCTCGACTTCGACCTCTATCTGGCCGACGCCACACCAGCATGCACCTTCGGCGTTCACAATGAGTTTATCTCGTCAGGACGCTTGGACGACCTCTCGATGTGCTTTGCTGGCCTGGAGGCGATGATTGCCACTGAGACCGTTGATGCTACAAAGGTGCTGGCCATCTTCGACAACGAAGAAACTGGTTCGCAAACCAAGCAGGGAGCGGGGAGCCCGTTCCTCTCGATGATGCTGAAACGGATAGCCCTGGCTCAGAGTGGAAGTGAGGAAGCCTTCTATCAGGCCGTCGAGCGGGCATTTATGATTTCTGCCGACAATGCCCATGCCTGGCATCCCAACTATAGCGAGAAGTACGACCCCACGAACCATCCCGTTCTGGGCGGTGGCCCTGTCATCAAGTTTAACGCCGCTCAGAAATATGCCAGCGATGCTGTGTCGGCTGCCGTCTTTGCTGAAATCTGCAGGGAGGCAGTAGTTCCCTGCCAGCGGTTTGTCAACCACTCCGATGTGGCAGGAGGCAGCACATTAGGCAATATCCTTGCTTCGTCGATTCCTCTGAGGGGTGTCGATATGGGCAATGCCATCCTCGCCATGCACAGCTGCAGGGAAACGGGCAGCGCAGCCGACCATGTATTTACTGTCAAGGCTTTCACGCAATTCTTCAAATAGTCATCGGAGACCATGAAAGATAGGATTCTGAGCCTGTTGGGAACTATCAACAAGGGCATCTACGAGAAGGAGACGGAGCTTTCGCTCTCGCTGATGGCGGCGCTGGCCGGTGAGAGCGTGATATTGCTCGGCCCGCCAGGAGTTGCCAAGTCGATGGTGGCAAGGAGGCTGAAGCTGGCGTTCAAGGATGCTCGGTCGTTCGAATATCTGATGTCGCGCTTCAGTACGCCCGACGAGATATTCGGCCCCGTGAGCATCAGCAAACTGAAGGACGCAGACAAATACGAGCGTAACACGGAGGGCTATCTGCCGACGGCCGACGTGGTGTTCCTCGACGAGATATGGAAGGCCGGGCCTGCCATACAGAACACGCTGCTGACAGTCATCAACGAGAAGCTGTTCCGCAATGGCGACACGGAGGTATACCTGCCCCTGAAGCTGCTGTTAGCGGCCAGCAATGAGCTGCCTACGCAGGGCGAGGGCTTGGAGGCGCTGTGGGACCGCTTCATCATCCGCATAGAGTGCGGCAACATCAAGGACGTGAAGAGCTTCAATGCCATGCTGCTCGACAGTACTGCCGACGGGGACATTCAGGTGGCTGACGGGCTACAGATTACGGACGAGGAATACTGCCAGTGGAACAAGGCTATTGACACGGTGGCAGTTTCGGAGGAAGTGCTGCGCATCATCAACGTCATCCGCAAGTCGCTGGGCAGCGTCACCATCGCCCAAACCGACGAGCGGCACAACGTCTATGTGAGCGACCGCCGGTGGAAGAAGATTGTCCGTCTGCTGCGCACGTCGGCCTTCGTCCACGTCAGAACGGAGGTGACGGCTGACGACCTGCTGCCCGTCTATCATTGTCTGTGGCAAGAGCCGGAGGAGTGCGAGGGTATCAGGGCCATCGTCATCCGTGCCTTGTATAACGACCTGACAATGCAGTTCGCCAGTCTGCGGAAGAACCTGGAGAACGACATCCGCGTGAGCCGTCAGCACCGGGCTACGAACCGCGCCCGCCAGAACATGCAGCTCTTCGACACGAACAAGAAGATATACGACAGCTACTACTACCACCTGATAGACCACGACACGGGCAACACCTACGTCCTGGTGGCAGACTACCAAAATATGAGACAAGCGAGCCGCGAAAGGCTACGGGTAGGCGAACGTAGTTCGGGAATGAATGCGGGGCAGGCGGGTATCATCTACAAAGACCCGAACAATCCGCAGCGCAGCATCATCAGGACGTATGACGGCAGCGACACGCCTCGGGGTGCCAGCTCGGTCTATCTGACGCGCGACGAGGAGTGCATCTATATCAACGGCGTGCGGTTCTATATCGAGACGCTCGGACGCGGGGAACAGCAGACGCTACCGACCAAGAAAGGCAGCGTATCAGGTTGTAACTTCTACGAGGAGCTGGAGCAACTGAGCACGCAGATTCGCCAACGGACTGACGCTATTCACGGCAATATCTTCGTGTCGGAGGCCGACAAGAAGGAGGTGGACGAGTTCGCGGGGAACCTGTTCACGGAAATTGCCCACACCAGGCAGGACATGGAGAAGCTGGAGGATTGATAGTTGCTTATGGATGTAGCGAGATTCTTGCGTCCCTACGGTGGCAAGCGATCAAAGATCGAGCGTTCTCCGACAGACTATCTGACGATGCTCGAACGCTTTGTCACCCGTGGCGACGTGTTCGAGTTTGAGACCAATGTGCAGATGGACTTCCCTCGCGCCATCAACTACGACCCTATCCTTCTGTATCTTCAGCGGCTGATGAAAGACCCGCTCATCCAGTCGCGGGTGCTGGGCAGCCGGCTGGCAGGGAAGGTGTTTTACGAGGTCGTCGGACGATTCGTGCTTGAATGTCTGCACGACCAGAAGTTCATCAACCAGATGGCCATCGGCGAGCAGACGCAGATGGAGAAGATGATGGAGTGGTCGATGCAGAAGAAACAGGACACGTGGCAGTCGCTCCTTCAGCAACTGGGCGAGAAATACAAGGAGGATGAGTTCGACCTCGACTTCATGAAGCGTCGTTTCAAGAACAACGGCTGGCAACGGCCTGAGAACTGGGAACGGCTGAAACGGGAGTGGCAAGGGGCGCTCGACGAGAAAGCACGTCAGCAGGCATCGAAGAAGGTGGAGTCGAAAGGTGGCGGCATACCCGGCCACTTCGAGCAGATACTGAGCCAACTTGAAAACCGTATGCGCAGCGACGGTGCCACCGAGGAACAGCTGCTGCAGGCATGGGAGATGATGGACGGCTCGTGGACGGAATCGGAATTCGAGAAGCACCTGAGCATCGTCCGGATTCAGAACCGCTATCCTGAAATCGGCGATGTGGTCAGGCGGATGGGCAGATTGCCCGACGAGGAAGGACGCGCACGGCTGACCGTTCAGACCGGCGTGAGCCATCGGCTGGAGCACTCTTCAGGCAGCGACATCGAGGGTGTCACCATCGGGCGTGACCTCAATGCGCTGATGCCCTTCGAACTGGCACAATACTCTGATGCTGAACTCGAAGGGGTATTCCTCCGCAAATATCTCACCAGTCGTTTGCAGGTGTTCCGCTACAAGTCGGAAATCAGCAAACCCTCACGGCGGCTACGCTCTGAGCGTGCATCCCGTCGCGGCCCGATGATTGTCTGCGTCGACAGCTCTGCCAGCATGTACGGTGTCCCGCAGAGGATAGAAGCTTCGCTACTTTCGAAACTGGAGGAAACAGCCGAGCGGCTTAACCGAGACTGCTTCCTGATAGACTTCTCCGTCGGAATCCGTCCTATAGAACTCCGTTTAAGGCGCAAGAAGCGTTCCATGGAGCGGATGGGCCTGCGGCAGGAGGATGCCGAACGCTTTGAGAAGGGCTATTTCCCCTTCCTTGGCGGAGGAACTGATGCGCAGAAGATGCTGAACCTGACGTTCTGTCTGCTGGACAACGGCGAGGACAGATACATGAACGCCGATGTCCTTTGGATAACCGACTTCCTGATTCCCAGAACCACTGAAGACCTGATGAAGCGGTTCAAGGAGTATCAGGCCACCGGCACCAAGTTCTACGGCTTCAAGATTGGACAAGGCGAAAGCAATTGGGACAAGTATTTCGACAAGATCTACGAGGTGCATTACAAGCAGCCAAGGCGATACTAAAATAACAATAAAACAGGTCAAACAATCTTGAAGCGCACGCGGAATGAGCGCTCGTGCTCGTCCCAGTTGGTGCCCAGCATCTCGAAGCGCCCTATCTGGCCCGTCGAGCGCACATGCTTGCCGATGCAGGGGCAGACGTCGTAGTCGCCGATGCGCACCAGCCGGATGGTGTCGGAGGCATCGTCGGGCAGCCGCTCCGTCGAGACGTCGTCAGGCAGTTCGTCGCGACTGACAAACTCGAAGGTGACGGGCAGGTCGGCCTCAATCAGCTCGTTCATTCTGCGCTCAATCTCCTTCTCCTCCTGCCGCGTGGGCTTATGGTCGAGGTGGAAGCTCATCTTGCTCTTCTTCCGCTCGACGTGGGCATTGTACGAGCGTCCGCAGCCGAAGAGCTGAATCATCGTGCGGTTCAGCAGATGCTCAGCCGTGTGGGCAGGCGGGAAAGACACATCGCGCTCTTCAAGCATCTCGTAGTCGTTGTTCTGTTTAGAAGCCATTTCAAAAACGGTATTTAGCCTTTACGGGCTGCAAAGATACAAAAAAAAAGTGAAAAGTGAAAGGTGAAAGGTGAAAAGTGGAAAAAAATACGTAACTTTGCGCTTGTTTTGAAACATGACAGAAACAATATGTTAAAACTTTCCGAATTACAGCTGGTCAGTTCTCGCAAGGCGCTCAACGACATTCCTGAAGGGAAGGTGCTCATCAATACCATCAACGCCCACTCCTACAACGTGGCCCAGAACGACGACCTCTTTGCACAGGCGCTTGCCGGCGGCGACTATCTCATTCCCGACGGTGCCTCGGTCGTCAAGGCCTGCCGCTGGCTGAAAGGCAAGTCGCAACCCGCGGAGCGCATTGCCGGCTGGGACCTGTTTGAATTCGAAATGCGACGCTTGCAAGCGAAGGCTGCCAATGATGGCCGCCAGCTTCGTGTCATGTTCATGGGCTCATCCGAGCGCGTGCTGCAGCTCATCCGCGAGCGGGCTGCCAAGGACTATCCGCAGCTCGACGTCGTCACCTACTCCCCACCCTACAAGCCCGAGTTCACCGCCGACGACAATGCCGCCATCATCAGCGCCATCAACGCCGCCAACCCCGACCTGCTCTGGATAGGCATGACCGCCCCGAAGCAGGAGAAGTGGACCTTCCAGCATTGGCCGCAGCTCAACATCCATTGCCACGTGGGCACCATCGGCGCCGTCTTCGACTTCTACGCAGGCACCGCCCAGCGCGCACCCCTCTGGTGGCAGCGCCACTCGCTGGAGTGGCTCTACCGCCTGCTTAAAGAGCCCCGCCGCATGTGGCGCCGCTACGTCGTGGGCAATCCGCTGTTCCTGTGGAACGTCCTCTCAGAGAAGTTTTAGCTTGAGCACTACCGCCGAGCGCGCAGCCACCTGGATACGCGCCGCCTCCGACGCATTCAGCGTCAGTTCCTGCGTGCCGCCGTTCAGCAGGTCGGTGGCCGTGTACGTGCCTTCGCTCATGTTCAGGAATTCGAAGGCGTGCTGGGGAATCC
>JAEEGJ010004110.1_pt1 | contig 51074 bp, 40 predicted proteins | sample 8958761 | NCBI WGS metagenome assembly JAEEGJ01 (sample SAMN16246546, study PRJNA631951) | gut metagenome | biome: gut microbiome; feature: rumen; material: RS-attached | host: Bos | place: Iran: Karaj | collected 2018-10
GTGGAGGGCAAACGGCGTGTATGCAACGTACAGGTGTGGAATGCCAGGAAACGCCGCTACGAACCACTCAAACCCAAACGCATCTATCGTGTGGCAGGCACCGACTATATCCTTCTCCACCACGGCAACGGTCATGTGTTCATCGGTGTCCGGGTCATCGACGCCGCTGTGTGTAGCCACACGAAAGCATTGTTGGTATATCTTAGTGACTATCTTGATTTTATAATCGGTGACCAGTATATGCGGCCAGAAGGCCGCATCCGTGTGCGGTAACGCCGTAGAGGGTCGGGAAATGGTGCGTTCCAGAACTCCGGCGGCAACCGATAACGCGGTTGCCGCCGGTGTCGCATCGCGGCATATCATTTACAACGTCATCGGAGCTTCGCTCTGGTGATGTTGTTCTTTCCCACTAACGCCTTCATCAGCCGTTCGAGTTTCGCCCGTTATCCGTTCGTTGTCTGTCAGGGTGACAGAAAACGTTCAAACAACTTGTTATCCAGAAATGGCAGATTGAGGGAGGCACATCGTTGTGCCGAAAAATGCCAAAGTTTTTTAATAATAGTTAATTCCCGAATCGCTAGCGGTGATATAGCTTATTTTTTGTACCTTTGTACCTTGCCCGTGGTACGGGTGATACGGGTAATTAATTGTTATATAGTGTTTTATAGATATTTATTATTGTATTAGAATTGTTATGAAAAGTAGAGTAGGAGCCATTTTGGCACTCTTTGTGGGATTATTGATTTCGTTGCCCGCATGGGCTCAGACCACCACTTCGTCTATAGTGGGACGGGTGGCCGATGTTGACGGGCCGCTGCAGGACGCTTTGGTCACGGCAGTGTATACGCCATCGGGCATAACCTACCACGCGTTGACCAATGCCAACGGCATGTACCGCATCAACGGAGTGGTGGCGGGAGGCCCCTATACCATAAAGGCAGAGATGCAGGGACACAGAGCTGCCGAGCGGCTGAATGTGTCGGCACCGCTGGGCGACAAGGTGGAGGTGGATTTTGAGTTGCCGGTGTCGGCCACTACGCTCGATGTGGTGGTGATAAGCGACGATGCAGCCAATTCGGGCATGGATGTGCAGAACTCGGGTGTTGCCACCCATATAGACAATAGGACACTCATGGCTGTGCCCACCGTGAGCCGCAGCCTGAACGACATCATGCGGTTGACCCCGCAGGGGACAGCTTCGGGCACCGGTTTTACTGTGGGTGGCGGCAATTACCGCAGTTCGGCGGTGACGGTGGACGGAGCGTCGTTCAATAATGCATTCGGCATTGGACCGAGCCTGCCGGCAGGAGGCAGCCCGCTGTCGCTCGATGCGATAGAACAGGTGTCGATAAGCATTACGCCGTTTGATGTGAGACAGAGTGGATTCCTGGGCGGAGCCATCAATATGGTGACCAAGCAGGGCGGCAACGAATGGCATGGCTCTGTATACGATTACTATACCAGTAGCGGGCTGAGCGGTAGGCGGCTGGGCAATGTGGAGCTGTCGCAGGCCAGCGCGCTGAACAATGTGACGGGGTTCACGCTGGGCGGCCCCATAGTGAAGGACAAGCTGTTTTTCTTCCTGAATGCAGAATACACGCCCGAGCGGGTGCAGGGAGCGACGGCACAGGCCCGCCAAGACGAGAACAGCGAGTGGGGAGGCAACGGTTACAACCGTCCTACCGTTGGCAGGATGGACAGCATAAGGAATTATTTGATAAATGAATATGGCTATGATCCCGGGGCTTATGAGAACTACTCGGTCGATGCTTCGGACTATAAACTGCTGGCCCGTTTGGATTGGATAATCAACAGCGACAACCGGTTCAACATCCGGTTCAGCCACACCCACACCACCATGTTGGAGGCGTCGAGCTCGATGACGGGCATAGGAGGCACAAACACACCTTTCAAGGTGAACGGCGAGAACTATTCGTTCAACCGCCAGTCGGAAGGACGCCTGTCAAACTATGCGCTGATGTTCCAGTCGGCACGGTATACCAAGAACCAGGACTTCTCGTCGGTGGCTGCCGAGCTGGACAGCCGACTGTTTGACGGTCGGGGCAACAATGTGTTGCGGTTCACGATGTCGTATCAAAACGAGCCTCGCGGTCACTATGGCAAGGATTTCCCCACGGTGGATATACTGGAGCCCTATACCAACAGCGACGGGGTGCGCAAGTATGCCGTATACACCACCTTCGGTCTGGACCCCTTCACCTACCAGACCGCCAACCGCGTGAGGACCATTAATGTGACCGACGAGCTGACATATAGCACCGGAATACATACGCTGGTGGGCGGCGTGCAGCTGGAGCACAGCAATATCCGCAATGTGTATATGGCCGGTGGCGGTGGCTGGTATGTGTTCGACTCGTGGGATAGCTTTGTCAACAAGCGCGACCCGGTGCTATTTATGGTCTCTTTTGCCAGCGGGGCAGACCCGATGGCTTTGCCCGAATATGTGTTCAATTACATTCAGCCTTCGCTGTATGCACAGGACGAGATGGAGTTTGGCCGATATTTCAAACTGACAGCGGGATTGCGGCTGGAGATGCCCATGATAAGGTTTGCCAACGACAACTACCATGCGGGTTTTGCCCGTGTGGTGGAAGAGAACCCGGGCAGCACATTCGACGGGAAGAATCCGGGCGATATGCCTGGGGTGCAGGTGAATGTGTCGCCGCGTGTGGGCTTTAACTGGGATGTGGCCCAAAACCGCAAATTGATAGTGCGCGGCGGGACGGGGTTGTTCACGGGACGGATACCCAATGTGTGGCTGGTGAATGCCATTTCGAACTCGAATGTGATGCGGATAGAGTATGTAGCCAATCCACTGACCCATAATGCTGTGATGCCTTTCAGCCCCGACCGGTCGGAGATAGTGGGCAGGGTGGCCGAGGGACAGGAATCGGCTTTGCCCAAGAACGCTGTGATACTGGCCAAGGATTTGCGGATGCCTACCACTTGGAAAAGCTCGTTGGCGGTGGATGCCAAACTGCCATGGGGAGTGAAAGGAACATTGGAAGGGATATATAGCTACAACTTCCACGAGGTGGTGGCCACCACACTGGGCTATGTGGAGGGAGAACCCGTGCAGCTGCCCGGCGAGCCGACGGGCCGCGTGAGCTATGAGCAGGAAGGCGTGGGCAACAACATGTCGGGAACATACTTGCACAACAATGACAAGCTGCATGGACGCTATGTCTCGCTGACGGCACAGCTGGAGAAACGTTTTGATTTCGGCCTGAACCTGACGGCTGCATATACTTACAGCTCCGCACTGGCAGTTCACGACGGGGGCGGTGACGCGGCAAACACTCTCACGCAGGTGAGCAATGTGGACGGCGATAACTGTCCGGAGTTGGGGTATACGGCTTTTGTGTCGCCCCACAGGCTGATTGCCACGGTGAACTATACCATATATGAGGGACGCCGTACCGCCACGCGGGTGGGCATGATGTATGAAGGCTATCATGTGGGTATGGTGAACGATGTGGCCTATTCCGGCCTCTCGTATCTGATGAATGGAGTAGGAGGAATCTCTGCATCGAGGCTGGTGTATGTGCCTACCGACGAGGAACTGGACGGAATGCCTTTTGTGACCGACGAGAACCGCGAGGCCTACCGCCAATATATAGCCAACGACCGGTATTTGAGCCATCATCGGGGCGAATACAGCAAGCGTGGCGCAATGCTTGCCCCGTGGCACAACCGTTTGGACATGAAGGTGTGTCAAGAGATATACTTTGATGTGAAGGGCCGGAGAACCACTTTGGAACTGGGCGTGGACTTGGTTAACGCCACCAATCTGTTGAACAGCAATTGGGGAACATACAAGCAGATAATCAGCCAGACCATACTGGAATATGCCAATGGCAAATACTCTTTCAAGGAACCGAAGTGGAATGTGTACAACAATCTCCTTTCGGCTTGGCAGCTGTTGCTGCATGTGCGGTATTCGTTTTGATGGATAATGCTTTCATACGGCCTCCCTATTTGGTCTTTGCACCCCTGCAAGGCTATACCGACTGTGTGTATCGCCAAGCCCACTGCGAAGCGGCAGGGGGAGTGGACGAGTACTATACCCCTTTCGTGCGGTTAGAGGGCGGAGAGCCACGACGCAAGGATTTGCGCGATATAGATGCTGAACGCAACCACGGGGTGCCTACGGTGCCGCAGGTGATAGCCCGCGACCGCGAGGAGTTTGCGCGGCTGTGCGACTCTGTGCAGACGGCAGGCTGGCGGCGGTTGGACCTGAATATGGGATGCCCGTTCCCCATGCAGGTGAAGGCTGGCAGGGGCAGCGGGTTGCTGGCAGATGTGGAGCGAGTGGCGGCTATTGGCGAGGAGATGAGGCAGCGGAGGGAAGTACGGTTCTCGGTCAAGATGCGGCTGGGACAGGAGGATGCGGAAGAATGCTTGCGGCTGGTGCCAATATTGAATGAGATGCCGCTGGAGCATGTGACGATGCATCCCCGATTGGGCAAGCAGCAGTATAAAGGCGCGCCGGACAGGGAAGACTTCGGACGGTTTGTGGAGGCGTGCGGGCAGCCGGTGGTATATAACGGCGACTTGCTTTCGGCGGAGGATGTGTCGGCAGTGATGCGGCGGTGGCCTATGCTGAAAGGGGTGATGATGGGGCGCGGGTTGTTGGCTCGGCCATGGATGCTGTCGGGTCGGGAGCCGCTTGCTGTGGTGCGCGAAATGCATGCGAAGATATATGACTATGCCGTGTCAGCGTTGCAGGGCGACAGCCAGATATTGGCACGGCTGCATGCCTTTTGGGAATATCAGATTGACTTGTTGGACAAGAAGCAGTACAAAGCCATTATGAAGAGCGGGTCGCTGAGGAAATACCGCGAAGCAGTGGCTGGCTTGTTTGGGTAGAATTTAGAAAAGGGCAAGTTGCCGAATGCCTTGCGCGCAGTAGTGCTGGTAGGGGCAGGCGTAGGGCTCGAGGCAGTGCTGGCCCGTGGGGGTGGTGGGCTCTTTGGTATCGAGAGCGATGTCCTTCATAATCGAGATGTTATGGGCAATGGTGTCGGATTGGGCAGCAAGGTCGTCGGTGAGGTCGACAATGGTGAAAGGGAGCTCGGAGTTGTTAGATTGTTCGGAGGAGCCGGGGTTGTCGGCAGGAGGGTTGGCGTGGATAACATTGAAGCTGTGCAACGGGCGGCAATGGGCTATAACGTAGTGCTGTATGGCAGCGTCGCGGCGGTAGGTGTCGCTAAGTTTTGAGCCTGATTTGATTTCGAAGATGTCGAGCGAGCCGTCGGGGCGTTGGCATACTATGTCGGCCAGGACGAGGACATCATCGTATAGAAAACCAGCCTCAAAGAGTACTGCCTCGGGGTTTTCGTCCAGCAGTTTGGCAGTGTGTTCGGGGTAGGCGCTGGTGTTGCGGCCGAGGTCAAGACTGATGTTGTGACCGGTGGGGAAGCTGTCGCGGACGGCTTGCTCGAAGTCGCGTCCGCGGTCGAAACGGCGCATCTGCTCGGCAGAATAACGTGCGAGGTTGGGACGGTGCACGTCGAGCCATAACGCACGGTCGCACTGCAGACCTCTTATGTATTTGGACTTGGTGAGTAGATACCCTTTTGCCATATTGGTCAGGACTTTTTGCGGAGGCGGCGTGCTACGGGGCCGTTGTTGGGTTCGGGTTTGAATTGAGAGAGGCGGTCCAATAATGTGTCTGGACTGTCTTCGGCAATAAGGTATTTGGCTCCCGAGAGGTCATAAAATCCCTCATGTTCCATGTTTTTCAACATCTCTATCATGGGCAGGAAGAAACCGTTGGTGTTGAGTAGTCCCATGGGTTTGCTTATGAGGCCAAGCTGGTTGGCTACCAGCACTTCGAAGATCTCATCGATGGTGCCTATACCGCCGGGGAGGGCGATAAAAGCGTCGCTGTTTGCAATGAGATATTCTTTGCGTTCGGCCATAGAGGCGACACGCACCAGTTGGGTGACGGGCTGGGAGAGGATGATTTCCTCGGAAAAGAAGGATGGAATGACGCCCACGACGCGACCGCCGTTTTCGAGCGAGGCACTGCTCACGGCACCCATGATGCCGAGGTTGCTGCCGCCATATAAAAGGCTGTGACCCTTTTGGGCGAGGAGTTTGCCCAGGAGTGTGGCCGCAGCAGTGTATTGATTGTTGCGCGGGAGCGAGGCTCCACAGAAGACGGATATGTTCATAACGGTAGGGTTTGCGGGTTGTTATCGTTTCCAGGCTCCGATGACTTCACCGATGTAGAGGGTGTGGACTCCGGCACTGAAATCGGCATACCATTTCTTGGGAGTGTCGTTGCGGAAGTCGGCTGGGGTTTGGTGCAAAGCTGTAATGGTTTCGCACTCAATGACGAGGTCGGCCTCTGAGTAATAAGGAGTGCCATGCTCGGTGTAGGCGACATGGAGGCCGAGGGCAGATGCTTTGTCGCCGTCGCGGCCGCTGTGCGAGCCGAGATACTTCTCTATCTTGGGGTCGGAGAAGTGCATGATGGTGAAGCGGGGGTAGCGTTCCATGAACTCGTAAGTGTAGCGGGCGGGAGCCACGTAGACGGTGATGGTGGGACGATTGTGGCCGAGGTAGTTGCCAATGGAGCCCCAGCCGATGGTCATGGCGTTGTTGACGGTGGTGTCGCCACTGCAGAGGATAAGGTTCTCGGTAAAGAAGGTGAAGCCGTTTTCCTCAAAATCCTTTTGCACATTGATGGTTTTCAGTTCCGTACTATGGGAAGAGGTGGAATCCTGTTTTTTGTCTGGAGCGTCGGAATTGGTGTTGAAACGGCCAAAGATGGCGGCTTTAAGGAGTGCAAAAAAGGAATGTTTCATAAAGGAAAGAGAATGATTAGTTGTTCTTCTTGTATTGATTGAAATGCGCCCAGTCTCGTTGGCGGAATTTTATCCATAGTATTTGGAGGAAGGCGAAGAGGAGTGCCAGCAGGATGTCGGAAAGGATATAGGGCAGAATTTCATGGAGAGAGAAACTGTGGGAAATGAAGATTTCGACCAGGATAATGAGTAGCGTGCAAAAGGCGAAGAAGAGTAGGTTCTTGACAAACAGGCTGATGAAATCCTTGCCAGTAATCTTTTCGTCAAGACCAAGGGCAAGGTGATATTCGGGCATTAGCAATGCAATTATTTTGGTCCAGAATGGGCTTTTTGTATTGTCAGACATGTTTCTCTATTATAATAACGTCTTTTGCTAACGCGAATTGGGGACATTTATTGTGAACAGAAATAATTGTTTTGCGAAGTGGCTCGGTTCGTATTGCCGTTTAGGCGGTAAACAGGTCAATAATCTTTGGGAGGAAGATGATAAGCCCCACAATGGCGGCAGCGATGGCTGTCAGCAACACAGCGGCGGCCCCCAGGTCTTTGATGTCACGTTTGCGGTCGTCGCGTTCGGCTTTGACGAAGTCGGCCGTGCGTTCAAGGGATGAATTGACTGCCTCGGCGGAAAGTACCATACCGATGACAATGGTGACGGCTATCCATTCGTAGGCCGAGATGCGGAATAGGAATCCCGCAATGATAACGCAGACGGCGACAAAGGCGTGAATCCAGGCGTTGTGCTCTTCGCGAAACAGGACACGCAGTCCGGCAAAAGCGTAGCCGAAACTCTTGATTCTTTTCTTGATGGAGAACTTATCGTTTTGCATTTGTGGGTTGTTTTGCATAAAACTACAATTGATGCTATTTCTCAGTTGGGATGATTGATTCCGTTGTTGCCTGTATTTTTTTATTGTTTCGTTTCTGCATTTTCGCCGCGCAGGGTGCGGGCTAAAGCAACTCCTCCGACCAGCCGTGACCGAGGTCCCAGTGATAGTCGACTACAAACTCGAAGTCCACGGGTAGGTTGAACTCATCTTCTATCAGTTCGTGTAGCTTTTCGGCATCCACTTCGTGACCGGCCACGCCGTCGTGCAGCCAACTACCGACGCAGACGTAGAAGCGGTTGGTCTTCTCGTCGAGGAAGATGCAGCCTCGGGGAATAAGCGTGTAGTTGTGCTCTTGGTAGAAGATGGAGCGGGTGTCGCCCTTGGCTTCGGCACGGTGGTGCTGCTTCTGCCAGTAGGTCTTGTGCAACTTCCCTATGGTGGCGCGGCCGTTGACGAAGGTGGCCTGCTCAGCATCTATCTTCTCTACGCCGAAGAGCGACTGGTTGGCTACGTCGTACCAGAAGATTCCGAGCTTTGGCTTTCCGTTGTCGAGGAACGGCGACATCGAGTCGATGAGGCTCTTGTGCACCTCACTGTTGGTGAGGTTGATTCCATTTCTGTCTTTAGTCATAATAATAATAACGATAGTATTGATTCTTTATTATGTTTTGGCTGCCGCGACGAGCCGCAGAAGACTGCTATGTGCATAATGATTAATTAACGACTCGGGGCAGCCTCTTTTATCTCTCTGAGTTTATTTGCGATTTCATCTACTTGTTTCCTTTTCCAGCCCAATCCACTTGTGAAAGTAAGTGTACGTCTGCGCCTAGTGTCAGATATCTGTATTACTTTTATAATGTAGAACAAGAAAGGTGCTAGAATATGAAAATCGCAATAATCCAAATCACACAGGGGTATCTCTTTTTGCTTTGGACGAAAGAGCCAGTTGTAATGCCATAGACTTAGAGTTTTGTTGTCATTGTCATACTCGATAGATGTAATTCGACTACCGCCGTACCACAATGTTAGCGGAAGTATCATCACCACAACATAGGGGAGGATTGAGGGTATTGCATAAAGTACAATCTGTTTAATGGTAAGATGGTCCAAGAGTGTTGCACCCACAAATACATCGACGACTAGAACGCATGCAATCGAGTACATTAAGTATCTAAAAATGATGCTTATCCTACTTTTGGGATTTGTATATTTCATCGCTTTCTCGGTAGGGGAGTATTGCATGTCTATGTTCATTGTAGATAGTCATTACACTATTACATATTGTCTTCGATACTTTTGAACTTTTCCTCTGCGCCTTTACACCCTTTGAACATGGGGAAATCGCCAAGGAATTCTTCATAGTTCTCGTATTCGGCTAATGCAATGTCTATTGACATCAGGTCCATGAGGCTTATTAGTTTCTGGTCACCCTCTTCGCTGGAGTAGTTCTTTTGTGCGTTTGTGAACAACTTGTTGGATTTGGGATAGCCGCATAAGTAATTGAAGAGGTAGTTGCCGACACCCTCGCTGTGGCCGTCGTCCAATGTGGTATCGGTAAGTATGAACAGACAGTCATTCTCATCCAGCGGGATTCCGTTGGCCAGTTTGTCCTCGATAGTTGCCCACGTTATTTCATCTGTTGTGGCGGAGTCGTTTGCTGTTCCGCTCATGCAGGCGGTCATCATTCCGAGGGTGCACAGCATAGCGAGAGTAATGATTACTTTCTTCATAAACCTTTACATGGATTGTTATGCATCATTTTTTTTCTGCGGGGTTTTGTTGAGGCGCGGCGGCTTGCCGCCGCGCCCCAATGTTGCCCAGAGGTTATTTCTTCTGCCAGCGCTTGAGCTGCGGGAAGTACTGGCGGAGCTGTTCGCGGTACTCGTCGGCAGTGAGGTGCTGGCCCGTGTTCTTGTTGAACTCGTCGACAAACTGGACACAGAAGTCTATCATCTGCTCCATGGTGCACTCCTGTGTGAACTTGCCGTCGGCGAAGCAGTACTTGCAGTAGTCGGGATTGTCGCTCGTGACCTCATCGGTCAGCGGCATTCCGCAGCTCTGGCAATAGCGTTGCTTGGGGGCACCGGGCTTGCGCTGCAGGACGGCATAGACCTTAGCCATAATGTCGGTGGCACGTAGGTGGTAGTTGGTGAGCATCTCGTCGGGCGTGCCGCTCTCGCCAAACTTGTCGTCCACGGCCACATACTCCATCGGTGTGGGGCAGTGGAGGGCGAGGGTCTGGGCCACGCTGTCGCCGAGGCCGCCGTTGAAGAGGTGTTCCTCGCAGGTGACTACGGCACCGGTCTTCTTGGCGCTGGCCACGATGGCCTCCACGTCGAGCGGCTTGATGGTGTGGATATTGATGACTTCGCAGCTGATGCCGACTTTCTCGAGCATCTCGGCAGCCTGCAGGGCTTCCCACACAAGGTGGCCACAGGCGAAGAGGGTCACGTCCGTGCCCTCGCTCAGCAGCTGGGCCTTGCCTATCTCGAACTTCTCACCTTCGGGCAGGAAGCAAGGCATCTTGCTACGTCCGAGGCGCAGATACACGGGTCCGACATGCTCGGCGGCGGCCAGTGTGGCGGCCTTTGCCTGGTTGAAGTCGGCGGGCACCAACACAGTCATATTGGGCAGCACCTTCATCAGGGCGATGTCCTCCATGGTTTGGTGCGTGGCGCCGTCCTCGCCGAGCGAGATGCCGGCGTGCGAGCCGCAGATTTTCACGTTCTTATTGCTGTAGCACAGCACTTGGCGTATCTGGTCGTAGACGCGGCCGGTGACGAACTCGGCGAATCCCCCGATGAAGGGTACCTTGCCGCAGAGGCTCAGGCCGGCGGCGATGCCGACCATATTGGCCTCGGCGATGCCGCACTGCACAAAGCGCTCGGGAAATTCCTTGGCGAAGCCGTCCATCTTGACGCTGCCTTTCACGTCGGCGCTCAGCGCGACGACATTCTCATTCTTGCGGCCAGCCTCAACAAGGCCTTCGCCCATACCGGCGCGCAACTCTTTCATTGATTGTTTTTCGTAGTGAGTCATAATATTAATGTTTTGTTGTTTATTCTTTTTTATTGGTCGGACTTATCAGACTAGTCCGACTAGTCTGACTAGTCCGACAGGTCCGACCTAGTCCGACCACTCAGTTTACTCTGTGTTATTATTCCTGTAGTTTATTCTTGCTCGGGTCATTTGTTCTCTTACGCCACCTTCTTGTAGAAACTGCTGTTGCTGCTTCTCTATCAGTCGGCGGAGCATATAGGTTGCTTGGTTAGTAAGTGTGATGCAGAGGTTTGCAAGTTCCTCGTCGTTCATCTTCTGCAATAGGGTCGGATACTCTGCATATATCCTTTCGCCTCGGGCGTACTCGCGCATGGGCTCGTATCGTGGGTGTCCGTTCTTCCATTGTGTCAAATTGTGCTGCCGCAAGTAGTCTTCATAATCCACCAATAACTCTTCCAAGCTGGCTTTGGCCACATTGGTCAGCTTTATCTCCGTCTCGCGCGAGGTGGTGGCAGCCTCACTACCCTCGGCGATATTCTGTTTGCCGCTCCTCGCTGCCTGCACCATCTGGTCTATGGTGCGGTCGCCCTTGTCGAGGTAGGTATGCGCAAAGTGATATGTGATGTCGCAGATCATCTCCGTCACCTTGTACACCCGTAGCTTGCGGTATCCACCGAGCGTCTTCAAAAAAGGCTTAGGCTCATTGCTCATTGCTTGTGATTTTTATTGTTTATTGTTTTGTTGTTGTCTGTCAGACTTGTCCGACTAGTCCGACTAGTCCGACCAGTCCGACCATTATTCTCTCAAATAACTGCTGCCTATCTCGTAACTCTTCATGACAATATCCTTTACATAATGCCTCGCAGCCAGGCAAACAGCTCGTCCAGCGCGTAGTCGCCGCTGTGCGGTCGGTTCCAGGCCAGCAGGAAGTTCACGTCGCATCCCGCCTCGTTCAGCTTCAGTGCCAGGTTCAGCGGCACGGGGAATCCCGTGTCGCGGTCTCTCGCCCCGTGGCGGATATACCAGTGGGGGGCCACTTTGTGGCTGTTTTTGTCCTTCGAGTTTTTATTTTCCTTCCCGTCGATGCCGATAAAGTTCATTGGGTTCATCAGATAGACGTTGTCTATCACCTCCTTGGACAGGTCGGTGCCGTTCTTGAAAGCGCTGAACACGGTGAAGTTCACACTGCTGCCGTCCTTTCCGCCAAACTCCTCGTTCTCCGCCGAGGCCAACTGTCCCAACACTCCCTTCGTGTCGAAAGCGGGTGCGGTCTTCAGCGGTTGTGTGCTGGCCACATAGTTCAGATACCGCTGCATATCCAGCCCCACCACATATTCGCCCCGTTGGGGCTGCGGTGCACGCATGGCCGGCAAAGCCATCTTCTTTCCTCCGTTTATTGGGGGCATACCTCCCATCCGTTCTTCGTTGAACGAGAACCCCAGCGTGTCGCTGATGTCCGCGCCGGCGTTCTTTGCCGTCTGCGCCGAGCGTATCAGCTCGCTCCGCAGCAGCTCCATATAGTTGTCGGCCGTCACGGGGTTGCCGTTCCAGTCCTTCAGGTTCAGACTGTTGATATATTGAGGGAATTGCTCCTTCAGCTGGTTGCTGATGGGCAGCAGCGTGGCGTTCCGTTGGCGGCTCGGCGTTCCGTTGAACAGCCATTCATACGCCATGTCCGCGTGCTCGAGGTCGGTAATGGGGCAATAGCACACGGCGGCAAACACATCGTCCTTCTCCTTGGCGGCTCCCATGGCCTGCAGCATCTCCTCGTAGGCGGGATGGTTGCCTGTGGCTCCCACCAGGGCCGACATCGCGCCGCCTGCGCTGGTGCCGTCAACGATGATGCGCTCGGCGTTGCCCGGCATCACGCGGTCGAACAGGCGTAAATAGCGTATGGCGGCCTTCAGGTCGAGCAACCCTTGCGGCGCCCGTCCGTTATATACGTTGTCTTGCACCGAGTTCCGTCCCCGTGCGCCGGGAATGGCCACCACGTATCCCTCCAGCAGTGCCCGTCCTGAGGCGTCGCCAGCCTGGGGCGCACGCGCTTTGGCGGCCATATATCCACCTATGTAGGTGCGCAGCAGTATGGGGGCATCCTTGCCAGCCCCTTCGGGCACATAAACATTCATGTACTGATATGCGGTGTCCTCCACGTTTCTGACATACACAAGATGCTCGTAGGCTGTATATTTCACCACCCGGCCGTCGGGCATGGTGAGTTCGGCTTCGCGGCCGTTGTTGGGATTGAAACTGAGGCCTTGCCTGTTGTGCCCGCAGGCGGCTATTGTCAGGGTTGCAACCACAATAAGTAGTATTCTTCTTCTCATAGGCGTTTGTACTCAGGAGATTATTTTTTTAATATTTGTTTCTATTTACATTTTAACGCGGAATTGGCGGTTTTATTATTGCCGCGTTATTTATTTTTTCTCGCAGCTCTCTGCAACGGGGTGCGATGGTTCGCTGTAGGTTCGGTGTAGGTTCGCTCTTCCATGCTGCTTTTTTTGCGGTGCAGCACCGCTCGGAGGCCTTTTCCGCTGTGTTGTGCTGTGGGTGAGGGTGTGGATGGAATGCTTTGTAAGTGAACCTGATGCGAATATCGCCCCCAGCTTTGCCGAAAGAAAAGTGAAGTATATGATTGGCAGTTGAGGAAAAAAATGTATATTTGCACCCGATTAAATAGCTATAATATGGTTGCAATAGATTATCGCAGAAAGCACTCGCGCCGCATTCCCCTTGTGGCGGCGATGGTGTTGCTGCTTGTGGGGCAGTTCCCCAAGGCGGCACAATGCCAGTCGCCTACGCCGGGAGTGGATATCTTTATGGGGTTGAATTTCAATTTCAGGGATGTTTACTACCAGCGTCAATACGATTTTTTAATAAACCTCACCCCGGGTTTCCGCTGGGACATGGGTAACAACTGGTCCCTTACGGGTCAGGTGTTCGTGCCTATCGTGAACCAGTATGGCGATTACGGCAATGGTTTCAAGTTCAATAACTTTGCCGTGAGCAAGGAGTTGCGGTTGGGCAGCCTCTACTGCAAGGCAACTGCGGGCCTGTTCAGCATGGACCGCTATGGTCTGGATGTCAAACTCTTCCTGCCGCTGGCCGAATGGTTCGCCCTCGAGGCTCAAGGCGGATATGTGGGCTGGCTGAACACTGACCACTTCTGGCGTATTACTGCACCCGACCGTTTTGTCGGGACCGTGGGCGGCGACATCTATCTCAGCAGGTGGAATACCCAGTTGCGCGGTGTGGTGGGCACCTATGTGTATAAGGATTTCGGCTGCGAGGCCGAAGCCATGCGCCACTTCCGCCATTCCACTGTGTCGGTCTACGGGCATTGGAGCCACGACTTCGGCTATGATGCCGGCTTCAAGGTGGTGGTTATGCTGCCGCCCTATCACCGCACCCGCAGAGTGGTGAATTTCCGCCCCGCGTCCAACTTCAGGATAGCTTACAGCGTGATGACCAACACCACGGGCAACCGCATGTACAAGACCGACCCCGAAGAGAACGAACGTGACGGATGGTTCAGCCGCGAGCTGCTGCAATGGGGCAGCCACTCAATGTCACCCGACTTTATTATCAACGAAAAGAGCAAGACAGAATGAAACATCATGTGTTTTTCATAGCGCTGGCCGTCCTGTGGCTGTTGCCCGCACGCGGCTACGCCCAGCAATATACAGGCCTTTCGGGATTGATTCATGTGCCGTCGGCCGAGATGAACCACGAGGGCGACGCCTTCCTGGGTATCCATTATATGAACAAGGCAATGATTCCCGACACGGGCTTTCTGTTCAACGGCGCGAAATACGACACCTACGATTACTACCTGGCGCTGACCCCGTTCCGCTGGATCGAGTTCAGCTATGTGTGTACAAAACGCAAGAGCTCCGCCGACGAACAGCTGTGGAACTATCACCGCAAAGACCGTTCGGTATCGATAAAAATCAGACCGCTGGAGGAAGGACGCTACCACCCCGCGGTGGCCATCGGCTGTAACGATTTCGGCACGTCGGCCTTCAATAAAAACAGGAGCGATGTCCAGCTGTATTTCTTCAACTGGTATGTGGCCGCCACCAAACACTTTGTCTTTTCGGGCAACGAGCTTGGCGTTACGCTGGCCTACAGGCAGTTCTATCGCAAGTATAACGCCAAATGGAACGGTTTGGTGGGGGGTATTACCTTCCGTCCGGCTTTCTTCCCCCAAGCCAGGGCCATAGCCGAATATACGGGCAACGAATTCATCCTGGGGCTCGATGCCGTGCTTTGGCGGCACCTCAGAATCCAAGCCAGCTTGAAGGACTTCAAGTACCCCAACTTCGGCCTCTGCTTCCAGATGAATCTGCTGGGCGACAAGTATGATTATTGAATGGATGCACATTGACTGAAATACAGGCAATTGTATTTTTTAACACAAAAAAATATCAAAAAATCGTTACATGTAAGAAAAAATGTCTATCTTTGCAATGTTGAATGATGATGTACAAGACGGCAGAATATCGCTGTAGTGTACAAGTATTCAATGATTTAGTGGAAAATAATAATAAAGTAAAAACGCATAAAAAATTAAAACAATGACGAAAAAGAGAATTCTTCTGCTCACTGTCGTAGCAGCTATCGTATTCGCAGCATCGTTTGGCATGAGCGCTTGCAAAAAGAATGTTGAAACCAACGGCATTCCCGTTGTGCGCGACACTCTGGTTCCTGGCAAGACTCCTACCTATACTGCTATTTGCCCTCACCATGATGCTTCCGATCCCGCTCGCGTTATGGTCATTGATGGTAGCGATCCTTATGCTATCGTTCACCACACCCACGAGTATATGGAAGGTGAACCCTGCAGAGTTTCTACCTGCGAATGGGCTGGTCACCACCACATTCACGAGGTTTATTTCTGGCGCGGTCACTACGAGGAAGATTGGGATCATCTGGGAGGTTGCTCCATCGACTAATCGTTACAAGTCATAAGTATTATCATCCAGACACCTTGCCGAAAGGCAAGGTGTCTGTGTTTTTATCTGTTCCCGTGGTCACCATTTCGGTTCCGGATTGCCTATAGATTGGCTCGGTGTTCGCTCTTGTTGCCTTTGATTTGGTTTAGTGTCGACTCTGTGTTGCCTTTGAGTTGCTTTAGTGTCGACTCTGTGTTGTCTTTGAGTTGCTTTGGGTCTGACTCCGTATTGCCTTTGAGTTGGGTTAGTACCAACTCCCTATTGGCACTGAACTGGTTTCGGGTTCAGTTGCTCCGGCCTTTCGTCGGGAGTTCTTGCCTGTAATGATCGCCTCACCATTTTTCCCCAAGCCCCTTGCTTCGCAACCCGTTCTTTCTTTGCTCCCAATCCCATTCCGTTTCGTTCCCGTTTCGCTTATATTTTAGCCCTATCTCACTGCTTAATAAATTCTTCTTCACCTTTCGGGTTACGAAAAGCTTGATATGTGCTTACTAAGATGTGAAGAGATAGCGAGGCTGAAAAAAGGCCCCGGGGTAGATGGATGGGATAGGGGAATGAGGCGGTAGGGGGCTTGGGAAAAGCTATTTGAAAGAGACACCGGTTTGTTGGGCGGAGCGGATGGTGAAATGTGCGGTACGTACAGCGGTGTGGCGGGTTTGGTCGAGGGGTCGGAGTATGATTTGGTATTCGCCGGGCATGAGCACGATGCGTTCGTTGTTCGACGCTGGGTCTAAGTCGCACACGTGTTGTAGGCCGTCAGGTTGGCAGGCGAAGATGCTGCCGGTCGAGGGCGTGTTGGACTTGTCGAGAGCCAGTTGGCCGGGCAGGGGGATTTGGAGGTCGGTGTCGGCCCCGCTTTGTATTTTGATGTTGCGGAGGTGGATGGGGGGCAGGGAGAGTATGTCGATGTCGTATTGCCCTGAGAGATAGCTCCGCTTGGCGTTGAGGGGTTGTTGGGCTATGATTTCCGACTCGCCGTGACGGCGCACCACCACGGTGTAGGCTGGCATTGGGAAGGCGGTGCGTTTGTTTTCGAGGTGCAGACGCAGGCTGCCCTGTGGGGCGGAGATTTCCAGGCGGTTGAGGCCGTGGGCGAAGTGGCGGTTGTTGAGCCGGATGGGGGGATTGGTGAAGAAGGTGATATTGTAGTTGGTGAAGGGGTCGACAACAAGGGTGTCGATGGGGTCGGTGGTGCCGTAGTGGTATAGGGTTGTGTAGCGTGGCGTGAGGGTGTGGCTGTCGTAGAACACCACCGGGACATCGGTCTCGTAGGGTTTCTTCTCGCTGTCGAGCAGTGCTATAGTGAGTTGGGCTTTCTGGTCGGAGAGCAGGAAGATGTGTTGAAGGTTTTCGTAGAATGGTTCTTCGTTGGGCAGTTGGGCGAATTGCACGGAGCAGTCGGGGCGGTGGGGGAAGTTGTCGGGGCTGCCGATACCGGTGATGAAAGTCTGTGCAACGGTGCCGGCCAGTTGCAGTTGTTGGGCTATGTCGCAGATGTTGTCTTCGCTGTCCGTGAGGCCGTCGGTGATTACGAGGATGATGTTGCGGGCGTGGTTGTCGGCGGGGAAGTCGTTGAGGGCGCTGGTCAAGGCCGAGGCGGCGGTGACGCCTCCATTGGGGACTAGGGTTTTGATTTTGTCCTGCAGTTTGTGGTAGTTATTTGCCTCGAAGGGTACTTCGAGACGGGAGGCAAACGATTCTTTGTTGAGGTGCCCGAACACACGGAGGGCCACTTCGATATTGGGTTGTTGCTGCAGGCTGTCGAGGCAGCGCAGAAGTACTTGTTGGGTGATTTTGATTTTGGTGTTGCTCTGCCAGCGGTCCCACATGCTTTGCGAGCAGTCGAGAATGATAAGAATGCGGGTCTTGTCGGGTGCGGAAGTGGTTTTCTGTGCGTGGGCAATGCCTCCGCCGGCACCTAATGCAATCAAAAACAATAGTATGAACAGTCTGCGCATCATTTTAAACACTGATTCAGTTTGCAAAGATACAAAAAATCACCCACATTGTAAAAATAATGTCGCGTGAAGCAGAAGGCAGGGTTGCCGTGAGTGTTATGGTGATAGGTGACTCCGCCCAACATAGGGTTCGGAATGTGTTGATGTTGATTTTGATTGAATACCCATTCTGTTTGTTTGGACAATACTACATGTGCAAATGCTATAGATAACCACACCGGAGGGGTGAGATAAGAATAACACCGTACACAGTGCGGTGATTGTCTGAGGCAAAGGAATGCGTCCCGAAAGGGACGCGACACGAAAACAAAGAAAAAGAACTCACCTATATCAGAAAAGATTCGATATATTAATTGTTAAATGGGCAAAGAGGATTGATTTTTGACACCTATTAGCAACTGGTTTATCATAGCACATCCACTGATTTGTGCCTATTTAAATAAATATCTTATGTAAAAATGCCTTTGAGTCGAGAAAAAGTCGTATATTTGCATGTTGAAAAAAGTTTTTTGACAAGAGAAACGCATTATTGAGAATTAAATGACTAAGTTAGTGCATCCTTCAAAATAGAGCAGAATTACAATATGTATATTTTTATCGCTGGTCGTGATAGTATTACACCGGGAGAAGATAATAAAGTTGCGTATTATATCTATGAATAGGAGCAGTAACGAAACATTAAACCTGTATTAAACAAACTAGTAGAAGTTATTAATTTGAATTATACCAAATGTTACAGAATCGTACTTGGTTAGCCTTTGCCAATAGAAAAAGGTGTAGACATGCAGATGCAATACATAATCTTGGTTTCATCAGTTGGAGGATGGGGAGAGCTCGTTTTTCATTAGGAGATATAGTTTATCTGTTTTTGTCCGATGAGCGACGTGTACGATTTAAGATGATTGTGACCGCAGAAAACTGCAAGCGTGAAGACCAAGCATATTGGGTAGAAACACCTCCCAATGATATTACTTACAAGTTAGAATTACTTGAAGAGTATGATGGGACAAAACTAAATGAGTCAGTTCTGTGTGAACATGGTTTTACTGGCGGTAAAAGTCTTGAAGGTCCTATTTATAAAAATAAGGAACTCTTGAACTATATAAAATCTATCTTTTAGCATAGGCTATTTGAACGTTGAAAAATAGATGAAATAATGGGTAAAACAGTAACGACATATTTGATAGACGGGGATCCGAAGGGGACACAGTATGTGTTTATTAGCAATAAGATATGCCAAATGTATGTAATTCCTAGGTCAAGCCTTTCTATATTGAATGAGCGTCCGGAGTTGCAGACACCCGCGTTTTATTTTCTTCTTGGAGAAGATGAGGATACTAAGCCCAAGGCTTACATTGGCGAGACTGAGAACTTTCGTGAGCGGGTGAAAGACCATGACAGCAAGAAGACGTTTTGGCAAAAAGCACTTCTTTTTATTTCCAAAGATGCAGCAATGACAAAGGCCGATGTGCAATACCTGGAGCATCGGGCAATTGTAGAGGCGAAGGTGTCCAATACTTTCGTCTTGAACGAAAACAAGCAGACCCCAAAAGCACCAAATCTCCCTGAGTATAGAAAGGACGACATGGATGGATTCTTTGAGGATGTGAAGTTCCTCACATCTTTTATTGGCTGTAATATTTTTGTTATAGCCAAACCCAAAGAAGAACATTTGTTCTATGCAAAGGGGCGAGGATACGACGCAAGGGGCTTTTATGACGCCAATGGATTCACAGTACTAAAAGGGAGCATCATCGCAAAGACGATGGTACCCTCTTTTACTTGGAAAGAGAAACGCGAGAGATTACTCAAAGAATACACCATAAGCAATGGCGACAAGTTGGAATTGGAGTCAGACAAGACTTTCTCGAGTCCAAGCACAGCCGCCGACTTCTGCATCGGAAGCAGCAACAATGGTTGGCTCGTTTGGAAAGACAAGGATGGCCAAACATTGGATGCTGTTTATAGAAAACAATTAAAATAGGATTGTCTACATAATAAAAAATCCCGCAGGGGTTGTGTTGTGGACACTCCTGCGGGATGTTGTTTTTGTGATTGTCTTGATTGACTGACGGGGGGGGCTGGCTTCTGAGGCGGTCAGGCCGTTTCCCTTCTTGCCGATAGGGCGGAGGGGAGGATTAGAAGTCGCCGAGCTCAGTTTCGGGCAATTGGGCAAGGGCACGGGGAAGGTCGTCGGCAGAGAGGACGGAGCCGTGGTATTTGTTGATGCCTTGCATGAAGTCGACACCGTAGCCCATCTCGGTGGTGAGGATGACGCATACGGGTTTGCCTTGGCCGGTAAGTGATTTGGCTTTGGCCATGCCGTCGATGACTTGCTGCATGTCGTTGCCGTTGTTGATGACAACTACTGTCCACACGAAGGCTTCGAACTTGGCTTTGAGGTCGCCGAGGTCCATGACTTGCTGTGTGGTGCCATCGATTTGCTGGTGGTTGTAGTCGATGGTGGAAATGAGGTTGTCGACGTGTTTGGCACCGGCAAACATGACGGCTTCCCATATCTGGCCTTCCTGAAGCTCGCCGTCGCCGTGGAGGGTGTAGACGAGACATTTGTCGCCAGTCATTTTCTTGCCGAGTGCGGCGCCGATGCCGACGCTGAGCCCTTGGCCGAGGGAGCCGCTGGCCATGCGGATGCCGGGCAGGCCGTGTTCGGTGGAGGGGTGGCCTTGCAGACGTGTGCCGAACTGGCGGAAGGTTTTAAGCTCCTCGACGGGGAAGAATCCGCGACGGGCCATCGTGCTGTAGATTACAGGGGTGATGTGGCCTTGCGAGACAAAGAGCATGTCCTGGCCGTTGCCGTCCATGGTGAAGTGGGCGGGGTCTTGGTTGAGGATGTTGAACTGCATGGCAGTCATCCAGTCGGCAGTGCCAAGCGAGCCGCCGGGGTGACCGGATTTGGCGGCAGTGGTCATTCGAAGGATATCGCGACGGACCTGTGTGGCGATAGTTTGGAGTTCCTGGATGGATTTCATTATGAATAGTTGAGTTTAGGGGTTGTTATCTAATTGTTTATTGATGTGCTGTTGCGGGGTGCATAGATATGATGCCGGGTGGCGGAGGTGAGGTGTGACTATGCTGTGGGTTGGGGGAGAAGGGGATGAGCGGAGGGCATCAGAGGCGGAAGATGTACTGGCGGCTGTTCTGGTCGTAGCAGATGAGTTCTTCGCCTTTGCGGGTGCAGGTGACGGAGAGGGCGTTCTCGTGTTCGTCGGTCACGCTGCCGGTGCCCTTGTCGCCTTTCATGGTGATGTGTCCCCATACGCGGCCGTTGGCCCCGTGGCCAGAGATATAGAGTACCTCTTGTTTGGCGGGTTCCTTGCGGGTGACGTTGCGGGTGACGGGTTTTGTTACGGGTGTTTCGATCACTTCAGGCTCGGGTTCCGGTTCGGGTTCGGGCTCCGGTTCGAGAACTATGGTATCAAAAACGGGTTCGGATGTGGACTGATTGTGGCTGCAACCAAAGAAAAGAACGGGTGTAACCATCAAGAAAATCAATGCGATACGTTTAAAAATGCTAATCATAAAACAATATTATTTGAGAATACAAAAATACACAATTCTTTTGAATAAAGAACGCTTTTCGAGAAAAATATTTTGGATATGAGAAAATAATCGTAAATTTGCAAACTCGCTGAATAGGCGATAATGAGTTTTAAAATAAAGAATAGCAATTCAATATGAACAAAAAATCTATTATTGGTTTAGTACTAATATTTGCAATTTTTGTTGGATACATGTGGTGGGTGGCCCCCAGCAAGGAGGAGATTGCCGAGCGCCAGCGCGTGAATGATTCGATTCGCAAGGCATATGCCGACAGCGTGGCGTATGCCGACAGTGTGGCTGCGGTGAAGGCTCACCTCGACAGCTTGGCCGCGCAGGGCGACACAACGGCAAAACGTCAGCTGCAGATGAACCAGCGTGGCGACATGGGCGTGTTTAACGGCAGTGCCTACGGCGACACGGTCAATGTGACGGTGAAGAATGAGTTGATGACGGTGAACTTCTCGAACATGGGTGCCCAGGTGCGCGAGGTGATACTGAGCAAGTATACTACCTACGACAGTTTGCCATTGCAGCTCATTACTCCGGCGGATGACAATATGAACCTTATATTCTCGACTGAGGATACGAGGGTGATAAACACCAAGGACTTGGTTTTCACCCCCTACAGAGAGTATGGCGGAAAACTGGTGCCGATAGCAGCAGACAGCGTTTATGAGATTGCTTCGAACGAGGCGGTGAACTTGCACTTCCGTGCATACGTGGGCGACAGCAACGGCATGAGCGAAAAGAAATATATTGAATTCCACTATGTGGTTGTGGGTGATGAGTATGATGTGAATTTCGAAATCAATTTCCACGGGTTGAAGAATGTGGTGAGAGCCACCGACTATATGGATTTTGAGTGGCACAACCGGATGAACCGACAGGAGAAGGTGGACGCCAGCAGCCGCGGCAGCAAGAACCGCAATAAAGACCCGGAGAAGTTCTATTCGAGCATATACTACAAGGCCGCAAAGGATGATGTGGACGATGTGGGACGTGGCCGCGACGGAGAGAAGAACGTGAAGACTTCGGTGGAATGGGTGGCATTCAAACAGCAGTTCTTCTGCGCCATACTGGTGGCGGACAGCTCGTTTGAGAATGCATACCTGACCCAGACTACCGATAAGAGCAACAAGGATGCACGCTATCTGTGCGACATGAGCAGCACTATAGGCTTGGCCTATAACAGCGGCAAGGATTGCAAGATGGGCATGCATTTCTATTTCGGCCCCACCAAATACCGCGACTTGCACGCCATGCACCGTGGTTTCGAAAAGATGCTGCCTCTGGGATGGTGGATATTCTCGAAGGCGGTGAGCCGCTATCTGATTATCCCGGTGTTCAACTTCCTGGAGACATTCAACTGGAACTATGGTATCATCATCATAGTGTTCACAATACTGTTGAGACTTGTGCTCTTCCCGTTGACCTTCAAGTCTTATCAGGGCTCGGCCATTATGCGCATACTGAAGCCTGAGATGGAGGCGCTGAACAAGAAGTACCCCAATCCGGAGCAGGCCATGCAGAAGCAGCAGGAGATGACCAGGATGCAGAAGAAGGCGGGATACAGCCCCGTGGCAGGATGTTTGCCGGTGTTGATTCAGATGCCCATACTGACGGCTATGTTTATGTTCTATCCTGTGGCTATAGAGCTTCGCCAGAAATCGTTCCTGTGGTGCGATGACTTGTCCACATACGACAGCATTCTGGATTTGGGATTCAACATCCCGCTGTATGGCGACCACATCTCGTTGTTCTGCCTGCTGATGTTCGGTATGCAGTTCTTCTATACGTGGTACACCATGAAGGGACAAAATATGAATGCAGGCATGCCTGGCATGAAATTCATGATGTACTTTATGCCTTTCATGATGCTCTTTATGTTCAACAGCATGGCTGCAGGGCTGAACCTCTACTATTTCTGCTCGCTGAGCATCACCATGCTGCAGATGGTTCTCATCCGCAAGTTCACCAGCGAGAAGAAAGTGCGTGCCCGTATGGCTGCTTACGATGCCAAACATAAAAACACGCCCCAGAAGAAAAGCGCGTTCCAGAAGCGTCTTGAGGAGATGCAGCGCATGACCGAAGAGATGCAGAAACAGCAGCAGAAAAGAAAGTAATTAATCTATAACATACTCATTGTTACTTCTGAGATAATAAAACAAAACAATCAAAATTAAACATTTCAATTATTATGTTAGTAGCTATTGTCGCCACATTTGTAATAGGATATGCGTGTATCGCGCTGGAGCACCCGTTGAGGGTGAATAAAACTGCAACGGCACTCCTTTTGGGAGTCCTGTTGTGGACGATGTATGCCTTGTCCCATGCACAGTTTGCCGGGCTGATACCCGAAGGGTCCACATGGACCAATGAATTGACCCACCATCTGGGTTCCACCGCCGAGATAGTCTTCTTCCTCTTGGGAGCTATGACTATTGTCACCCTGGTTGATGAGTATCAGGGTTTCCGTATTATCACCGACCTGATTACTACACGCAGCAAGAAAAAGTTGCTCTGGACGCTGAGCATTATTACTTTCTTCCTCTCGGCAGTGCTCGACAATATGACTACTGCAATAGTGATGTGTGCTTTGCTCCGGAAACTGATTGCAGACCAGAAAGAGCGTTGGCTGTTTGCGGGTATGATTATTCTTGCCGCCAATGCGGGTGGCGCTTGGAGCCCCATCGGAGATGTGACCACCATCATGTTGTGGATTGGTGGACAGGTTACCACCGTCAATATTATGGTGAAGACCGTAGTTGCCTCGTTGGTGTGCATGGCAGTGCCCTGCCTGATATTGGGAGCCACACTGAAAGGGGATGTCGAATCGCCTGAAGATGTTGATGAGGGTGTCCATATCGATCAACGTTGGCAGCGCCTTATCTTCTTTGTGGGTATAGCTGCACTGGTGTTTGTGCCTATTTTCAAAACCATTACCCACCTGCCTCCCTATCTGGGTATGCTTTTCGGTCTTTCCGTATTGTGGATTCTTACCGAGATTATCAGCCGCAAGCATTCCAAAGAAGATTTTACACTGCCTACTGCAATGAAAACCCTGGAGCACGTCGATTCTCCCAGCATCCTCTTCTTCTTGGGTATATTGATGGCTGTGGCTTGCCTTGAGACCTGTGGTGCTCTGGCCATGTTGGCCAGCGGCCTCAACAACACTTTTATTGACATGCATATGGGTGATGAGCCCATAGGATTCTTCCTGATAGATTTGATTATCGGTGTTCTTTCGTCCATTGTCGACAATGTGCCTCTTGTGGCAGCCACCATGGGTATGTATCCTATTCATGGTGCCGAGGTGATGTTTGAGCCCAACCATCCCTTCTGGGAGTTCCTGGCCTACTGTGCCGGTACTGGCGGAAGCCTCCTTATTATCGGTTCGGCTGCCGGTGTGGCTGTGATGGGTATGGAGAAAATCGACTTTATTTGGTATCTTAAGAAAATCACCCCGCTGGCCTTTGCTGGATATATAGCCGGAGCCATCGTCTTTATATTGATGGACGTAACCTTATTTGAGAAAATTGCATGGCTTCGAGATTTGGCATAGCATTCCAAGAGTGGCGCAGCCATAGCTGGGGCAGAAAGATTTTTGACATAGTTGTATGGCTTTTTGCCCTGGCTGGATTTTCCATCATAATGGCGTGGGCTGTGTACCGTCTTGGGTTTACAAACAACTCGGGTTCGGTTGACCGCAATTCGCGCTTCATGCTTGAGGTGGACGAGATGGAGTCGATGAGCGATTCCACGGTCTCACAGCAACGGGTGCAGCAGCGTTGGATGCAGCAGTATGTGAAATTGGCAGCATTCAGCAGGTTCTATCCCACCAATGCGCAGCTTATCACCCAAGCGGCACAATACGGGCATGACCCTATGCTGGTGGACCGAATGATTGCAGCATCTTCGCTTTATGTAGAAGACCTCTCGGAATATAATCAATTGCTATCCGAGGTGAACGCGGTGCTTGCCAAGTATCCCCAGAAGGAGTCGGGCAATGTGATACCGTGGATGACAGGGGTGGAATGGCCGGCATTGAAGGATGCCATTATCCGCGACAAGGCACTTATAACCGAGGCTGGACGCCTCACGGGCGTTGAGCCACGACTGATTGTGGGATGCCTTATCGGAGAGCAGATTCGCCTATTCAATTCCAACCGCGAGAAAATCAAGAAATACCTGGGACCGGTCAAGGTGCTAAATGTGCAGTCGCAGTTCTCGTATGGGGTTAACGGCATCAAGCTCTCCACGGCAAAAGCCATCGAAGAGCACTTGAAAGATCCCACATCCGAATTCTATATGGGTTCGCGATATGAGAATTTATTGGACTATACAGTGAATGGTGACCGTCAAATTGATGAGCGATACAACCGCCTGGTCGATTACCGTAATCACCTTTATTCATATCTCTACACGGCATGTATTCTGCATCAGACCATGGTGCAGTGGAAGCGTGCGGGATATGACATCAGCAACCGCCCCGACATTCTGTTTACCTTGTTCAATGTGGGGTTTTCGCAGTCAGTGCCTAAGCCCAACCCTGTGTGTGGCGGTAGCCATATCACCATACATAACAAGGTATACACTTTCGGAGCTATAGGATTCGACTTCTACTATTCCGGCGAGTTGGCTGAGGACTTTCCTTTCTGGCGCGAGCGTTTTGTTCCTGGAGATAAGGACTTGACCGAAGAGGAAATAGCTTATATACAGGGCAGCGTGAGTAATTGCAAGAGGCCGCCGCGTGGTTGGGAGTATACCAAGAAAGACAGTACAACCACCACTTTGAAGACACCAGACTATGTAGCCACCTTCGAAGAAGATGATGAGTACGCCGGCACTTATGCCAATGAATAGCCAATGTCGATACCGGATGGAAAAGACTTTTGAATAGCTATTTGGTGTTGATGCAGAAAGATTTACAAGATGATGGGCTTTTGGGCGTAGAAGGAGTGGGTGATTTTATGATTCGGTATCATTCAAAAAGGTGAAAAAGTGATTGGTTTTGGATGTTGGCTGTGAAAAATGGATATGTGTTTATTGTTGTGATTCAGTGTATTATTGCAAAATAGTATTTTTTTTTAATAGAAACGCTTGATATTTCAAAAAAAAGTAGTACTTTTGCAATCGCTTTTTAGAAAATCTCAGTGTGGATTGTTGATGCTCTTTCCCGGTGAGACAACAAGTAGAAAAAGGAATTGAACAAAGTTTTTTAAAGAAATGGCAAAGAAAAATAAAGACGCAAGAGTGCAGGTTATTCTGGAATGCACCGAGCAGAAAAATAGCGGTGTTCCCGGCATGAGCCGTTATATCACCACTAAGAATAAGAAGAACACCCCTGAGCGTTTGGAGCTCAAGAAGTACAACCCGTACTTGAAGAAAATGACTGTTCATAAAGAAATCAAATAATATAGGAGATAAAGAACTATGGCAAAGAAAGTTGTTGCAACCCTGAAAACCGCTACCGGAAAGAGCTATGCCAAGGTAATCCGTATGGTTCGCTCTCCCAAGACCAATGCTTACACCTTCCAGGAAGATATCGTCCTGTCTGACCAGGTGCAAGAGTTCCTCAAAAAGAAATAATTATTGAGTACAGTAATAATATTTTTTTTCATACGCTTTTGTTTTAGCCTCCGTTGTGAAACGGGGGTTTTTTTTATGTCCGTTTCTTGAGGGTTTAATCAACACTGGTTCGATTTGCTACAGGGTGAAATGATGTGGTTTACTATTGATGATACTACAGTCGGTGTGGTGAGCATTTGTCTTATTATCCGCATATATGTAAACTATATTGCAATTTGATTGTGCAATATTCGGATTTTTTTCATATCTTTGCAGATTGGATTCTTTGCATCTATTATGGTGCAAAGAGTTGTTTATGTGCAATTAAAGTGAAACAAAGAATATTTATATATTATAATTAATGAGCTACAAAGAGTACAAACAGCTTAACATGACCCAGATTGGCGAAGAAATCCGCAAGTTCTGGGAGGAGAATGAGACTTTTGAGAAAGGTCAGCAGTTGGCAGAAGGTCATCCGACGTTTGTGTTTTACGATGGACCTCCGTCGGCCAATGGAAAGCCCGGCATCCATCATGTATTGGCCAGAACCATCAAAGATATTTTCTGCCGCTATAAGGCACAAAAGGGTTTCTTTGTTGACCGTAAAGCAGGATGGGATACCCATGGATTACCTGTAGAATTGGGTGTGGAGAAAAACCTTGGCATCACAAAGGAGGATATTGGTAAGAAAATAAGTGTTGACGAATACAACCGTGCCTGCCGCACCGAGGTGATGAAGTATAAAGACCTTTGGGACGAATTGACTCGTCAGATGGGTTATTGGGTGGATTTGAAAAACCCCTATATCACTTTCGAGAATGAGTATATCGAGACTTTGTGGTTCCTCTTAAAGAAACTGTATGACAAGGGTTTGTTATATAAGGGTTATACCATCCAGCCTTTCAGCCCTGCCGCAGGAACTGGCCTTTCCAGCCATGAATTGAACCTGCCGGGGTGCTACCGTGATGTGAAGGATACAACCTGTGTGGCCATGTTCCGACTTGAAAACGAAGGCAAAACCGTTGAGCAGGCATTTGGCGTAGCCCAAACTGATGCTCCGGCTTATGCCATTGCATGGACTACCACACCGTGGACTCTTCCTTCAAATACAGCACTTTGCGTTGGCCCGTCTATCGATTATGTATTGCTTGATACTACTCACCCCTATTCTGGCCAGAGATGCCTTATTGTTATGGCAAAGGCCTTGATGGGCAACTTCTTTACCGAGGCAGAGCCCGACGAGAAATCTAAATTGCAACATTGCCAGGTCTTGGCCGAGTGCAAGGGCACCGCTCTCGAAGGTATTGCCTACCAGCAGCTCATCCCCTGGGTGAAACCCACAGTGGTGAATTCTGCTGAACAGACCCACCGCACTGCCTTCAAGGGAGAAGCATTCCGCATCATTCTGGGCGACTATGTCACCACCGAGGACGGTACCGGTATTGTGCATATTGCTCCTACCTTTGGTGCCGACGATGCCCGTGTGGCCAAGAAGGCCGGAATCAGCGACCTCCTTATGTACGACCGCGACGGCAAACAGGCTCCTATGGTCGACCGTACAGGCAAGTTCTGGAAACTTGAGGACCTCGATGCAGAGTGGGCTAAAGATAATGTGGACACTGCTCTCTATACCCAGTATGCAGGCAAGTTTGTGAAGAACGCTTACGACCCCGCCAAGACTGAGAAGGACATGAGTTTGGATGTGGAATTGGTGGTGATGCTCAAGGAACAGGGCAAACTGTTCAAGAGCGAGAAACACACTCACAGCTACCCCCATTGTTGGCGTACAGACAAACCGGTGCTTTACTATCCTTTGGACAGTTGGTTTATCCGCACCACTGCTTTGCGCGACCGCATGATTGAGCTGAATAAAACGATTAACTGGAAACCTGAAGCCACTGGCACGGGCCGTTTCGGCAATTGGCTGGAGAATATTGTTGACTGGAACCTGAGCCGCAGCCGCTATTGGGGTACACCCCTGCCCATTTGGCGCACCGAAGACGGTAAAGAGGAAATCTGTATCGGCAGCGTCGACCAACTCCGTCAGGAAATCGACAAGGCAGTTGCCCAAGGTTTCATGAAGGATAACACCTACAGTAATCCCGATTTTGACCTCCATCGTCCATACATCGACAATGTGGTGCTGGTTTCTCCCAGTGGTAAACCCATGATGCGTGAACCGGACCTTATCGATGTCTGGTTTGACAGTGGCGCCATGCCCTATGCCCAGATTCACTATATGGGCGAGCCGTTCACTGCCGACCGCTTCCCTGCCGATTTCATCGCCGAAGGCGTAGACCAGACACGAGGCTGGTTCTACACCCTCCATGCCATCGCCACCATGTGCTTCGACAGTGTTGCTTTCAAGAATGTTATCAGCAACGGCCTGGTGTTGGACAAAAACGGCAATAAGATGTCCAAGCGTTTGGGCAATGCCGTCGATCCTTTTGAAACCATTGAGGCACAGGGTCCAGATGCCACCCGTTGGTATATGATAACCAACAGCCAGCCCTGGGACAACCTTAAGTTCGATGTCGAGGGTGTGGCCGAGGTACGCCGCAAATTGTTCGGCACCCTTTACAACACTTATAGCTTCTTCGCTCTCTATGCCAATATCGATGGCTTTGAGTATAAGGAACCCGACATCCCCATTGCTGAACGTCCCGAAATCGACCGTTGGATTCTGAGTGAGCTGAACACTTTGGTCAAGACTGTTGACGAGGCTCTCGCCGACTATGAGCCCACCAAGGCAGGCCGTGCTATCCAGGAGTTTGTCGATGCCAATCTCAGCAACTGGTATGTCCGTCTTTGCCGTCGCCGTTTCTGGAAGGGTGATATGACCGCTGACAAGGTCTCCGCCTATCAAACTCTCTACACTTGCCTCGAAACGCTCGCACGTCTCATGTCTCCCATCGCTCCCTTCTTCAGCGAACGCCTCTTCCTCGACCTCAATAGCGTCACCCACCGTTTGGATGCCGCTTCCGTGCACCATGTGCCCTTCCCCGAGTACCACTCCGATATGGTGGACAAGGGGCTTGAGGAGCGCATGCAGCTGGCTCAGCAGATTTGCTCCATGGGCCTCTCTCTGCGCAAAAAGAGCAACATCCGCGTACGTCAGCCGCTTGCAAAGATTATGCTCCCCGTTTCCAGCGACACTTTCCGTCATCAGGTGGAACAGGTGCAGCATCTCATCTGCTCCGAGCTCAATATAAAAAGCATCGAGTTCCTCTCTCCCGACAACGATATTCTTGTCAAGAGAATCAAGCCAAACTTCAAGACATTGGGTCCCCGCTATGGCAAAATCATGAAAGCTATCAGCGCTCAGATTATGCAGTTCTCTCAGCAGCAAATCAATGCTCTTGAGGCTCAAGGCAGTTGCGAACTCACCGTCGAAGGCCAGCCTGTGCAAATTCTCATCTCCGATGTCGAAATTGCCACTCAGGACATCCCCGGTTGGGTAGTTGCCAACGAAGGCAGTCTCACTGTCGCTCTCGACATCACCGTCACCCCCGAACTGCGCGACGAGGGCATTGCCCGTGAGCTGGTCAACCGCATCCAGAACATCCGTAAGGAAGGTTTTGATGTCACCGACCGTATCACCATCGACCTCCAAAGCGGTGAATGGGACAGCGCAGTCCAGAATCACATGGATTATATCTGCACCGAGACTCTATGTACCCGTCTCCAGCTCCTTCCCGAGGTGGCCGGCGACAGTACTATTGAGATTATCGAAGGCATCCCTGCCCACATTGTTGTTAACAAGAGTAAATAGTTTTTCATAGAGTGAGGATTGTTCTTCATGCAGTAATCTGCGAGACTAACACTCTGTCACTCGTCTATTATGGATAGTATTGTTGAAATAATCAAGGGCTATGCCCGTGAGTATAGCGCGGAGGTGATTGGCTGGCGCCGTCACCTCCACCGCCATCCAGAGCTCAGTCAGCAGGAGTTCGGCACTATGGCCTTTGTGGCCGACTGTCTCAGCGACATGGGGCTGCAACCCCAAACTGGCATAGGCAAAACGGGTGTCATGGCCATGATTCGGGGCGGCATCGACCCTGATGGCTATTGTGTTGCTCTCCGTGCCGACTATGATGCACTTCCCCTTACCGAAGCCACAGGTCTTCCTTTTGCTTCCGAGAACGAAGGCGTGATGCATGCCTGCGGACACGACATGCACACCTCATCCCTTTTGGGGGCCGCCAAAATCCTCACCACCATCCGCGAACGGCTCAAAGGCAGTGTTATGCTTATCTTCGAACCTTCAGAGGAAATGTATCCCGGCGGTGCCCGCATGATGATGGACGATGGTCTTTTCAACACTGTCATGCCCAACGAGATTTATTCATTCCATTGTCTTCCCGAAATGGAGGTGGGACGCATCGGTATGAAGAAAGGCCGTTACATGGCCTCCACCGACGAGCTCTACTGGACTGTCAAAGGCAAGGGCGGTCATGGAGCCACGCCCCACATGAGCGTCGACCCCATCCTTATCGCCTCCCACATCGTGGTGGCGTTGCAGCAGTTGGTCAGCCGCAATGCGCCGCCTATGATGCCCACTGTCCTCAGTTTCGGCAAGTTTATTGGCGAAGGCCGCACCAACATCATCCCCGACGAGGTAAAGATGGAAGGCATCATCCGCACCTTCGACCCCCAATGGCGACTCGACTGCCACGAGAAGATCCGCAAAATGAGTTGTGGTATTGCCGAAAGCATGGGAGGACAGTGCGACCTCTTCATCGATTTCGGTTATCCCCCTGTCATCAACGACGATGCATGCACCCAGCAGGTCCACGACAATGGCGTTGACTATCTCGGTGCCGACAATGTCGATTGGCTCGACCTCCGCATGACTGCCGAGGACTTTGCCTTCTTTGCCCAGAAAATACCCGCCTGTTATTTCCGTGTCGGCATCCATGTCCCAGGAACCCCCTATTGCAATCTCCATCGTCCCGACCTCCTTGTCGATGAACGCTCTATGGAGATTGCCAGCGGTTTCGAGGCTTACAATGCTTTCATGGCTCTGGAACGCAGAATAAAGCAGTAGTTACCTCTCCGTCCCATTTCATCAAGCACCTACCTCATGAGCGAAACAGTTGACACCACCAAGGAATTAGGCACCCGACACATCGGTGCCCTTTTGTGGAAATATGCTCTCCCCGCGGTCATCACCCAGATTATTGCCACTGTCTACAATCTGGTCGACAGCATTTTCCTTGGCCACTCCTTTAATGGTCCCCTCAATCTTGCTGCTTTGGCCATTCTCCTCCCCATCATGAATATCATTCATGCCTTTGGCTCGTTGGTGGGTGCCGGAGCCTCTTCCCGCATGAGTATTGTGCTGGGCCGCAAAGATGTCCGCTGGGCTGAGAAGATTTTGGGCAACAGCATGTTGCTCACATTCTTCTTTGGTTTCCTGTTTGTTTCGGCAGGCTATCTCTTCATGGACCCCATTTTGGCTTTGTTCGGTGCTTCGGAACTTACCATCTCTTTGGCCCACGACTATCTGGTCATCGTCCTCCCGGGTATGTTCCTCACCACCCTTACTTTCAACCTCTCGGGTCTTATCCGTGCATCGGGCTATGCCACTCGTTCCATGTGGATTCAGGTGAGCGGTGCACTGCTTAACATCATCCTCGATGCCATCTTCATTGTTGGCTTGGGGTGGGGCATCCGTGGCGGTGCTTGGGCCACCACCATTTCTATGGCCTTCTCGGCAGTCCTGGCATTGCTGCATTTCATGAGTCCCAAATCGTTCATCCGTTTCAAACGCCACTGCTGGCAGCCCAAGATGTACATTGTCAAGAATATCCTTGCCATCGGCATCAGCCCCTTCTCGATGAATGTGGCGGCTTGTGCAGTTGTGGCATTGCTCAACAGTCAGCTGCTTCGCTACGGTGGCGATTTCGCTGTCAGTGCCTATGGCGTTGTCAACCGTGTTTCCATGATTGTCTTTATGGTGCTGCTGGGCATTTGTCAAGGCATGCAACCCATTGCCGGCTATAACTATGGTGCCCGCCTCAACGACCGCCTCAAACATGTGTTCATTCTCACCATGAAATGGAATGTGGGCATTGGTGTTGTGGGCATGCTCTTGGCGTTGATCATTCCTCGCCAGTTGGTCATGATGATGAGTGACGACCAACAGCTCTTCGACATTGCCATCCCAGCCATGCGCTACCTCATGGTCATGGCTCCTCTCATTGGCTTCACTGTCACCAACTCCCAATTCTTCCAGTCTATCGACAAACCATGGATCGCCATCGTCACCAGCCTCTCCCGGCAGGTCATTTTCCTTATCCCCCTCATGTACATAGTGCCAGTTGTATATATCGATCTGGGTGCCGATGGGCTTTCGGGCGTTTGGTGCAGCTACACCGTCAGCGATGTGCTGGGTGCACTGCTCTCCGGCATTCTCCTTCTTTCCCAACGCAAGGTGTTCAGCCCCGACTATGTCCCGCCCGTCCGCCGTCCCCGCAAGGAACGCGGCCCGAGCCCATCCGACCAGTCTTGACAGTATAATCAAACCAAGTAATAAATCATGAAAACTAAAATCCTATTCCTTGCAGTTGCCTTTCTGGCACTCTCCGCCAGCCTGCTGGCACAACCCAAGAAAGTACTCTTTATCGGCAACAGCTACACCGAAGTCAACAATCTGCCCCTGCTGGTACAGCAGGTGTCCGAAAGCGCCGGCGACCGCCTCGAGTATCAAAGCAACACCCCCGGCGGATGCCGTTTCCTCCAACACTGCACCAATCAATCCATGGACCTCATCACCCAAGGGGGCTGGGATGTTGTGGTGTTGCAGGAACAGAGTCAGCTGCCCTCGTTTCCGCAATCGCAGGTCGAGGTGGAGTGTTTCCCCTATGCCCAACGTTTGGTCGATTCCATCTATGCACACAACCCACACGGTGAGGTCATGTTCTATATGACCTGGGGCCGTAAGAACGGTGACAGAGAAAATGCACAGTATTTCCCTGTCCTCGGCACCTATGAGGGCATGGACAGCATGCTCTACGAGCGTTATCTCTATATGGCCCGCACTTTCGACGCCTCGCTTTGCCCTGTGGGCCGTGTTTGGCGTTATCTCCGCACAACCAGCCCCGAAATCGAACTCTACAATTCCGACGGTAGCCATCCCTCCCTCATGGGCAGCTATGCGGCTGCATGTGCTTTCTACACGCTCATCTTCCACAATTCTCCCCGCAATATCAATTTTAACCCCGGCATCGACGACCACTTTGCCGACATCATCCGCGAGGCCGTCCAGACCGTGGTGTTCGACACGCTCTCTTTCTGGCTCCGCCAAACGGCCGATACCACTCACACCGATACCATCTCGTCCGACACTACCCATGTCGACACTTCCCACACCGATACCACCGTTGTCGGCATCCGCTCGCTTTCGTCCTCATCGCCGTTTACTCTCCGGCTCTCGCCCAATCCCGCTTCCCGCCAGGTACTTGTCTCTGTCTCGCCCGCACTCTCCGATTGTCGTGCCATTCTCTCCGACCTCAAAGGCCGTCAGCTTCGCTCTGTTGCCCTCACCCACGGTTCGGCCCTCCTTCCACTCCACAACCTGCCTGCGGGTGTCTACATTGTTTCTGTCATCTCGCCTCAGGCGGTTTATAGTTCACGTATTGTTGTCCAATAATCTTTATTCACCGTGATAAAAAAACTCGTTCTTCTTACAGCGTTACTTCTCTGCATGTTCTTCGCCCAGGCACAGACCCCTGGCAACGCTGCAGCTTCCAAACTTCAGCGCCCCAAGGTGGGTCTTGCCCTCAGTGGCGGCGGCGCCAAAGGCGCTGCCCATATCGGTGTACTCATGTACTTGGAGGAAATCGGTTTCCCCATCGATTGTGTGGTGGGCACCAGTATGGGCTCTATCATCGGCGGTCTTTATGCCCTCGGCTACACTCCCCGGGAGCTTCAAGATCTTATCTCCCACATGGATTGGCAGCTCTATATGAGCAACCGCGTCGACCGTGCCTACCAATCTTCCGAAGGGCGTGAGCGCCGAAGCACCTATATCTTCTCGGTTCCGTTCGGAGCCGGCGATTTCGAAGAGAAGTCGGGCAGCATTCTCTCCACCCTCCCCAGCGGTGTCATCAATGGTGCCAGTCTCATCAATCTCTTTAGCCGCCTCAGTGTGGGCTATAACGATTTCACTCAGTTCGACAAGCTTCCGCGTGCCTTTGCCTGTGTGGCTACCGACATCCTCACCGGCGACACTGTTGTGCTCCACAGCGGTAACTTTGCCAAAGCCATACGCTCCAGCATGGCCATCCCCGGCGTGTTCTCGCCTGTCGAGTGGGGTGGTCGCCTCCTTGCCGACGGCGGCCTGGTCAACAATTTCCCCGTCGACGAATGTGTCAAGATGGGAGCCGACATCATCATCGGTGTGGAACTCGCAGGCGAGCTGGCCAGTACTCCCGAGGAAATGAAATCCCTTCCCCAGCAACTGACACAATATCTGAGTATTGCCGTGCAGGGCGATCGCAGCCAGAACCGCAATCTCTGCAATATTTATCTACATCCCAATATTGATGGCTACAATATGTTGAGTTTCACCCCCAGCGCCATCGACACCCTGGTCCGTCGCGGCTACGAGTGTGCCAAGTCACACCACGACGAACTCATGCGTCTCAAACGCACCATGGAAATTCTGGGTCCATGCACCACTTCCTTGCAGGCCCCCCGCGCCAAGAAACTCTCTCCTACCGACACCTTCATCCTTGCCAATGTCGAGTACCGTGGCGTTTCCAGCGACGAGCAGAAATGGCTCATCAAGCGCGACGGTTTGGAGAAAGGCATCCCCGTCACCATCAACGATATTGATAGGGCTGTTGGCATTATTGTCGGCACCGGTGCCTATGCCAGCATCACCTACAACATCCTTGAAACCGAGCAGGAATATTGGCTCACTAACAACGTCTATACCGACGCGCTTGGGCGCGACAGCTATAATCTAATCCTCTATATGGAACCCGCCGAACCCAATCTTTTCTCCATCGGTTTCCGCTACGACTCCGAGGAGAGTGCTTCCCTGCTTTTCCATGTAGGTTGGAATGAGCAGCGTCTTTCAGGTTTCAAGGCCGGTCTCGATGTCAATCTCAACTACAATTTCCGCTTTGCCGCCAAGATGTCTTGGTGCGGCCTCGGTCTGGGCGACCTCAACCTGGCCTACAACTACCACAACAGTAATTTCAATGTCCTCCACTACAATAGCGACACCCGTGTGGGCTGGTTGGTCAACCACCACAACCTGCGTTTATTCCTCTCCGAATTTTTGATGCGCGACTTCAGCTTCGCCTTTGGTATCGAGGAGGAGTTTTTCTCCAACCGCAATGGTTTCTCGCTCGACAATGCCCTGGCCAACGGTGTGTTCCACTTCGACCGTTCCAAAGGTTTCTTCGGACTTTTCATGCAGGGACGTTACGACAATCTCGACAATGCCTATTTCGCCACCCGTGGCCTCTATCTTGATGTGGACGGCAGTTGGCACAAGGACAACCACGATCTTTTCCTCCAATCCGACTCCAGCTTTGTGTCGGTGCGCGCCAGTGTGCAGACTTTCCTATCGCCCTCGTCGCGGTTCACCTTCATCCCCCAGGCACATGTGCGCCTGCTGGTGGGCAACGGCTCCTCGTGGTACACCAATTTTGTTGGCGGCACCCTCCCCGGTCGTTTCCTCGACCAGCAGCTCCCCTTCATAGGCTTTAACAACACTCTGCATGTGCACAACCTGGCCGGCATTCTGCGTCTCGACCTCCGCTATCGCTTTGCCAACAACTTCTATGCCTACCTCATGAGCAATTATATCCATTCGGTCGACCGTCTCAGCCTGCTCGGCACCCAGTCCCACGGCACCTTCGGTGTGGGGCTCCGTGTGGCCTACGACTCCCCCATCGGTCCTATCAGCGCCGACCTCCACTGGAACAATCTCAATCGCCGTGTGGGTGCTTACATGAACATTGGTTATGTCTTCTAATTTCATCACGTTATGATATACAACACTTTCGGTATCCCCGCCACCGCCGACCGCTTTATTGAGCTCCACACTCTCGACGACCTCCGGCAACTGCTCGACAGCAAACTCTTGCAGCAGCATCCTTTCTTCGTTATCGGAGGTGGCAGCAACGTGGTTTTCACCCAGCATTTCCCCGGCACGGTAATCCATCCCGCCAATCGCGGCATAGCTTTGGTCGATGGGCCTTCGGCCGATGGCTCTCTCCTGGTCGAGGCCGCTGCCGGCGAGGAGTGGGACGCCTTTGTGCGCCATTGTATCGCCCAAGGATGGCATGGTGCCGAAAACCTGGTTGCCATTCCGGGCACCGTCGGTGCCTCTCCCGTGCAGAATGTAGGTGCCTATGGTCTCGAGGCCAAGGACATTATCCATACGGTGCGTGCATTCAATGTCTCCACCGGAGAAGAGCGGATTTTCACCAACGGCGAATGCCGCTTTGGCTATCGCAGCAGTATATTCAAAACCGACCTCAAAGACCAGTATATTGTTTGGTCGGTCACTTTTAGGCTGCATAAATCCTTCCAACCCTGCTTGCAGTATCAGGCCCTTACTTCCGCACTTCAGCGTCAAGGCATCGAAAACCCCACTCCTCAGCAGTTGGCCGACACCATTGCATCCGTGCGTTGGAGCAAGTTGCCCCGCCCCGAGGAAACAGGCAGTGCAGGCAGTTTCTTCAAAAACCCTGTGGTCTCCCGGCAACACTACGACCAGCTCATTGCCCGTTACCCCGACATGGTGGCCTATCCCGTGCCCGAAGGCTACAAGCTGGCCGCCGGATGGCTCATAGAACATGCCGGATGGAAAGGCCGCAATATGGGCCGTTGCGGAGTGTACGACAAACAGGCCCTCGTGCTCGTCAACCGGGGCGGTTGCTCCGGTGCCGAAGTGCTGGCTTTGGCCGATGCCGTCACGTCCGATGTGCAGCGCCTCTTTGGCGTAACCCTTGAGAAAGAAGCTATCATTATATAAAAATTACCATTCAAACATGAGCAATTCACCCGAACAATTTTGGAATTGGTTTGTCGCGCACAGCGAGAAACTGACCATGATGAACGACCTGGACCCTGCCGAGCGCCAGCTCCTCTTCGACCAGATGCAGCATCAACTCGACCAATACTGCCCCAACCTCGTTTTCGAAGTGGGCGACCAAACGGCCCAGGGCCGCACCCTCACCTTCAGTGCCGAGGGCGATTTCGACCTCTTCCGCTATGTGGTTGAGTTGGTCGACAACGCACCCGATGTCGACTGGTGGGAGTTCATCCCCTTCAAACAGCCCAAAGGCAAAGCCCTCAAGGTGATATTCGACCGCTACACTTTTGAAACCGCCAAGATGGCTTTCCAACAGCTCGAAAGCGAAGAGGAACCCGACATCATCGGCCTGCGTGTGGCATTGCCCAACCTTCCGCATTCCTATAAACCCGACCCCGACAGCGATCGCGACGACGACCTGCTGGTGGGCGTGTACGTTACCATCGAGGCTCTGATTGGCGAGTTCGACTGCGCCACACTCATAGGCTATGTGGAGCTCTGCCCCATGCCCGACGAACCTTTCAAGTCCGGTTTCCGTCCCATGGACGATTTGCCCGAATTTGTCGAATGGTTCAAGCGCTCCCGCGACAGGGAATAGATTCCCACTTTCCCGACGCCACCGCTGTCGCAACCCTATCTGTCACCTAATCGCTCGCGGTCCGTTTCCGGACCCCTCCGCCGCCGTTGCAACTAAGCCCCGCCCTCGTTACCTCTTAAGCTCCTATTCACTATCTATTAAGCATCTCTTCACCATAGGGGTGAAGAACAACATCGTGTGGGCTGGGAACGGGGTGAAGGGGGAGCGAAGGTGAACGGAAAGCGAAGGAAGAGCGAAGGTAAAGCGAAGGGTGTGGGAGGCGGGGAACGGGAGTTTGGCGGGGGGAAGGAACATTTTTTTCGTGGTAATTGAAAAAATAGTCGTATCTTTGCAAGCGATAAAAACAAAGAGTATTTATATAAGTAATATTATAATGAGCAAAGTAGATGTTCTGTTGGGGCTTCAGTGGGGAGACGAGGGCAAAGGGAAGATAGTGGATGTACTGACCCCTAACTATGATGTAATAGCCCGTTTCCAGGGTGGTCCGAATGCAGGCCACACATTGGAATTCAACGGTATAAAGCATGTGTTGCATATTATCCCGTCGGGTATTTTCCACGAGGACAAGCTGAACGTGATAGGCAACGGTGTTTTGATTGAGCCTAATATTTTTGAAAAGGAGGTTCAGGCGTTGCTGGAGAAGAATGTGGATGCCACAAAGAATCTCTATATTTCGAAGAAAGCGCACCTTATTCTCCCGTCGCACCGCATGCTCGATGCCGCCAACGAGAAGGCCAAGGGTAACAATAAGATTGGTTCCACGCTGAAAGGCATCGGCCCGGCCTATACCGACAAGATTGCACGCAGCGGCCTCCGTGTGGGTGATATCATGGAGTTTGACTTCAAGGAGAAGTATGAGTTGTTGAAGGTGCAGCACTTGCAGACTGCGCATACGCTGAATTTCGATGTGGCGGCTTTCCGCATTGACAATATGACGTTGGACGAGTATGAGGAACGCTGGCTTGCATCGTTGGAGACATTGAAGAAGTTCCATCTCATCAATAGTGAGTATTTCATCAATCACTGCCTTGACAAGGGCCAGAAGGTGCTTGCCGAAGGGGCGCAGGGGTCGATGCTTGATATCGATTTCGGCTCGTATCCCTTTGTCACATCTTCGAGCACGATTACTGCGGGTGTATGCTCGGGTCTGGGTGTGGCTCCATCGCGCATTGGCCGTGTGATGGGCATCAGCAAGGCTTATTGCACCCGTGTGGGTGCCGGTCCTTTCCCCACCGAGTTGTTCGACGAGACGGGAAGGGTGCTGTGCGAGCAGGGACACGAATATGGCGCCACAACGGGACGTCCGCGTCGCTGCGGCTGGATTGACATTCCGGCATTGCGCTATGCCTGCATGCTGAACGGTGTGACGCATCTCTTTGTCACCAAGCCCGATGTGATGAACAATTTTGACGAAATCAAGATGTGCACGAGCTATGAAATCAACGGAAAGGAGACTGACGAGATTCCGTTCGAGTTTAACGAGGTGGAGATTACACCGGTGCTTCGTTCATACGAGGGATGGAAACAGGAGTTGACGGGCATCACGGCCTATAAGGACCTTCCGCAGAATCTGCTGAACTATCTGGATGCGATGGAGAAGGTTACTGGCGTTCCGGTGCTGGCTGTTTCTATCAGTCCCGACCGTAAGGATGTTCTGTTCAAGTAGCATGCATGTTTTCGCGGAACGGATGGATGGTTGCGATTGAAAGTTTTTTGGTATATATAACACTTTTTTTTAACGTTTGAGACAATAAATTGTTATTTATCTCGTTTCATTGGGCAAAATAATTTACATCGATGAAGAAAATAGTGCTTTTGCTCCTTGTTGTGTTGCCGTTGGCTTCGATGGCACAGACCAAGATTAAAGAGACCCAGGTGCCCAAGTCGGTTTTGATAGCCCTGGACAAGAAGTATGATTCCTATAAGGTGAAAACGTGGTATCGTTCGCCGGGACAGTATGTTGCTGAGTTTGTTTATGACGGTCAGAACGGTCGCGTATACTTCACACATAACGGAGATTGGCAATACAGTTCATTCCCGGTAAAGGAGGGTGACTGTCCTACTGCAATGAACAGTTATTTCTATGACAATTATCCTGGCTACCGTATCAAGTCTATCGACTATATAGAGCAGATGGACGGTGATGCATATTACCGTATGATGATTGTGAAGACCGGTGTGGGATATGAGCCGAATGAGTTGATATTCGACACCCGTGGACGTTTGCAGAAGAGCAATGCCCCCAATCCGGACGCGGTGAAGCGTGAGTTCTATACGCTGAACAATCCCGACGAGGGCGATGTGTCGGACGAGCATCTGCGCAACCTGAAGAGCAACAAGGGCGGCAAGCGTCCCGCTCCGGTAGAGGATGTGCCCGAGGTGATGGATATCGACACCAATGCCGAGATTACCGCACACTTCAACAAGATTAATCCCCCGTCGAAGGTGGTGGAAGGCCCCGAATGGGTGAACCGCGTGCCGGGTCAGGTGGTGGCTTACTTCATTAACCGCCAGGGTGTTGAGATGGAGGATGTTTATGATGTGGAACAGAGCAAGCATATCATGCAGGGCAAGGTGCTGGATAAGGACCATTATACCGCCGCTATTGTGAAATATCTGGCCGAGAAATTCAAAGGCGAGCAGTATAAGATTGAGCGCATGATTGTTTATACCTATGACACAAAATGGCGTGTTGACGGCAAGAAACCCAAGCCCTATACCTATGTGGTGGTGAGCCAGAAGGTGCGCGGATTGGGCAATAAACTGAAATTCACCCGTATGGAGTTTGACGCTGGTGGTAATTTCACCGGTCTGCTTGCCCAGCCCATTGACAAGAACGACATTCAGTAAAGCAGGTTGTTTGACACAAAATAGAAGGCTCCGTTATTGATGCGGAGCCTTTGTTTTAGACTTAAGAGACTATGGCAAAGGATAGTTTTCCCCCAATGGTGATGTATGGACCTCCGGAAATGAGATTTGAGAGGAAGAAGAAGTGTGTGGTGGCGGCAGTTCTGAGAGACGGGACATCGGTGCTTGCCACGCAGCGCGGGTATGGCGAGTGGAAAGGATGGTGGGAGTTTCCGGGAGGCAAGGTGCAGCAGGGAGAGACCAATGAGGAGGCACTGGCGCGAGAGATGCGGGAGGAGATGGAGGCGGAGATTGTGGTGGAGCGCTTGTTGACTACGGTGCGTTATTCCTATCCGGATTTTGACCTGGAAATGTATTGCTATCTCTGCGAATTGGTTGACGGGAAATACACGTTGAAGGAACATCTAGATGCCCGTTGGCTTACGGCGGAGACGATACATACTGTACGTTGGCTACCGGCCGATGAAGAATTGATTGAACATTTGTATGATATGATAGACGGAACGACACGGAGTTGAGGATGGGGGTTATGGGTATTGCGACCGTAATGATGTGGATTGTAGCGACTTTGGTTTCATGATGTGGGGTGGAGAGACGGGAAGGTTCGGGAGCGGCTTTTTGTGCTTGGTTTCTCTTAGGAGGGGATTGGGACAACATAGCAACTGACTATATATGGCAATGTTGATGCAATTGCAACGAAACGGAGGGCGAGGGGAGTGAAGGTGTATGCCGGAATAGATGGATAGTATGATCGGGGGATGGTGATGGTGAGAGAGGAGGGAGAGAGCCTTTTTTAGGCAAAAGGATATAAAAAGTGGCTAAATAAAAAAAAATGTGTATCTTTGCAAATGTTTTCGGAGAGGGGGATGAAGGTGCAAGAGGTTGGAAATAATGCGGATATGGCGTAATTGGTAGCCGCGCTAGACTTAGGATCTAGTGGCGAAAGCCGTAACGGTTCGAGTCCGTTTATCCGCACAGTTCATAGGTCTTTAGTGTGAAGCATCATTGCAGTGTCGCAAATAACGATAGCTGCATGATGCTTTGTATTTTTTTGAGGATTGAATCAAACTAGAGTAGGATTCGAAAAGGAAAGAGGAAATATGAAGGAGTTTAGATGCACGGGGATTGAAAGAGCGAAGCGCGGTGACTAGATGCCTGAAGGAACGTTGCAGGGGAGACGGAATAGGGGAATGATAAAAAAATGCAGCGGCATAAGTAGAGCTACACAATAATAATAGAACAATCTCGTTATTGAAAGTTGCATGAAAAATGGACTGTTTATATTGGTATTATTTCTTTTGGCTTTGATTCCGACAAGGGCAAGCTATCTGCTTATCCCGATGGATGAGGTGCAGAAAAACCACCTGAAAGCCTACGGGGTGGCCTACTATGCCTTGCAGCGTGACGTGGAGGTGACTTGGCTTTTGAACTATCGGGGAGGAAGCTTCATGATGAAGTATGCCGACTTGCTGGAGAAAGAATGCCGACTGAGGGGTGTGACGTGCGAATCGATAGCCGACGGACAATCGAGTGCTATCCTTTCCGAAATTGCCGACCCGGCAGTGAATATGGATGCGGTAAAGCTGCAAAAGGCTCCGCAGATAGCGGTTTATTCGCCCAAGAACAAACTGCCGTGGGATGATGCGGTGACGCTTGTGCTTACCTACGCTGAGATACCCTACGATGTGGTGTATGACGAGGAGGTGATAGCGGGCATATTGCCAAAGTACGACTGGCTGCACTTGCACCATGAGGATTTTACCGGCCAGTATGGTAAGTTTTGGGGCAACTATCGCAACCAGCAATGGTATATAGAAGATGTACGGGCGCAGGAGGCAACGGCACAGAAATTGGGATTCCGCAAGGTGAGCCAGTTGAAGTTGGCAGTGGCTCACAAGATAAGGGATTTTGTGATGGGTGGTGGATTCCTCTTTGCCATGTGTTCCGCCCCCGACAGCTATGATGTGGCTTTGGCGGCTGAGAATGTGGACATCTGTGACGTGATGTTTGACGGCGACCCTATGCAGCCCGATGCCCAGCAGCAGCTTGATTATAGTAAGACATTTGCCTTTAAAGATTTCCGTATCAGTACAAATCCTAGTGAATACGAGATTTCGACCATAGATATTGACGACCGTATGCATCAGCGGGCGGTGAATGAGAAGAACGACTTCTTCACGCTCTTTGAGTTTTCTGCCAAATGGGACTGGGTGCCCACAATGCTCACTCAGAACCACACCCGAATAATACATGGCTTTATGGGGCAGACAACGGCTTTCCGCCGTGAACATGTGAAGTCGTCGGCAGTGATTCTGGCCGAGAACAAGGCACTGGGCGAGGTGCGTTATCTGCACGGAGAATACGGCAAGGGCACATGGACATTTCTGGGTGGACATGACCCCGAGGACTATCGGCACTATGTGGGAGACCCACCCACAGACCTCTCGCTATACCCCAACTCGCCCGGGTATAGGCTTATATTGAACAACATACTTTTCCCGGCCGCCAAGAAAGAAAAACACAAAACATGATTGCTGTGGTTGGGATGTGTGTACGATGCATCATTCCTGTCAACAGAAAAGATTGAACAATGAACAAATACACAATATTACTGACATTTGCCATGTTCCTTGCTTCTGCCGCCCCGGCACAGAAGTGGACTAATTATACCATGAAGAACTCGGAAATCACGGGCAACAATATCCTGGCTGTGGCAACAGACAACAGGGGTACCCTTTGGGTGGGTACCACTCAGGGATTGAACAGCTATCGTGATGGCCGATGGGTTGACTATTCGGATTTCAATGAGAAACTGAAGAATCAATTTGTCAACTGCTTGACAGTGGAGGGTAACACGTTGTGGATTGGCACTGACGACTATGGTGTGATAGAGTTTAACGATGACCGATGGTTTGAACATTCGGAGGAGACGCGCCGTTTGAATATGAAGTATATTCGCGACATTGCTGTGGATCATGTGGGAGAGAAGTGGATTGGTGTGACCTTGAGCGGGTTGGTGCAATACGACGGAGTGAACTGGAATAAACACACCGCCGCCGAGACGGGGCTGCTGAGCGACTTTATACTCTGTGTGGCTATTGACAAGCGCGACCGCAAATGGATAGGGACCAATGACGGGCTCTGTGTTTATGATGGGCGGCGTTGGCTGTCGTATACCACTAAGAATTCCAAGATACCGCATAATATCACTCTCTCTATTGCCATTGACAAGGACAATGTGAAATGGATTGGCACACTTGAAGGCCTGTGCCGTTTTGATGGCGACAATTGGCAGATATACAATATTGACAATTGCCCTATTCCAGGTAACCAGGTCAACGATCTGGCTTTCGACAAGGAGGGACACCTGTGGATGGCTACGGACGGGGGAGTAGCGGTGTTCGACTGTAACGATAGGTGGGATACTTTCCGTGCAGGCGACAAATTGCCCAAATGTATGTACCAGAATGTGGTGGTGGACAGGAAAGGCGATATCTGGGTGGGCAGCGATGAGAAAGGGCTGTTCTGTCTTTCGGGCTACAAGATGCGTGAACCTGAGGCAGAGGTGCCTAGCACTGATGCCGACTTGGCCGAAAACCAAGCCAACACTCAGGGTGGTACTGAGAACGGCAAACCCGCCAAAACATCGAAAGGCGAGAACGGCCAAACCAAAGAGCCTGAGGCCGACGACCGAGTGAGGCTCACACCCTATTTGGAAGAGGGGTATATTACCATCACGATGAACAGTCCGATGGCTGAAGTGACGTTCCTGAATGCCAAGGGTGAGAAGGTGCGCACAGTGCCGCAATATCGCAATGGCAGCCATATCAACATCTCCAAGATGAAAAAAGGTTCCTACACCGTGAGGGTTAAAACTTCGAAAGTCACACGAACAGTAAAATTCACCTTGAAATAACAAACTGTGGAATCAAAACAGAAAAAATACAAATATTATCAATATGAAGAAAATCTTTACATTCCTGGCCCTCTTGAGCGTGGCATTGGTCAGCATGGGGCAGATTCTCGACCCGTCGAAGTGGTCGTTCAGTGTCAAGGACCTCTCCGAGAATGAGTCGGAGTTGGTTTTCACAGCCGTATTGCAGGACGGTTGGCATCTGTATTCGCAATATACTGACGATGCTGGCCCCATAGCTACTTATTTCCAATTCAACAAGAGTGATGACTATGCCCTTGTGGGTAAGGTTTCGGAACCGAAACCCCATGAGGAGTTCGACAAGGATTTTGGCTGCACTGTGCGCTCGTTCAGCGGCAAGGTGGTGTTCAGACAGAAAATACGCCGTATTTCCACCAAGGATTTCAAGGTTACCGGTGTCTTCGGCTTTCAGATGTGCAACAATGGTTCGTGCATTGCTCCCGAGGATCGCGATTTTGAGTTTAAGGTGAAGGGTGCGGAGGCAGCTGCCGTAGCGGCAGTCGATGAATCGGTGGTGGATGCCCAGCAAGCGGAAGAGACGGTGGACACTGCAGCGGCAGCTGTGGTCGCCTCAACAGATGAAGCTGTTGACTCTGAAAACACTGCTGCCCCCAAGGAGAAGCGTTCACTTTTGGTGATATTCCTAGTTGCAGTGCTGGGCGGAGTGCTCACCATGTTCACTCCCTGCGTGTTCCCGATGATTCCCATGACGGTCAACTTCTTCATGCATAGCGGTGAAGACAAACGCAAAAATCGCCGTCAGGCATGGTTTTTCGGTTTCTCTATCGTGTTTATCTTTGCTGTGCTGGGAGCTGTGCTGGCCTTACTGTTCGGTCCGGAAGCACTCTACTTTATCGGTACCCACTGGATTCCCAATCTGCTGTTCTTCATTATCTTCTTTGTCTTTGCGCTGAGTTTCTTCGGGCTGTTCGAAATCAAGATGCCCGAGAAATGGATCAACAAGTCGGATGAGCAGGCCGACAAAGGCGGTTTGTTGGCCCCCTTCTTCATCGCCTTGACCACTGTGTTGGTTTCCTTTAGCTGCACGGGTCCTATACTGGGTGCCGCATTGGTGGGACTGACCACCAGCAGTACCGACCGTTGGGTCTCACTGGTCACCATGCTGGGATTTGGTATCGGATTTGCCCTGCCGTTCACGCTTTTGGCCATGTTCCCTCAGGTGCTGAAAAACATGAAGAGCGGAAGTTGGCTCAACACGGTGAAGGTGAGTTTCGCATTCCTCGAACTGGCCTTTGGCTTGAAGTTCTTGCAGATGGCAGACCAGTATTGCAACTGGGGACTGTTGCCTCGAGACATCTATCTGGCTCTTTGGATTGTTATTTTTGCCATGCTCGGCTTCTACCTTTTGGGCAAGCTGCGTTTCAAAGGCGATGACGAGGTGAAAGAGATTGGTACCCTCCGACTTTTCCTTGCTATTGCCGACTTGGCATTTGTGGTGTGGATGATTCCTGGCCTCTGGGGTGCTCCCCTTAAGGGGCTCAGTGGATTCCTTCCCCCGATGGGAAGCCAAGAGTTCAATATCGAAAAAATCGTAGCAGAGAACACTCCTGCCGTCAGCGCGAACACGTTGCAGGTGGGTAAGCTTCCTGCCGACCGCAAGTATGCCGATAAATTGCATGTGCCGCTGGGATTTGAGGCTTTCTTTGACTTGGAGGAGGCAAAAGCCTATGCCCGGGAGCAGGGCAAACCGGTTTTCATAGACTTCACAGGAAAGACTTGTGCCAACTGTCGTGAGATGGAACACTATGTGTGGACAGACCCAGAGGTGAAACGTCTTCTCAACGAAGAATTTGTTATGTGTTCGCTTTTTGCAGACGAGAATACAATTGAACTTCCTGAGAACGAATGGGTGACTGATGAGAAGGGCCGCACACTCAAGACCCTTGGCCGCAAGAATCTCAACTACCAGAAGACTGCCTTCAATATGAATGCTCAGCCTTACTATGTCATTGTTAATGCTGACGGCAAGGTGCTTACTAAAGAGAACTACAAATATGACCGCGATGTGCAGAAGTTTATTGACTATCTGAATGAAGGTCTGAACAATTTTAAATAATCTATTACGATTGTCGTGAGATGAAAAGATTGTTGTCGTTTTGCCTATGCCTGTTCCTCTTCGCTGCCGTTGTATATGGCCAAAAGACCAATAAGGTTGTACGGTTTATCAACGAGTATGAGGGTTTTGTGAACGAGGTATTGGACACTCCTTTCGAGGATTTCCATGGCGACACATTGAATCTGGTGAAGAAGAAGCAACGCTCCTTCATGCGTCGCTACCGTTGGTATTACGACAATCGAATGTCGGAAGAGCAGCTCGAGTATTTCAATAAGCTGAGCGGCCGTTACCATAAGAAGATGGATCGGCTTCGTTCGCGTCGCCGCTGGGCAATGGTGCGAGGTCGTATGCAAGGTCGGTTTGAAGGACTTTTTCGCAAGGAAAAGGCAACTGAAGATACGCTCATTCTCGATACTGTCCCTCTGCCAGTGGCAAGGTAGTATTGTTGGCTCTTTTGTATTGTTATTCAGTAATATGTAGTGATATTGTCCCATAGAGGTTGAAATCGAAGTCCCAAATTGTCTTGAATTTAACAAATCTAGGCATTTTTGGGACTTTGATTTTTGCCAAAACCCCCATTCCTGTTGTGTTAAAGCTTGTCCGTAATTATTTGATAGCTATTGTGTGATTTGTTAATTAGGGGGATTTGGTGAGAAATAATTTTGTCATATCGTGGAAAAGTTGTATCTTTGCAGCCGATTTCCACAAAGGGAATAAGAGAGTGCGGGGTAGAGCAGAGGTAGCTCGTCGGGCTCATAACCCGGAGGTCGTTGGTTCGAATCCAGCCCCCGCTACCGAGTAGGACAAGTCAGTTGACTTGTCCTTTTTTTTGTGTATTCAGACTGCTAATATTATTCAGTTGAGAAACACTTTCTCAAAAACGACATCCTTTTGTCTTTTATACAAAAAACGAAGGTGTCCCTGTTTTTGGTGACATTTTCTTGTTTGAGCCAATTACACTTTACCGAATTGGATATATTGGTTTCATGCCGACCAAGTGCAATGTAAAGCCCAACGGGTTTTTATGGTGCGAGTACGGTGTGGAACAAGACTATGAGAAGAGGGGTGATATGTTGAAAACAAGGCACCCCGAATGGAGTGCCTTGATTGAGAGTGTTATGGTAGAATATGACGAGGTGTTGGTGACAACCCGTATATTACCATTTCAAGTTATTGCTTCACCACACGGCGTACTTCGATGCGGTCGGGCAGAGTGCAGCGGAGAGTGTACAGACCAGAGGCGAAACGGCTGAGGTCGACTGAGGTCTGGTGCTCGACAGTTGCCACGCAGCGGCCGGTGTAGTCGAAGATGTCGATACGTTCAATTTCGCCGTCAGCTTCGATGGTAATCATGCCGGAAGTCGGGTTGGGGAAGACGGTCATCCACTTCTGGGAGAGAGGCTCATTGCCGGAGACATCGTTCCCGTTGCCGTCAAGTCCTTTAGATGCCGCGAGGCTGAGCGTGATATCGTCGATGTAGTTGCAGCTGTAGTCGCCCGTCTGACCGGAGGCGAGTACATTGCGGAAAGCGATATAGTGACCGCTGCCGGTGTAGGCGGAGAAGTTGACAGTGCGGAGGACGGAAGCCGTGGTGGAAGAGTTGTTGAAAGTGGCGACAGGGACGAAAGTACTGGCGTTGGAGAGGTCGGACATGACACCGACTTGGAGCTGGTACTTGGCCTGAGTCTGGCAGAGGTAGAAAGTGAGCTGCAGGTCACGGACGTTGCCGAGGTACTGCGGCATGGCGAAGATGCAGCGTTTGTTGAGTATGATGGAGTAGCTGCCGCTGTGTGCCTGAGCTGAAGAGTAGTAAACCATGGGCTTGTACTCGTCGGTCATGGCCACATCCTGGTGTGCGAGAGTCCAGCAAGGAACCGACACGCCTGTCTTGGCAGTGGTGGAGGTGGTGTAGGAGTCGAAGTTATCGGAGTATGGGAGCTCGTCGGGATAGATGGCGCAGCGGGTTTCGAGCCGGATGTCGTCGATATAGTTGCAGCTGAAGTCGCCGGAATAGCCGGAGGCGAGGATATTGCGGAAAGCGATATAGCGACCGGAGCCGGAGTAAGAGGCGAAGTCGATAGTCTGTAGGACGGAGGCGGAGGTGGAGGAATTGTTGATAGTGGCGACGGGCACGAAGGAGCCGGCGTTGGAGAGGTCGGACATGACGCCCACCTGGAGGCGGAACTTGGCCTGAGTCTGTCTGACGTAGAAGGAGAGCTGGAGGGTGCTGACGTCACCGTCGAACTCGGGCATGGCGAAGATGCCGCGCTTGTTGAGGATGAGGGAGTAGCTGCCGCTGTGAGCGCAGGAGGCGTCGTGATAGACCATGGGCATGTACTCGTCGGCCATGGCTACATCCTGGTGTGCGAGAGTCCAGCAGTCGGGAGCCACGCCGGTCTTGGCGGTGGTGGAGGTTGTATAGGAGTCGAAGTTATCGGAATAAGGCAGGTCGGCTGTCGAGATGGCAGGGCATGAAGAGGGCCGCAGCTCGAGCGATATGTCGTCGATATAGTTGAGGCTGAAGTCGCCGGAATAGCCGGAGGCGAGGACATTGCGGAAAGCGATATAGCGACCGGAACCGGAGTAGGAAGCGAAGTCGACAGTCTGCAGGACAGAGGCAGTGGTGGAGGAATTGTTGATAGTGGCGACAGGCACGAAGGTACCGGCGTTGGAGAGGTCGGACATGACGCCCACCTGGAGGCGGAACTTAGTCTGTGGTTGCCTGACGTAGAAGGAGAGCTGGAGCGTGCTGACGTCGCCGTCGAATTCGGGCATGGCGAAGATACCGCGCTTGTTGAGGATGAGGGAGTAGCTGCCGCTGTGAGCGTTGGCTGAGGAGTAGTAAACCATGGGCTTGTACTCGTCGGCCATGGCAACATCCTGGTGTGCGAGAGTCCAGCAAGGAACCGACACGCCGGTCTTAGCGGTGGTGGAGGTAGTGTAGGAGTCGAAGTTATCGGAATAGGGAAGGTCGGAAGCCGAGATGGCGGGGCAAGAAGCGGGCCGCAGCTCGAGCGATATGTCGTCGATATAGTTGAGGCTGAAGTCGCCGGAATAGCCGGAGGCGAGTATATTGCGGAAAGCTATATAGCGACCGGAGCCGGAGTAGGAAGCGAAGTCTACAGACTGCAGGACAGAGGCAGTGGTGGAAGAGTTGTTGATAGTGGCGACGGGCACGAAGGTACTGGCGTTGGAGAGGTCGGACATGACACCCACCTGGAGCTGGTATTTGGCAGCGGACTGTTTGACGTAGAAGGAGAGTTGCAGTGTGCTGACATCGCCATCGAACTCGGGCATGGCGTAGATACCACGCTTGTTGAGGATGAGGGAGTAGTTGCCGCTGTGAGCGTTGGCGGAGGCGTAGTAAACCATGGGTTTGTACTCGTCGGTCATGGTTACATCCTGGTGTGCGAGAGTCCAGCAGTCGGGAGCCACACCTGTCTTGGCTGTGGTGGAGGTAGTATAGGAATCGAAGTTATCGGAATAAGGCAGGTCGGCAGTGGAGATGGCGGGGCAAGAAGCGGGCCGCAGCTCGAGCGATATGTCGTCGATATAATTGAGGCTGAAGTCGCCGGAATAGCCGGAGGCGAGTACATTGCGGAAAGCGATATATCGACCGGAGCCGGAGTAAGAAGCGAAGTCTACAGTCTGCAGGACAGAGGCAGTGGTGGAAGAATTGTTGATAGTGGCGACAGGCACGAAAGTACTGGCGTTGGAGAGGTCGGACATGACACCCACCTGGAGCTGGTATTTGGCAGCGGACTGTTTGACGTAGAAGGAGAGTTGCAGTGTGCTGACATCGCCATCGAACTCGGGCATGGCGTAGATAC
>JAEEGJ010004111.1_pt1 | contig 51068 bp, 39 predicted proteins | sample 8958761 | NCBI WGS metagenome assembly JAEEGJ01 (sample SAMN16246546, study PRJNA631951) | gut metagenome | biome: gut microbiome; feature: rumen; material: RS-attached | host: Bos | place: Iran: Karaj | collected 2018-10
CGGAATTATCGAGTTTGTTCCTGCGTACCTACGGCACTCTATATACCTTCTGACATGATACAGGGGTTTCGTTCGCTTCGCTCACTCCTCCTCCGTCGCCAGAGGAGTTCTGGCTCCCCTCATCAGGCACGGATGGCCCAAGGGCAATCCTCTAAAGGCCCTCTTCGCCCCCTGCCTAAATTCCTACGCCCCTCTGGGGCTCACTTCCTCTCAATAGGTCAACTCCTATATCATTGCCATTTTTTTTGATGTCAATCTCCGTCAATCTTATCGTCAATCTTCATAAATCTATATGTCAATCTTCATAAATCAAAAAAAATGCAGCCATTGCTGGCTGCATTCATGTGCAAATATGTGATAATTCTATTTTGGTGTTTGTGATTTCAGCGTGATGATTAGGCTGGGTTAACCTGCCATTTAGGCCGCTCTAATCTACTGATTAGCTTGGGCTTATCGGCCACCGCCGCCACCGAAGCCGCCACCGCCACCGAAGCCGCCGCCGCTACGGTTGCCGCCGCCACCGCCACCACCGCGGTTGCCGCCACGATTACCACCGCCGTCGCGATTGCCGCGTTCACCGTCGCCGCCTTCGAAGATTTCAGTGCCCTCGTCGAGACTGCGGTCACGATTCCTGGATATTCCGCGGCCGCCGAACATGTTGAAGCGGTAGGTGAAGGTAAGCATGCCGTAGGAAGTGATGCGCTCGCTGTCGGAGTCGGTACGGGCTGTGGCGCTGATGTTTCGGTTCACCATGTCGCGCTGCCCGAGAATATCGTTCCAACGGAGCGTGAGGATTGCCTGACGGTTCTTGAGGAACGAGTAGCTGGCCTGGGCATTCCATATCCACTGGTTTGTGTTCATGATGCTTTCGGCATAACCGCGACGACTGTTCTCGTTGATATCGGTGGAGATGTTCAGGCCGAACCAGAAGTTGTAGTTGGCGCTCACGCCATAGGAGAAATTGTAGGTGTCGAGGTTCGAGGCTGCCGTGGCTGTGGCGCGGTTGCGCTGATAGCCGAAGTTGGCATTGAAATTGATCTCGAAGTTGTCCTTGCTGTAGGTCATGCCATAGTCCTCGGCATCGGGGTCGCCGTGGTCTATCTCGTCGCGGAACGTGAAGCGCAGGCCTTGACGGATATTGTTGGAGTTGACCTCGTTCTTGACGGTGGCCTGCTCCTGTGAGCGATAAACGTAGCCGTTGGCCGTGGTGTGGTTATATGACGTATTTGTGTTGACGCGGAAGCGTTGGTCCTTGAAGGCAGTGTTGAAGTTGAAATTGGTGCCGGCGTTCCAGTTGCCGTTGATATTCACGGGCATGGTCACGCGACCGCCGGTGGTCTCGTTGTACTCGGTGCGGCTGGCCGTGGCGTTTTGCGTAGTGCGGTAGTTGGCGTTGAAATTGTAGGAACGCTGGTAGTCGGGCTGCGACAGGCGCCATTCCACGTTTGCTGAATGCGTGAACGACGGGCTGAGGTTGGGGTTACCCAGACGAATGGCCAGCGGGTTGGCGTTCGACAGTGTGTCGGGGATGAGGTCGGTGATGCTGGGCTGCCCAGAATTACCGCCGTAACGGGCCTCCACCTGATGCTGGCGCGAGAAGCGGTAGCGGAAGTTCACCGTCGGCGACCAGTTGAAGAAAGTGCGGCTCACATCATAGTGTTTCCAGCCTTTGGTGTAGTCGATGGCGTTGACCTGAGGCTGCAGGTTCAGACCTACGTTGAAGCGTATCTTGGAATTTATCAGGCGGTACTGCAGACGCACATCATGGTTCTGGTAGCGGTTCTCGGTGTAGTTGCACTGAGCGGTATCAGGCGTGGCGAATTCCATATGCCCGTCGTAGTTGTCGATGCCCAGGAAATACATGTCCACTAATGGGTCGAAGATACTGGCCACGGTGCGGTCGCGGTCGTTGTAGCGATAGCTGTAGTTGTATGAGAACTGCAGGAACTGCCCCACGCCTACGGGTTCGGTGTATGAGAATCGGGTGGAGATGTTCTTACCTATATTCCGCGAATCGTCGTACTGAATCTTGTGGTAGATGGAATCCTCGCCGGTGATGGCCAGCAGCTGGTAGTAGTCGATTTGCGAATACGAACTGGAGTTGCCGTCGTTCTGATTGAGGCCTCCGTTGACGTTCAGGGTGATGTTGCGGCCGGGCTTGTTCAAGCGGCGGTTCAACTGCAGCGACAGGCTTCCGCTGATGGCGTCGGAGGCGTTGCGGTTGGCGTTGAGGTTGTGGTTCACGCCTATCCCGCGCAGCAGTGCCAGCTCTTCCAGCGGGTTCTCGACGAGCTTGTAGGGATCATCGTTGAAGGTGGCGCTCTCGCCGCGGCTGTGGCTGCGGTTGCCGTTGATGCCGAACTGCGGGCGCAGCAGTATGTTTGTCATCGTGTCCGGTCGCCATTCTATGCGCCAGTTGGTGTCGAACGAATTGCTGTGGCTGCCGTTGGAGTTCATGCGGTTGCTGTAGGCAGCGCTGCGGTTCTCGAAGTTCTGTGAGTTGCTCCACGAGCGTCCCGACGACTGGCTGAAACGCCCTGAGGCGCCGCCGTTCAGTTCCAGCTTGTCCCATTCCAAGTTGAGGCTGGCGGCTGCATCCTGGCTCTCGGTCATGCCGTTGCCGCGTGTGTTATCCACATTTCCGACGAGTCCGGCCTTCTGCTTGTCGAGGAAGCGGTAAACGTCGGCGTGGCCGGTATAACGCTCCTCGGTGCCGTAGCCGCCGGTGACGCGCCCAAACCATCCACGGCGCCGGTCTTTCTTAATCTCAAGGTCGAGCACGGTCTGCTCCTCGCCGTCGTCGATGCCGGTCACGCGTGCCAGTTCGCTTTGCTTATCATAGGCTTTCACCTTGTCCACAATTTCGGCCGGAATATTACGCAACACCATTTGCTGGTTGTTGCCGAAGAACTCCTTGCCGTCGACCAGTATCTGGCGCACTTCCTTGCCGTTGTGCGTTATCTTGCCGCTGTCGTCGATCACTATGCCAGGCAGCTTCTTGATGAGCTCGTCGACCATAGCGCCGGGCGGCACGGTGAAGGCGGCGGCGTTGTAGGCCACCGTGTCGTCGATGATAGTCATCTCAGGCATCTTGCCCTCGACCACGGCCTCCTTCATCATCGTGGCGTCCTCGCGCAGAAGCACGTCATTGACTTTCTTGTTGCCTCCCTTGCCCGAGAGGTTCAAGGCGAAAGTCTGCGTCTTGAACCCGATATACGACACCTTCAAGGTGTACTTGCCTGCGGGCACGCCCGGAATCATAAACTGTCCGCTGGTGGTGGTCTGTCGGCCTGCCACCATCGTGCCTGTAGAGTCGTTAACCGTTACGCTGGCGCCCGGGAGTCCTTTCAACGTAGAACTCTCGTAGACCGTTCCGCGGACGTTAAACCATTGTGCTGCCGCGGGAGCATTAAAAAATAAAAAGGCAGTGAATACAAGAGCCACCGCCATCAGTCGTCGTCGTGTTTCCATCGGGGGGAGCTGTGAGGTTTAGCATTTTTATGACAAGAAAGCGGATAAAGGGTTTAACGGGGAAGAATATTTTTGGTGACAGAAAGCTGAATTTTGATAATAGGCTCCTCCTTTTTCACACGAATAGCCATGAATGGGGACATGAATGGTCATGAATATTAGATTGACGAGTAGATTGACGAAAAGATTGACGAAGATTGACGGGGCCTTTCTCTATGCAAAGAGTTTTTTTATCCGTCAATCTTCGTCAATCTACTCGTCAATCTTCGTAAATACAGATTCCGGCTTTTCGCCGTCTGTGTCAGGCGCAGCTTTTCGCCGTCTGAGTCAAGTGCAGCTATTCGCCGTCTGTATCAGGCGCAGCAGACCATAGCTTATATAAGGTACAGCTCTTCGGCCTTGTTCACCGATGTCAGTTCCTTCAGCATTAAGGCATATTTCTCTGCCACGGCTTCGGCATAGCGGCGCCCTTTCTCGGCGGAGGCGAGGCTGGGGTCTCCGATGCCTGTGTCGTCGGTGACACAAGTCCAATGTCGCGGCAGCCATGCCACTTTCTCGCGGATGGTCTGCAGGGCGAAGGGCCGGGCATGTCCTGGGCCTGCCTCCTCGAGGCGCACCAGTTCGGGGTGATAATGCATCATCACCGACGTCTCCAGCTCGTCGGCATGGTCGCCGGGGTTGTCGAACCAGTCCTTGGCGGGCAGCACCGTGAACCAGTCGCTCACCAAGATGAGGAAATCGGGGTAATCAACCGCAAGGTCGCGGATAATGCCTTTGAAGCTGTTGCCCCCGTGCCCGTTCACTATCAACAGTTTACGCAGCCCTTGATGGTGGAGCGAAGCCACTATGTCTGTGAGGATGGCGACCTGTGTGGACAGGCGATAATGAATGCAGAAGCGGAGGTCGCGCTGACCGGGATTCTGCGCGCCCATAGCCACCGGCGGCAGCACCATGGCCCGCACTCCGTAGCTGTTGAGAGCGCGTCCGGCGGCATCAACAGCCACGGCCTGCGAGAGCAGACAATCGGTCATATAAGGCAGATGCAGGTTATGGGGTTCAGTGGCGCCCCAAGGCAGAATGGCTATGTCATAGTGCAGTTGCCGCACCGTACCGTAGTTGCTTACGCTAAGGTCAATTTCTTTGTTCATATTCTTTTTTCCTTTGGTTTTTCTTAAGAATTTTATTTCGGGATAACGGGATAACGTGATAACGACAAGAGAGCCTCGTAATAACGAAATAACGTTATAACGACAATAGCCGCGTCAGCTCCTCAACCTCCTCCTCTCTCGTTGCCCAACTGGTCACGAATCTCACGGCGGTGTGGTCGGCATCCACTGGGCACCAGTTCTCGAAGCCTGCTACGCGACGGAGGGCATCGAGGTCGGCGTTGGGGACGATGAAGAACTGCTGGTTGGTGGGTGAGTCGATGAAGGGGCGGTAGCCTTTCCCGTTGACGAAGAACTCACGCAGGCGCTGAGCCAGGCGCACGGCCTGCTGACCTATCTGGAAATAGAGGCCGTCGGTGAACAGCGCCTCAAACTGCACGCCTACCACGCGGCTCTTGGCCAGCAGGGCGCCGTGGCGCTTGATGCGGCTGAGCATATGGCTGGGTGCGTCGCCACGGGGAAATACCACGGCTTCGCCGCAGAGCGCTCCGCACTTGGTGCCTCCGATATAGAAGGCATCGGTCAGCGCTGCCAGCTGAGGCAGCGTAACGTCGTGGCTGGCGGCCAGGCCGTAGCAGAGGCGCGCGCCGTCGACGTAGAGCTTCAGCTTGTAGTCGTCGCACACTTCGCGCAGTGCCTTCAGTTCGTCGAGGCTGTAGAGCGTGCCGAGTTCGGTGGGGAAGGTGATGTAAACGGCTCCGGGCCTTACCATGTGTTCGGCGGTGTCGTCGGCGAAATAAGCCTGCAGCCAGTGGCGCAGGTCATCGCACATGAGCTTGCCTTGCACGTTGGGAATGGCAATCACCTTGTGCCCTGTGGCCTCTACGGCTCCGGACTCGTGAACATTGATATGGGCGGTGTCACAGCAGAGCACGCCCTCGAAGGGCTCCAGGAGGCAGTCCAGGATAGTGGCATTCGTCTGCGTGCCGCCTGCCAGGAAATAGATGTTGGCGTCAGGAGTGCCGGCAGCCTCGCGTATGAAGGCGCGGGCGTGCTCGCTGAAGCGGTCGTCGCCGTAGCTTTGTGTTCGTTCGTCGTTGGTCTCGAGCAGGTGCCTCAGCACCGCTTCTTGAGCACCGTTGTTATAGTCGCTTTCGAAATGGAGCATAGGATTCAATTTAGAGGAGATAGGGGGGGGGGTATTTTTTGGAAGTTAAAGAAGTGGTTTTTGGGGAGTTAAAGAAGTTAAAGGAGTTAAAGGAGTTAAAGACGATACCTTCAAGAAGGGTTATCGTTTTCATGCTTTTCAGGAGTCAAGAAGTGAAAGCTAAAGCCTAGACATTCGTCTTTAACTCCTTTAACTCCTTTAACTTCTTTAACTTCTCAGCGAGCAAAGCGAGCGATAACTCCTTTCTCTTCCAAGAAAATCACTTCGGCAATCCAAACGCCTCGCTCATCTCGCGCATCTGCTCGTCGGTCATGCCGTCGGGCTCGAAGCCCATGTTCTTGGCGGCGATATAGATGAGGGCGGCTTTGTTGAGGACGTCGACTTGGTCGAAGGCACTCATGATGTCGGTGTCAACGGCAAGCACTCCGTGCTTCTCCCACATCACCACGTCGTAGTCGTCGTCGAGGGCGGCGATGGTGGCGTCGGCGAGCTCCACGCTCGAGGGCAGCATATACGGCACCATACCCAGTCCGCGCGGGCAGAAGGCTTTCGTCTCGGGAATCATCGACCACAGCAGGCGCGTTGCCACGTCTTTCTCCATGAACCGCTTGTTGTGGGTTAGGGCCACCAGTTCGATGGGGTGAGTGTGAATGCAAGCGCGGTAGGGCGAGCCCTTTGCCAGCAGGTAGTTGTGCACCGCCAGGTGTGAAGGCAGTTCGCTCGTGGGTTTCACGGGGTTGTCGGCGATGATGACGTAGGAGGCGCAGTCGTCGAGAATGCGTATCACCGAGCCGTTTTCCATAGGCCAGCGGGCGAGGTCGCGCATGCGCATGTTCGTTCCTTTGCAATAGAAGTAGCAACCGCGCAGGTGCGGCAGCGTGGTGCCGATTTGGTATACGGGCGAGATGGCCGGCATGGCGCGCACGGCATCGTCAACCTGTTCGGTGACGTTTACGGTGATGTTGCCGCCGTTGCGCTCGGCCCAGCCTTTCTGCCAGAGATATCCTGCCACTTCGGCCACTTGCTCCACTACGCGTTTGAGTTCATTTCGGTTGTCGAGAATTGAGGTCATTGTATTTTCGTTTTTAAGAGTTGTTTTCCGCTGCAAAGGTAGTGATTTATTTGCAAAAGGCGGCGCTTATTCGGAAATATTTCTGTTGCAAAGTTCACAAATCCCGTACTTATATATAATTAATGTGTAATTTCCTCCGTCAACCTACGTAAATCCTATCGTCAATCTCCGTCCGCTCGGCGCTAAGCGACGCTTGACACTTCAAGAATCTATATGTCCGATGCTTTTGTCCTCGCAGGCCGACTATTACTGCCGTTCCCTATACCCAGGGCGCCTTTGCCGTTCAGAAAGGAGCTCGGCCGTTATCGTATTCTCCCGTGTCATTGTCGTCTTCGTCCTCGTCTTCATCATCATCATCCTCGTCTTCTTCATCGTCCTCGTCTTCTTCATCGTCCTCGTCATCTTCTTCGTCATCTTCATCATCATCGTCCTCTTCATCATCATCGTCCTCTTCATCATCATCGTCTTCTTCGTCATCGCAGGGCACTCCATAAGCCATTTTCACGGCTCTTATGCCTCTCTCTTGAATCTCCTCTTCATCACTGTCGTCAGTGTAAATACCGTATAAGCTTGGATCTAAGGCATCACAATATCGCTCATCGCGGAGGAATGTGCTGGGCTTCATCATCTTTTCCTTATCAACTACGCATTTCACGCCATAAGCCACAACGATTTCCAAGGCCATAATCTTTTCCCTCATGGACTTTTGCATCCAAAAATCCAAAGCCGCTTTTCGATCGACTTTATTGGGATAGAGTGCCCAGAATTCTTCGAAGCCGGCCGTCGCTTGCCTCATATCTTCAGGCTCAGCCTTACCGTTTTGAATCTTCGTGGCAAGGACTTGAACCTCAGCACGTTCCTGGTAAGCCTCGGCGGTGCGCCTCCTCGCCTTTGATGCAGCCAACTGGTCCTCGCGCTGAGTATTGCTGGCATCCTTGTTCTGCTTTATCTCGTAGCCGCGGCGGACAAAACTTGTGATGCGCTGCCACCAATTCCAACCATTCTCGATCTCGAACCGCAACACGGTGCCCACTTCCTCGCCATCGGCGTCGCACATCACCATTTCCTGAGTCCAATAGCCCATGAATTCCGACGTCAGCCCCGCTGTGGTGAAGTAAGCGGTAATGTTCTCGTTCTTGATGAAATCCTCCAGCTGGTACCACCTTGTCTTGAACTTGCCGCTCGGTTGAAGCATGAAATCCCTGAACTTGCCAAAAAACGCATTCTTCCGCTCCTCAATCTTTTTCTGACCGAGCTTAAGCACACGCTTGCAATTCATTTTCTTCTCACCATCAACAGAAAAACAAAGATTGTTGTTTCGACTTCCACCGCAACTTTCTTTGTCGTTGTTATTGTTGTTGTTATTAGACGACTTCTCTTTCTTTTCTTTCTCTTCTTTTAAAGGGGTGCAGGGGGAACTTTTCTTCTCTTGCTTTTCTTTCTCTTCCACTACTTCGCACTTTTCGCCTACGCTTTGCGGATTCATTGCTACGGCTGTGCTCACGGCGGCCTCCGGTGCGATGTAATAGTCATAGTTACAGATAGTTATCCACGTCTTACCCTTGCGCATTTCCTTTGCAATAAAGCCCATCTCGACCATATCTTTTAGGATACGGTCAAAGGCAGTGCGCTCAATTTGCCTGATTCGAGCGTACTGACTGGCATTAAACAGCTGTTGGCCGTTCTGATCTGCGGCTTTCAGCAGGTCCACGAACAGCTGCAGATACTCCGGCGACGACATCAATCGGATATCGCCGGCCAGCTTTGAGATTTCAACGTATTTATTCAACATAAGCGTTTAGATAGGCCCCCTCCTCTGCCCCTCCTCTCCCCGTCCTCAGCATTGGCGTTATGCTTCGGTTACCCCCTTCAGGGTGAGGGTGGAATGACCTGGTATTTGGTCATGAGGTTTAGCGGCCTTAAGTAAGTTTTATAAGGTTAATTTAAGTATTGTTATTTGTCTATTTTTGGAGGCTCTTTCACCCCCTTTATTTTCTGTGCAAAGGTACAAAAAATTTTTGAATCTACAATAGCATTTTTGCGTTTTTGCGCCATTTGATTTTGCCGTTTTTTAAACCATGCTTGATTATCAGCAAATTGCAAAAAAAATTTTTTTCACGCATGGCAAAAAATACTTTTCTTTATCGCTTTTTCGTGCGAAAACAAGAGTTGAACCGCCCCTCAAACTAATCGGCCGCTAAAGCCAAGCAAATCACCCGCTAAAGCCAAGCTAATCGGTCGCTAAAGCCAAGCAAATCACCCGTTTAAGCCAACCTAATCATCGGTTCAAGCAGGGCTAATCAGTTGTCCGGCTTGCACTTACGCCTTCACACGAACGGACATAAAGGGGTTTACGAGCGGTCATAAATGGGTTTACGAACGGACGAAAACGAGGACATGAATGGTCATGAAAATTAATGGAAATTACATGAAAATCATTCGTGGATATTAGATGTGAAAGAAAAGCTTTCCTTTTTTCACACGAATAGCCATTAATGGGTACATGAATGGTCATGAATGTTTTTCTATTTTTCTAAAAAAGTGGTCTAAAATTAGGTGGTTTGAAATATTAATTGTAACTTTGTGGCGATGAAAGGCGATGAGGATGACTAACTATTAGCAAACACCAGTAGAACCCTTTAAACTAATAATGTTATGGAAAAGTTCATGAAAAGAATATTGATGCTTTGCCTGCTGATGGCGGGAGGGACTGCCTCAGCCCAGATGACAGTGCTGTTCAGGGACACCATCAGCGATGGCCAATGCCTATATGGGCTATATTATTCCTATTATGACTGGGAGGGACATAAGATTAGTGAGAGCTACTACGCCCTCATCCGCGACATCGTCAGTACGTCCTCCTGGGTGACGGTTCCAGCCACCATCAGCAAGGGAGGCAAGACCTACTACATCCGAGGCATTGACGAGGGTGAGAACCTGGGCATTTCCACGAACGACCACAATGTCAAATCACTCACCTTTGAGGGCGATGTCACCGTCTGGAAATCTCCCATAAAAGTCCCAGGCGGTATGTTTGGGTTCAACACCCTCAGGTTCAATGGACGCAGCTACCCCTTCGAGGGGGACATAAGTAACTATTTCACCTCCACCTCATTCAACAACGTCACAGCCTATTTGCCAGACAAGACCACAACACAGATTGCCGATCTGAGGGATAATCATGTAAAGCCCTGGGATCAGTTCTACAATGTCGTTTATTCCCCCATACACCTGAGTCTGACAACAAATATCTCGCCCTGCCCTCAAACGAACTACAACGAGGACGTGGCGCTCTACAGCTTAGGCAATTACGAGTCGTTTTCCGCTGCCGGTTACGACACGGACCGCCTCACCCTGATGAACTACAAAACGCCCGGGGTCTATGAAATCGACAAATTCCAGAGCTATGTCCTTGTGGCCCGCTACGACAAGCAAAACGTTGACTGCCATTATGTCCGTCAGGGCTACGATTGGTCGCTGACCAACAACTATAATACAGATTTCGACGAGTTCTTCGATGTCACCACCGACATGACGCTCGACCTGACGTTTACGTGGAAGACCAACGCCATGAACTTCGTCCAGCTCAATGGCACCAAGAACATCTCCTACGCCATCGCAGGCTCCAAACCCATGTCAGGCTCCAACGCCGAGCCCATCTGGAAGCTGACAGGCGCCATGAACGGCGACCTCCTTACGCTGACCCTTCCCGCCAACGACCTCGCCCTCGAGAAGATTGTCTTCAAGCACGGCAGCACCGAACAGACCATACCCGCGCCGCAGCCCACCGACGGAAACTACCAGGTGCAATTGACCGTTCCGTCAGATATGTTCTCGTACATCTATATCTATTGGGCTGAACCTGAACCCTATGCCACCTTCAATTTCGTCCGACATGGAGGCCGCGAAAACAGCGTCTGGATGATGTGGGACGATGGAGGCGTCTACGATTACTACATCCCAGAAGGAGCTTCCCAGACCACAATCCCATGGGACCAGCTCACTACGGACATGCAGATGTACATCGATGTGCTGCCCGGCGAGACGTTCAAAGTGTTCAAGGACAATGTCGACATCACCACGCAGTTCAATAACCAGCAAAACCCGTATGAGTACTGGCTGGAGCTCGATAAGAAATCCGCCTCCTACACCGTCATCTACGAGCCATCGACCATCAAGAACATCGACTTTGCCGATGCCGCCGTCAAGGCCATCTGCGTGGACAACTGGGACACCAACGAGGACGGCGAGCTCAGCTATGACGAGGCCGCGGCGGTGGCTAGCATCGGAGTCTACTTCAAGGGCAACACCGCCATCACCTCCTTCGACGAGTTGCAGTTCTTCACGGGGCTGACTCAGTTGGTAAGTGAGGCGTTCTACGGTGCCACAAACCTTAAGAGCATAGTCCTGCCGCAATCTGTTTCGAATATACAAACCAATGTATTCCGCTTCTGCCAGAACCTCGAACACATCGTCCTGCCCGACAGCATGATAATGATTAACTCCAACTCATTCGCAGGAACAGGCATTAAGTCCATTATCTTCCCACAGAAGGGCAACCTTCAGCTTGCCTACAACGCCTTCGCTGAAAGCAAGCTCAGGTCCATCTATATCCCAGCCAACGTAACGCGCATCTACGACTATATGCTTAGTGATTGCGACGACCTCATCAGCATCACTGTCGACCAAGACAACGGTAAGTACGATTCGCGAGAAGGCTGCAATGCCATCATTGAGACCGCAACGAACACCCTCATTGCCAGCTGCAAGAACACCGTCGTCCCAAGCAGCGTAACCGCCCTTGGCAACTACGCCTTCTACCACAATAAGGAACTGAAGACGCTTGAACTGCCCGAGGGCATCAAAACCATAGGCAATTACATCATGTCCACCTGCGATTCCCTCACGAAGGTCATCGCCCACATGCCCGAGCCGCCAACCGTCACAACCACCAACTTCGGAAATATGACTGCCACCTGCAAGCTCTACGTCCCGAAGGGCAAGGTCAGCGCCTATCAGGAAGCCGGTTGGACGACAGCCATCTTCCGCGGCGGCATTTTCGAGATTGAGGAGCCCGGCATTCTCGGCGATGTCAACGGCGACGGACAGGTCACCATAGCCGATGTGACCAAGCTGGTGAATATCATTCTGGGCAAGGAATAAAACAAACCCCGGCTGGCCTCTCCCCCTAACCCCCTCCCCTGTTAAGGAGGGGGGAAGGGTGGTCACCGTCAAGAAAAGGAAATCACTTTCTTTTCATAGAAGGTACGAGTGCGAAGGAGAAAGATGGCCATTCCTGCCAGTTGCGCTACGGCTACCATCCAGAACGCCGCCTTGTAACCTATCAGTTCGGCTACGAACCCACCTGCGAGCACACCCACCCCGATGCCGACGTCCCATGAGATGAGAAGCGTCGAGTTGGCTGTGCCGCGCTCGTTGTGATGGGCCATAGAAATAATCATGTTCTGGAACGCAGGCCACATATGGCCGTTGCCCAGTCCGAGCATGACGGCCGATGCGTAGTAGCCGAAGCTGTTGGGAAAAAGCACGAAGACGAGGTAAGCCACGCTGGAGATGATGACGCCCTCGCTGGCGTTCATCACGAGTTTGCCTTCGCGCAGAGCCTTCGCGCCTTGCAGACGTGAGCACACCAGCCCCAAAGAGAGCAGCAGGAACCAAGTGCCGGTGCCGCCCGTGATGCCCATGACCTCCTTGCTGTAGATGGCAAGGTAGTTGCTCATCACGCCGAAGCAGAACCCGAAGAATACCATATTCACGGCCAATAACCAACCACGGAGGAGGAAAAAACGGTCCATCGACACCCATCTCACCTTTTCGCCCTTAGGCCTCACGGGGGCATGGGGCTTCGACTGTTCGTTCTTCACGCCGGCGTCTACTGCCATGCCAAGACCGGCTATCAGCAGGGCCAGCCAGAACAGCAGCTCGAAGTTGTCGGTCGCCTTGTAGAGGTAGATGGCCACCGTAGGCGCTATGGCCATAGCCAGGTTGTTGCTCAGACCGTAGTAGCCGATACCCTCGTTGCGTCGCGACGACGGCAGCACATCTATCGCCATGGTAGAATTGGCCACCGTAAGTGCGCCGAAGGGAGCTCCGTGAAGCGTCCTGACGATTGTGAACAGCAGCAGCGACGAAGCACCTAAGTAGCCGCCAAAGAAGATGAAGAACAGGGCATAGCACACCATCAGCACACGCTTCCGTGGAAATGAGTCGACGAGGAAACCGCTGAAAGGTCGTGCCAGCAGAGCCGTGAGCGTGTAGCCGCTCAGCACCAAGCCCACTACGTCCTTCGTAGCATCAAAACGCTCCACGAGGTACAATGGCAGCAAGGGCGTCAACAGGTAGAAGGCGAAGAACAGCGCGAAATTCGCCGTCATCACCCTAAGGTAGTTTCTATTCCATAGTCGTTCACGTTTTTCCATACGTCAACTTGTAGCGCAAAGCTTTAACGCTACAATATAGCAATTGGCATATTTCTTCTTTTAAGACATCTTCGGTGCCGGCTACCTTAAACCGTATCCCCGTACCGCTCCTCGGTAATCTGCTGGAGGCTCTTGCCGCGCGTATTGGGGGCTCCGATGACGCCGATGACGAGGGAGAGAAGCAGGAGAGCTACCATGCACCAGGCTGCCATGGTGAAGCCTTCGCCGTTCTCGCCGTAGATATAGGTGAAGATAAGGCCCCAGACGGCCGAGAGACCACGGACTAAGAAGAACATCAGACCTTGCGCTCCGGCACGGAACTTGGCGGGGAACAGCTCGCTGCCCCAAAGGGCGTAGAAGATCTGCACGCTAAGGCCGCCGTTTACACCCCAGAGGATGGAGAAAGCCCACAGGCTGCCAACGCCCGTCACGCCCTTGATGATGATTACCCAAGTGGCGATGGCGGCTACAAGACCTAAGATGTAGATGAGCTTGTGCGATATGCGGTCGATGAAGAACGACAGGCAGAACGTGACGGCAACCACTACGACCCATCCCGCACAGCTCAGCATATTGGCGTATTCGTTGCTCAGGCCGCCCGCCGTCTCATAGATATGAGGCTGGAAGAAACCCATCACGGAGGCCACAAGGTTCCATGTCAGGTAGATGGCGGCCAGGAAAGCCACTGTGCGAACGGCTATCTTGTTGGTAAACAGCTGGCCCATGGCGTGCAACAAGCCCGTATCTTCGCCGCGAGCCTTCGCCGCCTCCTTCGCCGCTTTCCATTCGCTGCTCTCGTCGAGCTTGCGCTGGAGGTTCCAGGCTATGAAAGCTACCACGAAGAGGGAGAAGAACACCACGCGCGAACTGAACACATTGAGCGCGTCGCCCGACAGGCCGGCACCGCCAATGGCATGGCCTATGGCTTCCACCCAACCGAAGAGGTAGCCGCCGGGGGCGAAGAACATGCCCAGCAGCAGGATGATCATAGGCCCGAAGCCCCACGACATCTGTGAGATGCAGATATTACGGCCGCGGTTGTTCACCTCGGAACTCTCGGAGATATAGGTCCAAGAGGCTGGAACGCCGATACCAACGCTGATGCCGGTGATGAGGAAACCGCAGAGGAGCATGGGGTAGTTGACGGACAGCATCACCAGCAGCACCCCTGTCATATAGACGAGCAGGTTGTAGGTGTAGATGAACTTGCGCCCGTATTTGTCGGCCAGGAAGCCGCCGATGATGGCACCAATGGCAGCGCCCAAGGCGTTGGCGCTGATAAAGTTAAGCCATCCAAGGTGCAGTTCCGACAGCCCGAGGTACTTCTGCCAAAGCGTCAAGCCGCTGGCACCCGCCACGATAGCTCCGGCATCCAGATAATTAGTCAAAGAGACCGCAATGGTGCTCTTCAATGAGGATGAGTTCTTACTCATAGTTGTTTAGGGTTTGGTTGTTATTTTTTTTCTTTTGTCGTTTTTGTCGTTTTTGTCGTTATAACGTTATCACGGGATTTCGTTATCACGAGGTGCTTTTTTCGTTATCACGAAGTTTTCTTCTCGTTATCACGAGGTTTTTTCAGATGCCCATGATTTTCAGGATGAAGGGGGCAAGCAGGGCTGTCAGGACACCGTTTAGGATGAGGCCTAAGGAGGCATAGGCACCATAGGAGGCTCCCTTCTCCATCGCCCGGGACGTCCCCACGGCATGGGAGGCTGTCCCGATGCTAAGTCCCTGGGAATAAGGATTCTTGACGTGCCACACCTCTAATACTTTGAAACCGAAGACAGCGCCGAAGAGCCCTACGGAAACGACGATAGCAGCGGTGAGCGACGGGATACCGCCCAAGGACTGACACACTTCCATGGCTATGGGCGTGGTCACTGATTTGGGTGCCAGCGAGATGATGGTTTCGCGCGAGGCACCCATCGCCTGCGCTATCACCACGACGCTGACAACCCCAATGACACACCCTACCAGCTGCGAGAAGAAGATAGGCAGGAACTGACGGCGAATCTGTCCGAGGTTCTGATAGAGCGGAACACCCAAGGCCACGATGGCAGGCTTGAGCCAGAATTCTATGTAGCCGCCCGCCTGCGAATACGTCTCGTAGCTGATGCCCGTCAGCTTCAGCAGGACGATAAGCACGGCGATGGTCACCAGTATGGGATTGAGGACAATCCATCCTGTCCACTTCTGAAACTGGCGAGCACCGTAGAAGATGCCGAATGTCAGTGCCAGCAATACAAGGTTATTCTGCAGTATCTCCATCGTCAGTTCTCACTCTTTCGCCTTTTTCGCTTATCTGATGAATCCAACCCGTCACAACAAGCACCAGCACGGTACTGACGACGGTAGCTACGACAATAGGCAGTAGCTCGGCCTTGATGAGGTCGAGGTAAAGCATAAGTGCCACGCCCGGCGGCACGAAAAAGAAACCCATATTGGAGATGAGGAAATCTGACATCCCCTTGACCCATTCCAGCTTGATGGCTCGCAGCTGCAACAGGGCCGTCAGCAATAACATGCCGATAATGCTGCTGGGGATGGTGATGCCTGTAAGCCAGACAATCACCTCACCCACAGCAAGACAGGCGAAGATAATGAAGCACTGTCGTATCATAACAGGTTATCGCTTGCTCGTCACTTCCTTCTCGTATGCCTGAATCGCGGGGATAAACTCCTCGCCGACAGGAACATTGTTCTTGAGGTTGAAGTAGTCGAATACGGCACCGAAGGGGAGCGATTTGGCTTCCTCGAGCAGGGCAAGGCGCTCGAAGTGCTGGCCGCGGTCCTCGTATTCACGCAGCTTGGCGAGGGGCTCGAGGAGGGCTTGGAGCAGGCACTTCTGGGTCGCGCGGGTACCTATAATATATGCTCCTATGCGATTGATGCTGGCGTCGAAATAATCGAGGCCGATATGAGCGCGGTTGAGAGCGTCGGCACGGACGAGCTCCTTGAACAGGTCGAGCGTCTGGTCGTTCATGATGGTGACGTGGTCGCTGTCCCAACGCACGGGGCGCGAGACGTGGAGCATCAGTTCTGGTACGAACAGCAGCAGCGAGGCGACCATATCCGATACGTTCTCCGTTTGCTCGTAGTGGCCTGTGTCGAGCGTGTACATCAGTTTGCGGGTGGCGCAGTAGCCGGCGACGAAGTCATGGGAACCAACGGTGTAGCTTTCGAGGCCGATGCCGAAGAGCTTGGCTTCGAGGCAGGTCTTCATGCCCGGCAGGTCCTCCTTCAGTATCTCGTCGAGGCTCTCGGCGAAAATTTCGCGGTAGCGCTTGCGCTCTACGGTGAGGTCCTTCGAGCCGTCGTGTACCCAGATGTTCATGATGGCGGGGTCGCCCTGAGCCTTGCCCATGTAATCGGCAATGCGGCGGCAGCGCTTGGTATGCTCAATCCAGAACTCGCGGATGGCAGGGTCGGGGTTCGACAAGGTGAGCTCACCGCTCTTGGGGTGCGAGAAGCTCGTCGAATTGAAATCCAGTTTCAGGCCCTGTTCCTTGGCCCACTCAATCCAGCTGTCGAAGTGCTTGGGCTCCACCTGGTCGCGGTCCACGAACTGTCCGCCGAAATCGCCGTATATCTCGTGGAGGTTCAGACGGTGGTTACCGGCGAGGAGGCTCTTGGCGAAGGACACGTCGGCCCGCACCTCTTCAATATTACGTGCACGACCGGGGTAGTTGCCCGTGGTCTGAATACCACCGCTGAGCGCTTCGTTGCGCTCGAAACCTACAACATCGTCGGCCTGCCAGCAATGCAGGCTGATGGGCGTCTTTTCCAGTTGTTCAATCGCCTTGTCAGTGTCAACGCCTATGGCGGCATAACGTTCACGTGCAATCTCGTAAGACTTGCGAATCAGTTCTTCTTTCATGATGTTTTTTTGTTTATAAGTTGTTATGATTTCGTTTTCCGCCACAAAAATACAAAAAAATCCCGAAGTAGTACACGTCTGCTTCGGGATTTAATAAATATTTTCACTTTCAGCAGCTTTCTCAGCTGTTCTTACGGTAGCTCACCACCGCCCAACCGCTCATCACGAGCCCGATGGCGGCAAGTGCCAGGACTTGATGGGCAATGGCTGCGAAGCCTCCTCCGCGAATGAATACCGTGCGGATGGCCTCAATGAAATAATGCATGGGATTGACGTAGGTTGTCGCGTAAGCCCAGTCGGGCATCGAGCGCGTCGGTGTGAACAGGCCGCTGAGCAGCAGCAGGCAAACCACGAAGAACCACATGACGAAGATGGCCTGCTGCATCGTGTCGCTGTAGTTGGAGATGATGAGGCCCAACGATGAGAAGAACAGCGCCAGCAGCATCGCCAACAGATAGATGAGCGCCACGGGGCCGGCGGGCGTGATGCCATAGACCAGCCACGCCAAGAGGAGGCAGACGGTGATGATGAACAGCGCTATCAGCCAATAGGGAATCAGTTTGGACAGGATGAAGGCCCACTTGGCAACGGGCGTCACGTTGATCTGCTCGATCGTGCCGGCCTCCTTCTCGCCAACGATGTTCAGGGTAGGCAGAAACCCCGTCATCAGCATCATCACGATGGCAAAGAGGGCGGGAATCATGAAGAGCTTGTAGTTCTGGTGCTTGTTGTATAGGAGGAGGGAGTTGGATCCTTGGCTGCTGGCTATGATTTGGCTGAGATAGGCGCTGCCGAGGCTTCCTTTGGTGCCGTTGACGGCGTTGGCAGCGATGAGATAGCGGCCGTCGCGAATCTCGAGGATGATGTCGGCCTTGCCCTTTTCGATATCCTTCATGGCCTCGGCGTAAGAGGCTCGCTGGCCGCCGAAGATGAAGTAGTTGCTGGCGGCAATCTGCTGGATGAGTCGTTGCGAAGCTACCGTGTGGTCGATATCCACAACCTCCACCACGACGTTCTTTACCTCCATCTGCATCACCCACGGCATCACACACATGATGACAATGGGAAACAGCACGATGAGGCGTGGCAGGAATGCGTTGCGCCGTATCTGCAGGAACTCTTTATGAATGAGATGACCTATCATAGTTTCGTCTTAAGTAACTTTTATTTTTCAACTTGTCAACTCGTCAACTTTCAACTCGTCAACTTGTCAACTCGTCAACTTGTCAACTTTCCAGTCGCACATTAAACTTCTTGAGCGCTACCGCAAGCAGCAGCAACGTCATGACTGTCAGGATGATGACCTCCTTGGCCACCTCGCCGATGCCCACGCCCATAATCATCAGCTTGCGCATCGCCTCGATGTAGTAGCGAGGAGGTACCACGGCGGAAATCCATTGCAGCACGACGGGCATCGATTCCACGGGAAACATCATGCCGCTGAGCATCACCACGGGCATCAGCAGCACCATAGCCGAGAGCAGCAACGCCACCAACTGGGTCTTGGCGATGTTGGAGATGAGCAGGCCGAGCGACAGGGCAAGGATGATGTAGATGGTGGAGACGACAAGAATCCAGAACAGCGAACCCGCCAAGGGCACAGCCAACACGTAGTGAGCCATCAGCAGGATGGTGATGAGGATGGCAAAGGCCAGCACGAGATAGGGCACTGCCTTGGCGATGATTACCATGAGCGGTCGCACGGGCGAGACGAGTAGCACCTCCATGTTGCCGCGCTCCTTCTCGCGGACGATGGAGATGGAGGTCATCATGGCGCAGATGAGCATCAGGAGCATACCCATGATGGCCGGCACAAAGTTGTAGGCCGAGCGCATCTGGGGGTTGTACAGAAGTCTCACGCTCAACCCCGGCCTCACCCCTAACCCCTCTCCCGCGGGAGAGGCGAGTGAATAGTGCTTGGCGTCGATGGGCTGAGACAGTATGCTTTGGGCATAGGTGGTCCATTGCTGCGCCATATTGGGGTCGCAGCCGTCAACCATGATTTGCCACTGAAGGCCATCGCTCCCGCCGCCCTGCAGAGAGGGGATGAGGCCCATATCCGCCTTCTGGTTGCGTATCAGCCGTTCCGCTTCCTGAGGCGTGGCCACGGTCTGTGTGATGGTGAAGTATTCCGACTGTGCCAGCCGCTCGATGGCCGCCTGGGTCTGAGGGCTCTGGTAAGAGGTCACTACCACCGTCCTGACGTTCTTCACGTCGGTGGTGATGGCGAAGCCGAAGAGGAGCATCAGCATCACAGGCATACCGAAGAGGATGAGCATCGTGCGTTTGTCGCGCAGGATATGCTTGGTCTCTTTGAGGACAAAGGATAGAAACGTTTTCATAGTCAGTCGCTTGAGCGTGTGGCCTGTCGGGCGAGCAGCGTAAAGACGCCGTCGATGTCAGGCTGGTGGTATTCTTTCTTCAGTTCTTCGGGCGTGCCTATCGCCTTGATCTTGCCATCGACCATGATGGAGATGCGGTCGCAGTACTCGGCCTCGTCCATATAGTGGGTGGTCACGAAAACCGTTATGCCACGCTGGGCAGCTTCGTAGATCAGCGCCCAGAACTGGTGGCGCGTGGCGGGGTCCACGCCTCCCGTGGGCTCGTCGAGGAACACGACGCCCGGCTCGTGGAAGATAGACACTGAGAACGCCAGCTTCTGCTTCCAACCCAGGGGCAGGCTTCCCACGAGGTCGTTCTTATGCTCCTCGAACTTCAGCTGCCGCAGCAGCTCGTCCATCTTCCTTTCCACCTCTTTCTTTTTCATGCCATAGATGCCGGCAAACAGGCGGATGTTCTCGGCTACGGTCAGGTCCTCGTACAGCGAGAACTTCTGGCTCATGTATCCGATGTGTTTCTTGATCTGCTCGTACTCGGTGCTGATGTCATAGCCTACGACCTTACCTGTGCCGCTTGTCGGTTGGTTCAAACCCGTCAGCATGTGCATCGCGGTGGTCTTGCCTGCGCCATTAGCCCCTAAGAATCCGAAGATCTCACCCTTCTGCACCGTAAACGAAATATCGTCAACAGCGCGGAACGAGCCGAAGGCCTTGACGAGGTGGGAGACGGAGATGATGGGGGATCCACCCTCCGCACTCCCGTGGAGTGGGAGAGCCTCCGGCATGAATATATCCCTGAAATGTTCTAAAACAACATTCGGCTTTCCAATCCCTTCCATCTTACCTTGATTGAGGAATGCGATGCGGTCGCAAAGGCGGACCTCATCGAGATAAGGAGTGGAGGCCATGATGGTTATTCCCCGTTCCCGCAGCATCAGAAGCATGTCCCAGAGTTCCTTACGGCTCACGGGATCCACGCCCGTCGTGGGCTCGTCGAGGAAGAGGACGCTGGGTGAGTGCACCAAGGCGCACGACAGCGCCAGCTTCTGCTTCATGCCGCCCGACAGTGCACCGGCGCGGCGGTCCTTGAAGCGTTCAATCTGCGAATAGATGGCGCGGATGGAGTCGTAACCCTCGTCGATAGTGGTGCCGAAGAGCGTGGCGAAAAACTTCAGGTTCTCCTCCACCGTGAGGTCCTGGTATAACGAGAACCTACCCGGCATATACCCTACGCGCTTTCGCACTTCGCGCAACTGACTCACCACATCGAAACCATCGACGAAGGCCGAACCGGCATCAGGCAGCAGCAGCGTGCAGAGGATGCGATACAACGTCGTCTTGCCGGCGCCGTCGGGGCCTATCAGTCCGAAGACCTCGCCCTTGTTGACGCTGAACGACACGCCGTCGAGAGCCTGCACCGCGCCATAGCGTTTGCTAACATTCTTTACCTCAATCGCATACATATCGGAGCAGCTATTTTACTTTTCACTGAACACGACCTCGCCGTACATCCCTATCTTCACGTATCCGTCGTTTTTGAAGGCGATCTTCACGGCATAGACCAGGTCGGCGCGTTCATCGTCGGTGAGGATAGTCTTGGGCGTGAACTCCGAGCGCGAGGAAATCCATGAGATGGTGCCGTCGTAAGCCTTCCGCTGGCCGTCGCCGTAGTCGGCAAACAGCTTCACGGGCTGTCCGAGCTTGATCTGTTGAAGCTGTGCCGAAGTGACGTAAGCCCGCAGGTACATCTCATCGATATCAGCGATCTTGAACAGCGGCTTGCCGATGGCTACAAACTCGCCCCGCTCCACGTATTTCTCCAGCACCGTTCCCTTCGTGGGTGCTACGACGTGGCACTTGCGCAACTGGTCGCGCAGCTGGTCGATCTGCACGTCGGCCGTCGTGAGCTGCGAGTCGAGCGTCGAGAGCTGGGTGTTCAGCGTGCTGACCTGTGCGTCCAACTGCTTTTGCAACACTTTCACCTGATTGGCGGCGTCATCGAGCAACTTCGACGGCGCAGCACCATCGGCCACCAGTTCGCGATAGCGTTGCTCGTCCTGCCGTGCCTTGGCCAGCTGCTGGCGTGTGGCCGCTATCTGGCGCTCCATATCGGGTTTCTGGCTTCGATAGACCTGTTTTGTGGCTCCAAGCTGTTGGATTTTCAGCCACGTCTGGGTCGTATCGATGAGTCCGACCTCGGCGTTGGCTTCGACGTTGTCGCCCTCTTCGACGCTGAATGTCAGCAGCGAGCCGTTTTGCTCGGCAAACACCGTCGTCTCCGTGGCCTCGAATACGCCCGTGGCGTCGTAAGTTTTCTCGTTGTTGCCGCAAGCGGCCATCAGCAGTGCTATGCCTGCCAGTAGATATATCTTTCGCATAACCTTAATTGTTTGTCGTGAATTTGTTGTCGTAAATTTCCTTCAGCATCTCTATCTCGTGTATCGACTGCTGCACGCGGGCCGCGTTTTCGGCGTTGATTTCACGCACGAGGTCGTTGACATCGATGATGCCGTGTGAGAGTTTTGACTCGGCTGCCTTCCTGACCGACGCGCGCAACGCTATGATTTCCTCGTCGTTAGCCATCAGCTGGCGGTAGCGGTTGATGTCCTCGTTCTGCTGAATCTGTTCCAGGTTGTTGTTGAAGAGAAACACGTTGCGGTTCGTCTCCGTCATTTCGCGTTGCACGCGCAGCTTTGCCTTGTCGTTCTTGCGGGTATAAAGGCTTCCGATATTCCACGTCAGCCGCGCCCCTATCATTCCGTTGAGGCTCCATCGGTGGCTCATCATATCCTCGAACATATTGTAGCCCGGGTAGCCGTAGAAGCCCTGAGCAAATACGCCCAGCTTGGGCAGCAGTGCCGCATCGAGCGCCTTCTCCTGCGCGTTGAGCAGTCCCAACTGCGCATCCAAGGCCTTCAGTTCGGGGCGCTGGTTTCCTGTTTGTTGCGACTTGGCATCGGATAAGGCCGGCGTCTGCACCGCTTTCACTTCGATGCCGCAGAATGTAGAAAGCATGATCTGGAGCATCCGTTGCTGCGATGTCAGGCTGACGAGCTGCTGTTCCACGTTCAGCCGTTCGGCTTTCACGTTTTGCAAGTCGCTTTCTGCCGCTGTTCCGTTTTTCACCATTGAAACCAGCTTCTTCTCGTTGCCGCTGAGCTGTTGCTGAAGGTCGCGGTTGAGCTGAATCTGTTTGTCGAGCAGCAGGAGCGAGAAGTACATCTCGTTCACGCGCTGCCGAACATTAAATATATTCACCTCATTCTGTGCCGCTTGCACCTTACCCTGCTCCAGGGCTATGGCCTTTTGCGTCTTGATGGCATGTCCGTCGAACACCGTCTGCTGCACATCGATGCCCACGCGATACTGGTCTTTCTTCAGGCCTTGCATGTTCAGGCCCATCTGCTGCATTAGGCCCTTCATGGCATCGGGCCAGGCTGTCACGTCGCTCTGGTAGGTTGCCTGTGCTGAAGCTGACATCTGCGGCAGCCATCCCTTCTGGATATTTGCCACCGTCAGGTCTGTTGTCTTCTGAATGAGGTCGTACTGCGCTATCAGCGGATAGTTGCGTTCGGCAGCCGCCTGACACTCCTCGAGCGTCTGTGCTGTCACGAAAGTGGAAGCGCAAACGAGAAGTGATAAAAACAATAGTGTTTGTTTCATAAATTCATTCAATGATTTCTTTATCCGCTGCAAAGGTACGGTGACTATTTAGAATGATTGTTATCTTATTAGTGAGAATAATGTCCTTTTTGTATGATTTGCTTCCAAAAAGGATATTTATATTCGAAAAAGTATTACCTTTGCGTTCGAATTAAGGTAAATAGTATGAGCAAACAACCACGACTAATGGATTTGTCCGGCATCAAGGACGTCCTGGGCCCTCATCTTGAGCTCTTTCGGGAGCATATCTATCTCTGTCCAGAGTTCGGTATGCTCCACGGAGCACCAGAGCCCTTCCGCTTCATCATGCAGCAGGAGCCTCCATTCATTATCAATGACCATCGCTTCGGCGTTGTTGTCCGTGGCGAAGGTGATATCAATTTCAATCTGGTGGACCATCATATCAGCGCGCCGGCGCTTGTCTATATCGGTCCCGGCACCATCATCACTCCTCGCCGTTTCAGTGATGACCTGGAAATCTTTGGTATCGGACTCTTCGCTGCTTTTCCCATGCCCTTTGCCTCTGGCCAATGGCCGTCGGCCTTCAACGGACAAGTGCGCGATTTCCAACTACAGGTGAGCAGCGCCGAGCTGAACGTAGCGTGCAGTATCATAAAATGTGTTTGGGATCTTGCGCATCAGCCCGACTACAACCTGCCAACCGTGTCGGCCCTTGTGGGCGCCTTGATGCAACATTATGATTATTTGTTCCGACGCCAGACGGACCGGCAGTCCTTGTCCCGTTCGCGCGAGCAGACCATCTTTGACCGTTTCATTCAACTCGTTAACCAGCATTGCCGCGAGCAGCATCAGATCAGTTATTATGCCGACCGCATGTGCCTCACCGAGCGCTATCTCAGCACCGTCGTGCGCCAGGCCAGCGGCACGACAGCCAAGGATTGGATAGACCTGGCACTCATCACACGCATCAAGATTGAGTTGCGCCACACCGACAAGTCTGCCGCGCAGCTTGCCGAGGATTTTCACTTTGCCAATCCCTCCTTTTTCTCGAAATATTTTCGCCGTCTCACGGGCATGACGCCATTGGAATTTAGGCAGGGGTGAGGCTGGCTGTTCCCTTTCTTTGTGAAAGATAGCTAAAAAATAAGCGCGGAGGGCCTGCGAATCGAATTTTTGTTGTACCTTTGCAGCGAAATAATCATTATACATTATACATCATGGATTTGAAAGTACTTGAATTGAGCGAACAGGAGATTGTTCGCCGCCAAAATATGCAGGCGCTGCGTGATATGGGTATAGAACCTTATCCTGCTGCCGAGTTCCCTGTAACAGCCTGGAGCACGGATATCGTGAAGGACTTCGTAGACCTTCCCATCATAGGAAAGGACGAGGAAGGCAACGACATTCGTGAAACGGCCACGCCCGAGAACAGCCCCGTAGTGAGCATCGCAGGACGCATCATGAGCAAGCGCATCATGGGTAAGGCTGCTTTCGCCGAGCTGCAGGACTCGAAGGGCAGGATTCAGGTCTACGTGCAGCGCGACGCCATCTGTCCCGATGAGAACAAGGATTTGTATAACGTCGTCTTCAAGAAACTGCTCGACCTTGGCGACTTTATCGGCGTGAAAGGTTATGTCTTCCGCACCAAGACGGGCGAGATCAGCGTTCACGTCATGGAGATGACCGTCCTCTCGAAGTCGCTGAAGCCGCTGCCTATCGTCAAGACGGATGCAGACGGCAACGTCTATGACTCGTTCGACGACCCCGAGCTGCGCTACCGTCAGCGTTATGTTGACCTTATCGTGAACGCAGGCGTCAAGGAAACCTTCCTAAAACGAGCTACCATCATCCGCACTATGCGTCGCATTCTCGATGATGCAGGCTATACGGAGGTCGATACACCTATCCTTCAGAACATCCCCGGCGGCGCCACGGCTCGTCCGTTCATGACGCACTTCAATGCCCTGAACCAAGATATGTACATGCGTATTGCCACGGAGCTCTACCTGAAGCGCCTCATTGTAGGCGGCTTCGAGGGCGTGTATGAGATGGGCAAGAACTTCCGCAACGAGGGTATGGACAAAACCCACAACCCCGAGTTCACATGCATGGAGCTTTACGTCAGCTACAAAGACCTCAACTGGGGTATGGGCTTCACGGAGCGTATGCTTGAGGAAATCTGCACGGCCGTGAACGGCAAGCCCGAAGTGGAAATCGACGGCAACGTCATTTCATTCAAGGCGCCCTACCGCCGTCTGCCTATCCTCGAGGCCATTCAAGAGAAGACAGGCTTCGACTGCAACGGCAAGAGCGAGGAGGAGATCCGCGCCTTCTGCAAGGAGAAAGGCTTGGACGTGGACGAGACCATGGGTAAGGGCAAGCTCATCGACGAGCTCTTCGGCGAGTTCTGCGAGGGCACTTTCATCCAGCCCACGTTCATCACGGAATACCCCGTTGAGATGTCGCCGCTGACGAAGATGCACCGCTCGAAGCCCGGCCTCACCGAACGCTTCGAGCTGATGGTGAACGGTAAGGAACTGGCCAACGCCTACAGCGAGCTCAACGACCCCATTGATCAGGAGGAGCGTTTCAAGGAACAGATGCGCTTAGCAGCGAAGGGCGACGACGAGGCCATGATCATCGACCAGGACTTCCTGCGTGCCCTGCAGTACGGCATGCCCCCCACTTTCGGTATCGGTATCGGTATCGACCGCCTGGTGATGCTCCTCACGGGTAAGTTCGTCATCGGCGAGGTGATGCTGTTCCCGCAGATGAAGCCCGAGAAGCGCATCCCCAAGGATAAGCCTGAAGTTTTCATGGCCCTCGGTTTCAAGGAAGAGATTATTCCTATACTCTACAAGTGCGGCTACAACTTGGTCAGCGACCTCGCAGGCGAGAAGGCACAGAAGGTGCAGCAGCTCATCGGCGAGGTAATCAAGAAGTATAAGCTGGACATCGAGAAGCCGAGCGTGCAGGAGTTGGAAGAGACCCTCAACAGGATCAGTTAGCAGCCCCCAGACCCACCCCCCGCCCTCCCTGTAAGGGAGGGAGCAGATACCAATCAAGGCGAAAGGTGCTACCCTTCTCAGGAAAATTTCATTTTTCACTTCGCTGACTTTCACTTACAAGAGTTCAAGGAAATATTTATTTTTCACTTTTCACTCTTAACTTTTCACTTTTCACTCTTCACTTTTAACTCGTGTTAGGATTCGGTAACAAGCAGTCAAAGGAAACCGCTCCCTCCCTCACAGGGAGGGCTGGGGGTGGGTCTGTGCCTGGGTCTGTGTCAGGCCCTGGGTCTTTCTCCATCGCCATCATGGGCGGCGGCTCTTGGGCCACGGCCATAGCTAAAATGATGCTGGAGAAGAACGACGAGATATGGTGGTACCTCCGTCGCGACGACCGCATAGAGGATTTCAAACGCCTCAGCCATAACCCGGCTTACCTCACCAGCGTCCATTTCGATGTGAACCGTATTCATTTCTCATCGGACATCAACGAGGTTATCGAGAACTGCAATACCCTTGTCTGGGTTACCCCTTCACCTTATCTGAAGGGACATTTGAAAAAACTTAAAGTGCGCTTGCGCGATAAGTTCAACGTGACGGCTATCAAGGGTATTGTGCCCGACGAGAACCTCTGCGTCTCAGAGTTTTTCCATCAGATATATAATGTGCCCGACGAGAACCTGGCCGTAATAGCAGGTCCCTCGCATGCCGAGGAGGTGGCGCTTGGACGCTTAACTTACCTCACCGTTGGCTGCAGCGACGAGGAGCGGGCGCAAGCTTTCGCCGACATGATGGCCTCGTCGTATGTGAAGACCAAGACCTCGCGCGACGTCATCGGCATCGAATATGCCTCGGTCCTCAAGAACGTCTACGCCATAGCTGCCGGCATCTGCCGCGGCTTGAAGTACGGCGACAACTTCCAGGCCGTGCTCATGGCCAATGCCCTGCAGGAAATGAACCGTTTCCTGGCCACCGTGCATCCTATTCAGCGCTCCATCTTCGAGAGCTGTTACATGGGCGACCTTATCGTCACGGGCTACAGCCAGTTCTCGCGCAACCGTATCTTCGGCACTATGATAGGCCAGGGCTACTCGGTGAAGAGCGCACAAGTGGAGATGGAGATGATTGCCGAGGGATATTTCGGCACTAAATGCATGAAGGAGATTAACCGGCATCTGCACGTGAATATGCCCATCCTCGACGCCGTCTACAATATCCTCTACGAACGCATAGCTCCTACCATCGAGATAAAACTACTGACCGACAGTTTCAGGTAAAAAGGATGTGTGGAGAGGAGAGAAAAGTGTAAAGAGTAAAGAGAAAAGGAGAAAGCGAAGAGATGAAGGGTGAGGAGTGAAAAGCAGGAAACGGACAATGAAGAATAAGGACGGCAAACACAAGCAACTGTCATCGCGTCAATTAGTTTCTACTTGGCGAAGGGTCCTTTTATTCTTCATCATTCATTCTTCATTATGTATTACCCCCCTCTTTGCCGACCCCATAGACGACCCACTGGGCCGTATCCTGCCACACAACGGCGATGCCCGTAAATTCGAGTGGACAGTCACTGGCGGTAATACTCAGCAATTCACCTTATCGTGCAATGGCAAAAAGGTCACCGTAAGCGATTCCGACAACATCGCCGTGGCAACAGGTATCAATTGGTACCTCCAGCATTACGCAGGCATCGACATCTCATGGAATGCTCCAACAGGACGGCTGCCAAGGAAACTGCCCTACTGCAATACTGAGAAGCACACGGCCAGCGTGCCATGGCGCTACTACCTCAATTTCTGCACCTGTAGCTAAAGGCGACGAAATAGCTATATCTAAAGAACTATATAACAAATACTTCAAACCATGACCGTAAGACATTTATTCCTTTCATGCCTCTTCGCCGTTTCTCTGACAACGGCTTCGGCAGCCATGAATCCACGGCCCTTCACCATCCCCGCCTTACACGAGTGGAAAGGTTCTGAAGGTACCCTGCAACTATCCGCCCAGAGCCGTATCCTCTTTGCCGATGCCCGTCTGCGTCCTGCTGCAGAGGCACTGGCCAGGGATATGAAGACACTCGCCGGACTGCAACTGACCGTAGTCGAAGGCAAGAAGGCCACAGCCACCGATGTCCTCTTCATATACAAGCCTCAGAAGAAGCTCGGCGCTGAGGGCTACACTATTGACATTGCCCGCAGTATACGAGTTGAAGCCAGCGAGCGAGGAGCCTTGCATGCTGTGCAGACGCTGCTACAGTTGGCGCAGTCTGGGGCTTTGCCCTGTGGACGCATCGCCGACCGGCCCGATTATCCCATCCGAGGAATCATGATGGACTGTGGACGTAAATATATCCCCCTGAGCTACCTCCGACGGCTTGTGCGAACCATGGCATACTACAAGATGAACACGCTTAACGTGCACCTCAACGACAATGGTATGCGCCAGTTCTTCCACGACAACTGGGACGACACCTATGCCGCCTTCCGCCTTGAGAGTGAGCGCTTCCCCGGCCTTACTGCCGAGGATGGCAGCTACAGCAAGGCAGATTTCCGTCAGTTCATCCTCGATGCTGCAGCGCAAGGAGTGGAGGTGATTCCCGAAATCGACGTGCCCGCCCACAGCCTCTGCTTCTCGCACTATCGCCCGAGCCTCGGCTCCGAGGAGTTCGGCAAGGATCACCTTGAACTCACCAACCCTGAGGTCATCCCATTCGTGGACAGCCTCTTCTCCGAGTACCTCGAAGGACCCGAGCCTGTCTTCGCAGGCCCCCGCGTTCACGTGGGAACAGATGAGTACAGCAACAAACGTCAGGACATCACCGAGCGCTTCCGTGCTCTCGCCGACCACCTCATCCGCCACGTGGAATCCTACGGCAAGCAAGCAGCCTTCTGGGGTTCACTCACGCACGCGCGCGGCACGACACCCGTGAAGGTAGATAATGTCCTCATGTATGCATGGTACAACGGCTACGCCGAACCCGACTCGATGATGCGGCTCGGCTACGACCTCGTCAGCATTCCGGACCGCTTCCTCTATATAGTGCCACAGGCAGGCTACTACTACGACTACCTCAACATACCTTATTTATATAAGGAGTGGACGCCTGCTCAGATTGGGCAGAAGCGCTTCGAGGAATTCCACCCGCAAATCAAGGGCGGTATGTTTGCCGTATGGAACGACCACGTGGGCAACGGCATCTCCGTGGCAGATATCCACCACCGTGTGATGCCTGCCCTGCAGGTGCTCGCTGAAAAGACGTGGAGCGTCGACACCTTGCGCTCGTGCGACGAATGGCTTCGCTTGGCCGACGGCATCGGCGAGGCCCCCGGCGTCAACGACCTCGGACGCTATCCTAAAGGCACCGTCCTCACAGAGGCCACCGTGGCACCATCTTCCACGCGCGCCATTCCTCATATCGGATGGCCCTACCGTGTCAGCTTCGATATCGAGGCCAGTGCCGAGGAACGCGGCACAGCACTCTTCCGCAGCGAGGATGCCGAGTTCTATCTCGCAGACCCCGTCACGGGGCGTCTGGGCTATATCCGCGACGGCTACCTCTTCAGCTTCCGCCATGCCCTGCGTCCTGGAACTCGTGAACATATCGCCATCGAGGGCGACAGCCGCGAGACACGTCTCTACGTAAACAACCGTCTTGTAGAGCGCATGCCTATTGACGAACTCACCTTCCCTAAGGACAAGAAGATGAAGCTGGTACGCACACTCCGTTTCCCCCTCCAGCGAACAGATACCATTCTGCGTAGCCGAGTCACCAACCTCAAGGTTGAGAGCTTATAGTAAATTCCCAATTCATTAAATACAACTATGTTAAAACTCGACATTTCCAAAGTGGCTCCCTTCGTGAGCCTTGAGACAATTAACGCTTTGGCACCCCGCGTGGCCGAAGCACAGAAATCACTTGAAGACGGCAGCTGTCCCGGCAACGATTTCCTCGGATGGCTGCACCTCCCTTCCAGCATCACACCCGAGTTCCTGGCTGAGATTAAGGCCGTGGCAGCTACTCTCCGTAGCGAATGCGAAGCTGTTGTCGTGGCCGGCATCGGCGGTTCCTACCTTGGCGCCAAAGCAGTCATCGAAGCTCTCTCAAACAGCTTCCAGTGGCTGGTGGGCGGCAAAGGTCCCGTCATCCTGTTCGCAGGCAACAATATCGGTGAGGACTATCTCAGCGAGCTGACCGCCTATCTCCGCGGTAAGAAGTTCGGTGTCATCAATATCTCCAAGAGCGGCACCACCACCGAAACGGCTCTCGCTTTCCGTCTGCTGAAGAAGCAGTGCGAGGAGCAGATGGGCAAGGAGATGGCCAGGAAGGTTATCGTGGCCATTACCGATGCCAAGCGCGGAGCAGCCCGCACCTGTGCCGACAAGGAAGGTTACAAGAGCTTCATCATCCCCGACAATGTAGGTGGCCGCTTCAGCGTGCTTACCCCCGTAGGTCTGCTGCCTATCGCCGTTGCCGGTTTCGATATCGACCAACTCGTTAAGGGTGCTCAGGACATGGAAGCTGACACCAGCCTCGCGGCTCAGTATGCTGCTACCCGCTATGCCCTCTACGAGAGCGGTAAGAAGATTGAGATTCTCGCCAACTATCAGCCTAAGCTCCACTTCATTGCCGAATGGTGGAAACAGCTCTTCGGCGAGAGCGAGGGCAAGGATGGCAAGGGCATATATCCTGCCAGCGTGGACCTTACCACAGACCTCCATTCCATGGGTCAGTGGATTCAGGATGGTGAGCGCACTATCTTTGAAACCGTCATCAGCGTAGAGAACGCTGAGCACCAGCTCCTCTTCCCCAGCGACGACGAGAACCTCGACGGCCTCAACTTCCTCGCAGGCAAGCGCGTGGATGAAGTCAACAAGATGGCAGAACTTGGCACGCAGTTAGCCCACGTCGACGGTGGTGTGCCCAATATCCGTATTGCCATTGACCGTTTGGATGCCTACCACCTGGGCCAGCTCATCTATTTCTTCGAGCGTGCCTGCGGTGTCCACTGCCAGCTCCTCGGCGTCAATGCCTTCAACCAGCCTGGTGTAGAAGCCTACAAGAAAAACATGTTCGCTCTTCTTGGCAAACCCGGGTATGAAGCTGAGACTGCCGCAATACAGGCAAGGCTGAAATAAAGAAGACTTGCAAAAGATTGGATCCCGTGTAATTCGATTTACCAATGAAGGGGTCCCCTATAATATCAAAGATGTAATAAATGTCATTACACAACAACTCTACTGACACATCTATAGAAGTTACACCCAATCAATACAAGAGTAATCCAAAGGACATCCCCTCCCCCTCTTTGAAAGAGAGGGGTTTGGGGGTTGAGTCCTCAATTCAAGCTTTTTTCTTCGACATGGATGGCGTGCTGTTCGACAGCATGCCAGGTCATGCCGTGGCTTGGGTAAAGGCTGTAGAGCGCTTTGGACTCTCAATGACCGGCGAGGAGGTTTACATGAACGAGGGGCGCACGGGTGCCGGCACCATAAATGCACTCACTCAGCGCACCTGGGGTCGTGATGCTACCGAGCGGGAAATAAAGGATATCTACGCTGCCAAGAGCGAGGAGTTCAATCGTTATTTCGAGGAGAAAGGCGAGGCTCCTGTCATGGACGGCGTGAAAGACGTATTAGAAAATGTTCGCGCGCGAGGCTTCATGCGCGTCATCGTAACCGGTTCCGGTCAGCTGTCGCTACTCGATAACCTCAACCGTCATTTCCCAGGTATGTTCACGCGCGAGCTTATGGTTACGGCTTTCGACGTCAAGCAAGGCAAGCCATACCCAGAGCCTTACCTTATGGCACTGAAGAAAGCCGGCCTCAAGGCCGACGAAGCCATAGTGATTGAGAACGCGCCCTTGGGAGTGCAGGCCGCTCACGCTGCCGGCATCTTCACCATAGCCGTCAACACAGGCCCATTGCCCGACAGCGCCTTATGGGAGGCTGGTGCCGACTTGGTGTTCCCCAATATGCACGCCCTCAACGAAGCTATCAACCGCGATTTCGGTGATAGCTAACCATTCCTCTTCTGCTTAACGATTGGTGGCAATAACCACCGACTTACTGAGCTTGCGGCCGGCATCATTTACTTTTACAGTAATCTTGCCGGCTTGCTTATTGCTACGAACGACAAGTACGAGCTGGCCTGCAAACAGCTTCATCGTAGGCTGCTTGAACGATTCCAAGCTGGTGGCATCACCGTTGCACACGCCTTCGAACGAGCCTGCGCCTGAAACCTCAAATGTCAGTTGGTCATTGGCATCGGGAACAAAGGTGCCGTTCTTATCGGTTAGCGACACAGTGATAAACGCCAGGTCTTCGCCATCGGCACGGAGCGAGCCTCCGTCCTGAGTCCAAACGTCTAAATTCAGTTTCGAAGGCTTACCTGCAGTGCGAACTACTTTTTCGCCCGCCTTCTGACCTTGTTCGTCGTAGACTACTACTTTCAACTCGCCCGGCTCATACTTCACCTCGTTCCAACGCAAACGATAACGGTCGAGACGCGATTCAGGATTCTTGGTTATCTTACCCTGACTCTTGCCGTTGATGAACAGCTCGCCTGTGGGATAATCCGTATAGCAATACACGGGAGTGACCTCGCCGCGGCGTTCCTTGCCCCACGTCCAATGGGGAACCAGATGGATTGTGTGTTCACTCTTGTTCCAGTGTGAGCGGTAGAGATAATAACGGTCCTTGGGCAGGCCGGCCAAGTCGCATATGCCGAAATAGCTTGAGCGGGAAGGCCAATAGCCATCGTAAGGAGTAGGTTCACCCAGATAGTCGAAGCCTGTCCATACGAACTCACCGATCACCCAGTCCTTATCGTCCTGCCAGCGCCAGTCATCGTCGGGCAGATTCGACCACGAGCACCACTGCACATCGTAGCCCGTGCATTGTCCATCGCTGTAGTAACCATGGTCCGTAGGCTCCACAGGGAATTTATACACGCCGCGAGATGACACTGTCGAAGCCGTTTCGGAACCCAGGATGAACCCATGTGTGAGTTTGTCATAAGCAGCCTGATAGCGATGCAGACGATAGTTCAGACCAGGCACATCCATAGCTTGTGCAGTGCCGCTCCAAAGGGCGTTGTCTACGCGATCCAGTCCTTGCGTCACGGGACGAGTAGGATCAAGGCTATGGCAGATGCCTTGCAAACGAATACTTATCTGTCGGCCGTCCTCGCCACCTTGTTCAGGAATCTCGTTGCCTATCGACCACATCACTATGCTCGGGTGATTGCGGTGGGCGAGCACCAGGTTTGTCATGTCCTTGTCGCCCCATTCACGGAAGAAGCGGGCATAGCCGTTCTTGCATTTAGGATAAATCCACATGTCAAACGACTCGGCCATCACCATCATGCCCAAAGAGTCGCACACGTCCATCTGCATCTGGCTTGGCATATTATGCGAAGTGCGGATAGCGTCGCAGCCCATCTCCTTCAGGATCTTCACCTGACGGATGAGGGCTGCCTTGTTCACAGCGGCGCCTAAGGGACCGAGGTCGTGGTGCAGGCAAACGCCTTTCAGCTTGCGCGTCTTGCCATTGAGTTGGAAGCCGTTTTCGCGGCTCACACGTATGGTGCGAATACCTAGGTTCAACGTCTTCTCGTCAACGATATTGCCGTTGGCGCTCAGTTTGGCCACCAACTTATATAGGTAAGGCGATTCAGGTGACCATAGTTCGGGTGCCTGCACGGTCATCTTAGCATGAACGGTTCCGTTCTTTTCTATACGCTTAGGCTCCACAGACGCCACTTTCTGACCTTCTGCGCCCAAGAGGTCGAATGAATAGTCGACGGGTTGAGTCAGAGTCACTTTCATATCCACTTCTACCTCGGCCTTATTGTCACGAACGGTCATAGTTCGTGCACACAGACCCCAGTCCTCAATATATGTCTTAGGCGTAAGCACCAATGTCACAGGACGATAGATGCCGGCGCCGGGATACCAGCGCGAACTCTCCTCCTTGTTGCTAAGGTTAACCTCCAACAGGTTTTCGCCTGCTTTGACGAGGTCGGTGACGTCAATGCGAAAAGTGTTGTAGCCATAAGCCCAGTAGCCTGCCCACTGGCCGTTGACCTTAACCTCCGGCTCGGCCATTGCTCCGTCGAACACCAGTTCGGCATGACCGTTGAAGTTCTGCGGAATGGAAAACTTACGCTTGTAGAAACCTTCGCCTATCCAAGGCAGCGCACCTGAGCGGCCCGTCTTCTCGCTGGCTTCCGTTTCACCGTTCTGCACTATGGCTACGCGTTGCATATCCCATTTCTTGTCGAAGGGACCGGCTATGGCCCAGTCGTGAGGCACGCGAACCGTTTGCCACGACTGCCCGTCGCGCGAGAATTGCCAGTCTTCAGCCAGTTCCGTTTCTGTCCGCCCTTGTGCGGAAACGCTTGTTAATGCGGTGAAAATAAAAAGAATAGTTAGAGCAAGCTGTCTCATTGTATTTATGCTTTTATGTGAACAACAATTTAAATCTGTTTTATCATCATAATTTGTCAAACTCTATCTCTACGGTATTAAAGCCGAAGGTGCGGAAGAGGGCGGTGATTTCGGCGCGGGCATTTTCCTCGGCCTGCATGAGGGTGGCTGGCGTCACGCAGCGATGACGCATCTGACGGGCCGCCTTGTAGTACATCTGATCCTTGGCGCGGGCATCCCACGTTCCGCTCTCGAAGAACGAGCGGGTGCGGGCCTCATCGATAAAACGTTCCGAAAGCAAACGCACGGGCGGCAGCTGAAGCGTCACCGTGTCGCCATGCGCGCTTGCCCAACCTTCGCGGGCCTTGCCGAGGTCTATGCCTAAACGCAGAGTGCCTCGGTAGATTCGCACCAGACGGTCGTCGCGACCGAGAACACGGCGCCGAGTGGTATCCACGAGTTCCTCGTCGGATATGGTCAGGAACTCCCACTCGCCGATATTCTCAACCGAGCGTATCTGAACGGGCGTCAGGTCGATGCCCTTGGGATGAACAATCTCCACGTCGAGAATCTTCTTCTCGGAGTTGCAACGACGCACACCAAAGGCGCAGCCCACTACAGCTGCAATCACTAAAAGGGCGGTCAATACCGTCCCACAACCGCTGTCGCCAGCCTCGCCAAACTGTTTATTATGTTTGAAAGTACTCATTCTTAACTTATTTCCTCCCCCATCTCCAAGCGGTGAGGAGAAGGCGCCCAAGCGTCAAAACTTAACTACACTGCGTTCGTTGTCTATTATCTGCGGAAGGTCGCTGACGGTGAACTGCTTGCGGAAGGTTACCACGATATCGCTTTCAGCATAGCCCAGCGAGGCTATGAGCGGTATCAGCGTCTGCGCCGCACCCTGACGTGCCGATTCGAGAATCCCGAGCTGAGGCACGGTCTTGAGGATGGCCCGTACGCCCTGAGCCGTAAAATCGGTCATCTCCTCGTCGGTGAAATCGCTGCGCAGGATATCGGTGTACTGCTTTGTCGACTGATGGTCTATCTTCGAAGAAGTGACAACCACCTTCGGGTCGGGCAGTGTGATGTGAATCTTTGTCCCGTCCTCAGAGCGTTCTATCTGGCTCTCGCTGAAACCTGAGAAATCGATATAGGCCTTCAGCGTCACATCAATGGGTATGGCTATCTTGCGGTCGCCCAACGACAGACGGGTATCCAGCGTATGCCCAAGCAGCGTAGTGCGCAGGAACTTAACGTCGGAGTGTGTCACTATCTTGTGCACCTGATACTCAGCGGTATAGAGGCGCGAAGTGCGAGCCACGGTCAACACCAAGTCAATGCTGTCGGCCACAGCCTCTACGGCCTCGTCCACAGGCACTTCCTCCTGATGGCTTGTAATCTTTCCGCAAGCCGTCAGCAGCCCCACGGCAAGCACGAATGCCAAGCTGTTGAAAAGTGATTTTATTCTCATATCCGCAGCAAAGATAAGTATTATTTGCGATTCATGGTTTTAGTATTTACCTTTTTTATCTCATCTCTTAATTATTTTTCTCATTTTCAATTTTCAATTTTCAATTTATTACTATCTTTGCAGCACATTTCACGAAAAAGAGTTATGAAGAAGAGTCTTTTAGCATTATTCATAGTGCCTGCGCTGATGGGCGCTTGTACACCCAAGCAGGCCGCCGAGACCGAGGCAGGCGCCACAGGCGAGTACGAAACCACGGGCGACGCTGCCGATGGTGTGCAGCGTATGCACGAGTATAATTTTGCAGATACCATTGTCGTAGACGGACATAAGTACACGTATGCCATTCATCGCGAGGCATCCGATAGTCTGCCCGTAGTGGTCGACGACGACGGAGCGCGCTATGCCGACAACGTCTACACCTTGAAGATAGCTGCCGACGGCCGCGAGTTCTTCAACCGTCGTTTCACCAAGAATGCATTCGCCTCACGTCTCAGCAATGATTTCCGCCAGCGCGGACTGCTCGATGGTATGATGTTCGACAATTCTCTGCCCGGCCTGTGCTTTGCCGTGAGCGTTTCTATGCCTCAAAGCGATATGGTGGAACCGCTCCTTCTCAAGGTCGACCGTCAGGGCGGAATAACCATTGAGCGCGACGAGCGCAGCGATACCGACTTCGACGAAGACGAGGACGAGGGAGTTTGATGTTTAGTTGACAGTTGACAGTTGATAGTTGACAGTTGATAGTTGACAGTTGATAGTTAGACCAAGATGAATATTATTAAGACAGATATTGAAGGGGTGCTCATTATAGAGCCGCGCGTGTTCGAGGATGCCCGCGGGTACTTCTTCGAGAGTTTCTCGCAGCGCGACTTCGATGAACTCGTGGGTCCCATACGTTTCGTCCAGGACAACGAGAGCATGAGCCAGCGTGGTGTGGTGCGCGGCCTTCATTTCCAGCGCCCGCCCTTCTGCCAGACCAAACTCGTGCGCTGTGTGCGAGGCGCCGTGCTCGATGTGGCTGTTGACCTGCGGAAAGGTTCACCCACCTTCGGGCATCACGTCGCTGTAGAACTCACTGAGCACAACCATCGCCAGCTCTTCATCTCCAAGGGCTTTGCCCACGGCTTTGCTGTGCTCTCTGACGTGGCTGTCTTCCAGTACAAGTGCGATGAGTTCTATCACCCTGAGGCCGACGCAGGCATTCAGCTCAACGACCCAAGCCTCGGCATCGACTGGCACATAGACCTCAGTACCGCCATCCGCAGCCAGAAGGACCTCAACCTACCGCTGCTCAGCGATTTCGAGTCTCCGTTTTAAAGACTCATCCCCCGTCACCTCTCTTTCGAATCATTACGACAACAACCTAATATTTAAGATATGAACACTACTAACCAGCAAACATCCTGTTCCCACTCTTCAAAAGAAAGTGGGTTAGGATGTAAGTCTCAGTCTATAATCATCACAGGCGGCGCAGGCTTTATCGGCTCACATGTCGTGCGTCTGTTCGTTAATAAATACCCTGACTACCGCATCATCAACCTCGACAAGCTCACCTACGCCGGCAATCTGGCTAACCTTCGCGATATCGAGGACCGTCCCAACTACCGTTTTGTACGAATGGACATCTGCGACTTCGAGGATGTGCTCAAACTCATGCAGGAGGAGAAGGTGACTGGCGTTATTCATCTTGCTGCCGAGAGCCATGTAGACCGCAGCATCAAGGACCCGTTCACCTTCGCACGCACCAACGTAATGGGCACATTGTCAATGCTTCAGGCTGCCAAACTCTACTGGGAAAGCCTTCCCGAGCGTTACGAGGGCAAGCGCTTCTACCATATCTCTACCGACGAAGTTTATGGCGCCCTCGAGATGACTAACCCCGAAGGCATACCGGCACCTTTCTCCACTAAGGCCTCAGCTACGCAGCACCCGGCCTATGGCGACAAGTTCTTCACCGAGGATATGAAGTACCAGCCGCACTCGCCCTACAGTGCTGCCAAGGCATCGAGCGACCATTTTGTACGTGCCTACCACGACACTTACGGCATGCCTACCGTAGTCACCAACTGCTCAAACAACTACGGGCCTTATCAGTTCCCCGAGAAGCTGATTCCATTGTTTATCAACAACATACGTCATCGCAAGCCGCTGCCTGTTTATGGCAAGGGCGAGAACGTGCGCGACTGGCTCTACGTTGAGGACCACGCTCGTGCCATCGACCTTATCTTCCACCGTGGACGTGTGGCTGAGACATATAATATCGGAGGCTTCAACGAGTGGAAGAACATCGACATCATCCGCGTGCTCATCGCCACCACCGACCGTCTGCTCGGACGCAAGGAAGGCGAGGACATGGACCTCATCACCTATGTCACCGACCGTGCCGGCCACGACCTCCGCTACGCCATCGACTCGCGCAAGCTTCAACAGGAACTGGGCTGGGAACCGTCGCTCCAGTTCGAGGAAGGCATCGAGCGCACCGTTCGCTGGTACCTCGACAATCAGGAATGGATGGACAATGTCACCTCAGGCGATTACCAGCGCTACTACGAGTCGATGTACGCCAATCGCTAAAACACATACAAATACAAGGCCGGCCTTACACGCTTGTAAGGCCGGCTTTATTCGTCTGTTAGGTCAACCTAATTTGCCGTTTAGGTCGACCTAACTTATGTTTAGCCTATAGTTGTTTGTCGGGATACATGCTCTGCCACCATTCGGGCTCGTCCTTGAGCCAGCGGTCAAACCAAGCCCAGATGGTATTCTGCCAGCGCAGACGCTTCTGATAATCGGTGATGTGATGATCCTGATCTTTGACAAGCACCATGGCAGTAGGCCGCTCGAGCAACTTCAGGGCTGTGTACATCTGAATACTTTCGCCTACAGGAACGTTGTGGTCGGCATCGCCATGGAGGAAGAGGAGCGGCGTGTGAATCTTGTCGGCGTTGAATAGCGGACTTTGGTCTACATACAAATCCTTTCGCGTCCAAGGGTAGCTGTTGGCCATCGACACTTCGCTGTAGGTATAACCCCAATAGCCCTCGCCCCAATAGCTGGTGTGGTCGCTGATGCCGGCATGGCTGATGGCGGCGGCAAAGAGGTCTGTCTTTGTCTGCAGATATTGCGTCATGAATCCACCGTAGCTGGCTCCTATACAACCTATCTTAGCCTTGTTAACCCAACTGTGCTCGCGGCAAAAAGCCTCTACGGCTCCTATGATATCCTCTGCCACACCTTCGCCGGCAGTGTTTACGTGCTGGGCCGACCATTCCTGTCCGAAACCTGTAGCACCATGCGGATTCACTACGAGCACCACGTAGCCCAAGGCAGCATATGCGTGCTGCGGATAGCGGCTCTCGAAGTTGCGGCTTGTGGGCGAGCAGCCGCCGTAGTAGTTCACAATCATCGGGTATTGTTTCGACGCGTCGAAGTGAGGCGGCAGGTAATAGCGGCACGAGATATGCTCGCCGCGAGCATTGGTATAGACGTAAGGCTCACAAGCGCCCAGTTCCACATCTTTCAAAGTCTCTGCGCTAAGGTCTTCAACAATGGACAGAGGATAATTCACAACGGAGAAAGCATCATCACTCTTTCCACCTTTCACCTTGTCACTTTTCGCTTTTGCAAGATTCAGCGCATACAACCTGTCGCTGTTTGAAGCGCTTTGGGCATACAGCACCATGGCGGGGGCATCGGCAGCCAGACTGAAGCTCTCCACCAGTTCTTCGGGCAGGGCTATGCGACATATCTTGCCCGTCTGCGGGTCAAGGCGGAACAGATTTACGCTGTCCTTGTCCTCGGCTGTGAAATATACCTGATTATCAACACGATTCCATACGTATCTCGACACGTTAGGGTTGAAGTTCTTGGTCAGCGGCTTGATGTTGCGGGTGCTTATATCCATCAGGAACAACTGTGTGTCGATCATGCTGGGCGTCTGACCTTCACGCACGTTCTTGCCTATTCCATTGAACACTTCGGGCGAACCGCTCAGCAGCACTTGACGGCCGTCGGGCGAGAAACGGCAGCCACCCATGAAGCCCTCGTTCAAAACAAGAGAGTCTGTTGCAAAGCTCTCGAGGTCAATACGATACACCGAACTTTTTTCCGTGGGACGTGGTCCCAATTGGCTGTTGCTCGTCATCACCAAGGCATACCGACCGTCGGTGCTGACATCGGTGAGATAAGTGCCCGAATGTCCGAAGGTGAGCGGCTGCATCAGGCCTGAGCGCAGGTCATAGACGGCCAGATGCGAGCGGTCGCGCCATCCGAGTTGGCGGTCGTCGGGGTGAATCACCTCATACACGTCAGGGCGTTCAGCCGGTCCGTTGTCCTGAAGAGTGAAGATGAGGCGGTCCTCGGTAGGCGTAATCCGGAATTCATCTGCCGTGATACCGGTGGCCAGAATCCTCTCGGCCTTGGTCTGCGGATCTACTGCTATCAGTTCACGTTGGCCGCTCTTCTCGCGCGTAAAACAATAGTTGTTCGTGCGTGGCATCCATCTTACACCGCCACGTTCATCTACGACCTTGCCCGTTGCCACTTCTCGCACTTCGGTTCTCCTTTGAGTCTGTCCGCCCGGTTGCGTCTGCGTGGTCGACACTATCATCCATTTGCCATTGGGCGAGAGCGACACACCGGCGAAGCGACGCGCGTGCAGCACTTCGCTCATCGTGTAGAGACGTTTGTTGTCGTCGGCATTCAGGCTGAGGTCGGTCTTTGTTGTAGGCACAACGGTCACCTTAAGCGAATCGGTGCTCGTGGCTGTTGTCAGTGCCTTCACCACAACCTCATGTGTTCCGGGAATCAGTTCTGCTGGGCTGCCGCTGGCCGTCTTCTTGCCGTCGATGTACAACTCATGATGAGTAAGCCCGTCAACTTTAACGGAAGCCTTGGCATAGCTCGCGTTCGAAAGGCTGAAAGCCACGAGGTGCAAAGCCGGACGGCCCTGACTGTCTTTTGCCAGCACCGCATCATTGAAAGGCTTGCCTTCCTTCACGCTAGTCAGGTTGAGCGGTGTTGCCATCAGCGATTTCTCGTCGAAAGCCTTGCCGCTGACATTAGTGCTGTCCAGAATTACCGGACGTTGGAGGGGCAGAGGACCGACGTGGCGGAACGTAGTTACCTTAAGGTCTTGGGCAGTTAAACTGGCACTTGCCGCCAGCAGTCCTGCAAGAACGAAAATCCTATTCATCATAGTATGAGCTATTTTAATGAAAACTTTGCAAAACATTTTTATGCTTTCTGCCGACAAAGATACGAAAAAATACATAGCTCCCGTCTTTTCTATCCATTTTCTTTTGCCCTGACAAGGAAAAGGGTTATTTTTGCGGAGCAAATGGAAGAAATGAACAAACATATACGGCCTGAGTCATCGCTCGGCGACGACAGCAGTGCGCGAAACGGTTCCGAAGGACATTGGGGGCTAAGCGCTGCCGAGGTTATAGCTTCGCGTCGGGCTCATGGCTCCAACGTCCTCACACCACACGAGCGCACTCCGTGGTGGCGCAAGCTTTTGTCGAAGTTTGCCGATCCGCTCATCGTCATTCTGCTGGTTGCTGCCGTGCTCAGCATAGGAATCTCGTTCTACGAATATTTCGGCTTGAACGGCGGCTCTACCGTGTTCTTCGAGCCTGTCGGCATCATCATCGCCATCGCTTTGGCTACAGGGCTGGCTTTTTGGTTCGAGCATAAAGCCGACCGCGAATTCTCTCTACTGAACCAACAGAACGACCGCGAGCCTGTGCGCGTCCGCCGCGACGGCCATGAGACACAGGTCCCCCGCAGCGAGATTGTTGTGGGCGATATAGTGCTGCTGTCGACAGGCGACGAGATACCAGCCGACGGACAGTTGCTCGAGGCCACACAGATGCAGGTTGACGAATCATCGCTCACGGGCGAGCCCGTCTGCCACAAGAGTACAAGGCACGATGAGCAGGATGCTGAAGCCACTTATCCCACCGACATGGTGCTCCGCGGCACTAAGATTCTTGAAGGCCACGGGCTTATGTGCGTTACAGCCGTAGGCGACGCTACCGAGAACGGACGCGTGTTCACGGAAACACAGATTGACTCGTCGGTACGCACACCCCTCAACGAGCAACTCGACCGCCTCGGCCTCCTCATCTCACGAGCCAGTTATGCCGTAGCAGCATTGGTAATAGTGGGTCGCGTCGTCATGTGGTTCTATTCCAATGGACAATGGACCTTGGACAATGCCAATCCTGACAACTTCGTCCTCTTCCTCGCCTATCTGCTGCAGTCGCTGATGTTGGCCGTGACGCTTATCGTAGTGGCCGTGCCCGAAGGTCTGCCCATGGCCGTGACGCTCTCCCTGGCTTATTCCATGCGCCGCATGCTCAGTACCAACAACCTGGTACGTCGAATGCACGCCTGCGAGACAATGGGAGCAGCCACCGTAATCTGTACCGATAAGACAGGCACGCTCACGCAAAACCTGATGCAGGTGGTGGAGATGAAAATGGGCTCTCAGGATTCTTCTCTCCAACCTGACGAGAGAGGTCAGGAGTGTGTCTTCTTCAATATCGCCGTCAACAGCACCGCCTCACTCGATGGCGACAAGGTGCTTGGTAATCCTACCGAAGGAGCATTGCTGCTTTGGCTGCGCAGCCAAGGCGTTGATTATCAACCTCTCCGCGAGAATGCTCAAGTCACTGAGGAAATACCTTTCTCCACTGAACGCAAGTATATGGCCACGCGCATTGCCGACCCCGACAGCGCCGAGCATGACACATTATTATATATAAAGGGAGCTCCCGAGGTGGTGATGGAGATGTGTAAAATGGAGCAGGAAGAGGGTCTTCTCCTGTCCCAATGGCAGCAGCGCGGTTTGCGCACCTTGGCTTTGGCTCATGCCCGCAACTACGAAAAACCCGTGCTTGATGCTCTCGTAGCTATAGCCGATCCTATACGCACTGACGTTCCTGCAGCCGTTAAGAAATGTACACAGGCAGGTATCGATGTTAAGGTAGTGACAGGCGACAACGTGCTGACAGCTGCCGAGATAGCACGTCAGATAGGTCTGTCAACGCATAGCATACTCACAGGGTCTGAAGTGGCTGAGATGAGCGACGAGGAACTGAGGCAACAGGCACGCGACATAACCATAGTGGCAAGAGCCAGGCCTACAGACAAACGCCGCCTCGTAGAAGCTCTGCAGGCTTGCGGCGAGGTGGTGGCTGTGACCGGCGACGGCACCAACGATGCGCCGGCCTTGAAAGCCGCTCACGTAGGACTCTCCATGGGCGACGGTACTGCCGTAGCCAAGGAAGCCTCCGACATCACCATCATCGACAACTCGTTTGCCAGCATAGGCCGCGCCGTCATGTGGGGGCGCTCGCTCTACCGCAACATACAGCGTTTCATACTCTTCCAACTCACCGTGAATGTGTGCGCTTGCCTCACCGTACTGGCAGGAGCCTTCATGGGCACTGATGCACCGCTCACCGTGACGCAGATGCTGTGGGTGAACCTCATCATGGATACCTTCGCAGCCATGGCCCTGGCCTCGCTGCCTCCTACACCTACCGTGATGCGCGAACGGCCCCGCGACCGTCGCAAGTTCATCATCTCCACACCTATGTGGCACTTTATCATCGGCGTGGGCTTCACCTTCTTCGTCCTGACCACAGCCCTGCTCTGGCTCTTCGAGAATGCCGAGATAAGTGACATACGGTCCATCACGGCTCTCTTCACGTCTGACTCACCCTTACAAACAGGGGGAGGAGCCGGCCACCATCTTTCCGAGATTGAACTGAGCCTCTTCTTCACCACCTTCGTGATGCTGCAGTTCTGGAACCTCTTCAACGCCCGCGCTTTCCTCACAGGCCGCAGCGCCTTTGACTTGCGCGGCTGTGGTGAGTTCCTGTTCATCGTGGTCATCATCTTCCTCGGACAAATTCTTATTGTTGAGTTTGGTGGAGCGATGTTCAACGTAGAGCCCCTCGACTTCAGCCAATGGCTCATCATCATCATAGCCACCTCGCCCGTGCTGATTATCGGCGAGGCGGTGCGCTGGCTTAAAAAGGTTTTATCCTAAAAACACCTCAAACATGTCACCGCCCAGTCCAGATGCGGGCTGAGCGGTGGTGAGACCATAACATACATAGCTCCTTCAACCCAAGGAGCTCGTGGCAGACAACGGTGAACGCGGGAAAGCGTTGCACATAATTCACGACAATTATAACACCGAATAACTTTGAGAAATATTCCAATGTCATCTTCTCGCGTCTATAGCAAAATCCGTTAATCGCATTCATCATTCATCATTCTTCACTCTTCATTCTTCACTCTTCATTCTTCACTTTTCATTCTTCACTCTTCACTCTTCATCCTTCTGCAATGAAACGCAATTTCTTATTCTTCATTCTTCATTCTTCATTCTTCATTCTCTTTTCGCTCCCCGCCTTTGCCGGTAGTATCACCGACCGTGTAGATACCCGTTTGGGCACCACCACCCTGTGGACACCCGAGGATCTGGGCTTCACTCAAGTGCGCGACAAGCGGCCTTGGGGCGGCGAGACCTTCCCCGGCGCCACCACACCCAACGGAATGGTGCAGCTCTCGCCTGTCACGAAGTATGGCTCCGGCGGCGGCTATCAGTACGAAGACCGCAATATCTACGGCTTTGCCCACACGGCGATGGGCCATTGGAATCTGCTCAACGTGCCTATGCTGCCTGTGACGAAGGCTGGGTTCTATCGCGCCGACAGCTATGCCTCACACTACAGCCACGAGCGCGAAACGGCGCGTCCCGGCTACTATCAGGTCTATCTCGAGCGGTATAAAGTGAACGCCGAACTGACCGTGACGCCTCGTTGCGGCTACCACCGCTACACCTTCCGTCCCGAGGACGAGAAGCTGCTGCTCATCGACATCACCCGTGCCAACGGACGACCACGCCGCAGGGAAGTGTCACAGGTCGGGCAGCGCTCATTCCAAGGTCGTCAGGACGGTGTCTTCTTCTATGCCGTGACCAACTACGACATCGACGAAGTGCGCCAGGAACGGGAGTTCAGCGACCCCGTGAGCGTGGTGACGTTCAAGGACAGCCGTGGCGCTACGCCATTAGAGGTGAAGGTAGGCCTGTCGTTTACCTCGCAGGAGAATGCGCGGCTGAACCTCGAGGCGGAGCTGGCCGACAAGGGCTTCGAGCAGGTGCGGCGCGAGGCCGATAGCCAATGGGAAACTTTGCTGGGGCACGTGCGAGTCAGCGGCGGTACTGATGCGCAGAAGAACATGCTTTACTCCACACTCTACCGCGCCTTCCTATGGCCGTCGCTGCGCAGCGACGTCAACGGCGAGTACCGCGACGAACGCGGACAGACAATCAAGGACACCTCCTTCCTCTACTACACCAATCCCGCCTTCTGGGACGAGGCGCGCAACCAGCTCACGCTGCTGACGATTCTCAATCCGCAGGTCGCAACGGATGTCATCAAGTCGTCCATCGACCGCGGCGAGAAGCAGGGTGGCTACATGCCTACCTATTTCCATGGCGACCATGCCTCCACATTCATCTCAGGCGCATGGCTCCGCGGCCTCCACACCTTCGACCTGCAACGCGCCTACAAGCTTATACTCAAGAATGCCACCGTGCCCGGTCGCGGAGGAAGGCCCTATCTCGAGGAATACATGAAACAGGGATGGATAGCAGAGAAGGATACCTTCAATGTGCCCACATGGGATGAGTACAAAGCTGCCGTGACCAAGACCCTCGAATACGCCTACGACGACTATGCCGTGGCGCTCGTAGCCCGTGAACTGAAGGACAAGAAAAACGAGAAGCTGCTTATGGAGCGGGCCAAGAACTACCGCAATGTCTACGACCCCGAGACGGGCTTCATGCGCGGGCGCATTGCCGACGGCTCGTTCATCAAGGACTTCGACCCCTATTATCCTTACTATGCCTACCATTACCGCGAGGCCAACGGCTGGAACTCACTCTTCTACGCCCCTCACGACCCCGAAGGCATCGTCGGCCTTTATCCGTCGAAGCAGGCCGTGGAGCAGAAGCTCGACTCGCTCTTCACCGAGCCTTATCGCGACTACGAGGCCGACAACTTCTCCGGCTTCATAGGCAACTACTGCCAGGGCAACCAGCCCGGCCACACCATACCCTTCACCTATTATTTCGCCGACCGTCAGGAGAAGAGCCAGCAGGTCATCAACAAGATACTGAACGAATACTACGGCCGCGGACCCGAACACCTGGCGCTGCCGGGCATGGACGACGGCGGCGAGATGTCGTCGTGGTATGCGCTCACAGCCCTTGGCATATACACCTACTCACCTGCCGATCCGCAGTACATCGTCTCTGTGCCTCTGTTTGAGCGCGTGGAGTTCGACCTGCCACACGCCGGCAAGACGTTCACCATCGTCCGCCGTGGCGAAGGCACTAAGATACGCCGCATTCTCATCGGTGGCAAACCCCTGAAGGGCTGGTTCGTCAACCACAGCGACCTGGCTGCCGGCAAGGAACTCACCATCGAGGTGGAACCAGCCCCCGTGGAGCAGAATGCACCATCGACAACCGCACCTCAATAGATAATATCCGTATGGCTGTTGACATAGCACACGGCAAAGTCCGATAACAGCCTTTCAATACTGATTAAACAAAACTCCCATCTGCAAATGGGAGTTTTGTTATTTACACCTCATACATGTCACCGCCCAGTCTGGATGCAGGCTGGGCGGTGGTGAGTGTGGTGACGGGTTATGGATTATGCCATAGATTCTTAAGATTTGCGTAGCCATTCAGACATGAACTTATCGTAAATCTCGTAAATACCTTGCTGATGTGTCAGCAACTGTTTTTCAGTTAGAGCCAAAGCCGATTTTTGCACACTGCTGGCAGAAGCTAAGTGATATCGTTTTATGAATTTTGCGCCAGTAATCTGTTTTGCCTTGCCCTCGCGACTGATAGCAACAAGCAGGTCACGCTGACGAGCCGTCAGTTGATAGAGCACGTCCTTGTAGGCTTCCTCGTTTTGATTGATGATTTGTTCTACTGCTGTGTCGACATCCTTGGCCACAACATTATCCTTTGTTGCAAAAAGTTGGTTGAGCACTTTCTGTAGATACCATGTTGTACCGTCAAAGCGATCGTAGATTATCTTGACCACACCTTCGGCTATCTGCTTGCCGGCTTTCTCAAAATGTTCTTTTGCAAAAACCTCATATTCGGGCAATGCAACAGGCTTGAGGAACATCATCGAAACACTCTGGTAAAAAGGTCTTGCTGGTGACGAGAACATCTCGCTCATCATGCTCTTTTGGGAACCGGAGAATATGAACACCGCATTACGACATTCCTGAACGTAAGTTCGCATCAGTTCCTCGACATTTTTTTCAGGATAACCGGCTATGACTTGAAACTCATCTATGGCAACTATACATTTCTTGTCTGCAGCCTTCAGATAGTTGAAAATCTCTTCCAATGTAAAATTGGGCGACTTGATGTCCCCTATACCCACATTCCAACTGGCATTTCCCTGACCGTCGAAGGATATGCCTGTGCGTAGTGATGTCACAAAGCGAAGGAAACCGTCTATAGCTGACTGCCCGCGCGGTTTTAGCCGATTAACGATGCCTTGTCCCATCCGATAAACCATATCCTGCAAGTTCTTTGTTGCATAAATGTCTATGAGGAATGTGTAATACTGGTCCTGAATTTCTTTTTGTGCAAAGCAGTGATGAATCAGTCCTGTCTTGCCCATACGGCGTGGAGAAATCAATGCAGCATGATTGCCATTAGTTAGCATCGTAACTAATTCTTGAGTCTCTGTTTTGCGGTCGCAGAAATACGCTGAGGACTCGTAGCCATAGGTAATAAATGGATTGTCAATCATAAATAAAATCCTTTTTAATGAGGGCAAAGTTACATGCTTTTATTTACACATCCAAATAATTATCCAAAAAAGATTATCTAAATCAGATAATTTGCGTATTTCTGAGAGATATCAGGCATTCCATAAGCTATATCCCCTCGCTTTCCTTTGTCTTCATTGCCATAAATCCCACATTTTTCAAAAACACCTCAAACATGTCACCGCCCAGTCTGGATGCGGGCTGGGCGTGACTAAGATCATTCCTCGTAGAGTAGATGCAAGCAGGGGGAGCATCCCTAAATGACTACTCCCCCTGCATACGCTTGACTTATTTCTTCTTGATTGTGAACTCCACTTTTTGTATTCCGCGCATTTTGCTCTACTTGCCGTTGACGAACTCGTCGATGTCCTTGATGGCTTTGTTCAGCGAGCGCATTTCGCGATTAAAGACAAAGAAAAGTATTGGTGCAATTATGAAGAACATCACAATTGAAATCACAAGCCTACTGGATGGGATGTTTGTGCCGTGGTGAACTTCAAGCAGGAACCAGATAAACCAGAGAAGAAGAAAAGGAACAGCAAAGAAAGTGTAAAGCTTCTCTCTACGTTTGTAAGTCCTCAGTCTTTGTTGTGCGTTGATTACATCGTTAGCTGCCAGATACTTGTCTTGGATGGTGCTAACATTCCAGAAATTGAAAAATGCCTCGAAAACCATTACTATACATACGGCAATGATTGGCAGCCACGAAATACCGACTATGCTTTTTAAGAGATAAACGATTAACGGCACCAATGCCAAGTCAACGGCGGCGCCCCAGACACACATTTGCTTAATCCACGACACATGGCCCCTCATCGCTTTTTCCAGCATCTGACGGCTGACAATCTCCTGATGCTCCAAACGGTTCTTAAACTCTGCGACCTGACTGCGCAGTTGCTCCAATTCTTGTAGGTTATTATTCTGATTATCCATAATGTTTTGTAGTTTTATTGGTTCGACATATTCTTTAGTTCTTCCTTGATGCGGTAGAGGCGCACGCTGACGTTCTTCACCGTGATGCCCATGACGGCGGCAATCTCCTCGTAGGTCATGTTCTCCAGCCAAAGCAGGATGATGGCGCGGTCGAACTGGCCTAGCCGTGAGATGCGCTGGCGCAGCATTTCCATTTGGCGCGAGTTCTGGTTGGTCTCCGCCTCCTCGTAGGGGTCGATGTCCATCGTCAGCGGCACCGTCTTGTTTCGTCGTTTCTTACGGTCGAGCGAGATGCAGACGTTCAGGCTGACGCGGTAAATCCAGGAGCGCACATCGCCACGCTCCTCAAACGAGGGCAGGCTCTTCCACAGGTTGATGAGCACCTCTTGGAATAAGTCGGCCACCTCGTCCTGGTCGTTGGAGAACATGTAGCAGACGGTGTAAATCGTGCTGCGGTTCTCCCTGACCAATCGTTCAAATTCTCTTTCTAAGTCTTTCATTGATTCATTGTTTAATTGACTCGTTCTGATAAGAAATCGCACGAAGGTGGCAAAAAACTACAAAATATTGGAACTTTTTTCAAATTATCTTCATTTTATAATAGAAACGGGGCATTAGCCTGTTATTTTTTGCTGGCCAATGCCCCGATTTGGGTTGTTCTCCATAATCCTTACGGTTTTCCGAAAGTTAGACATAAAGTGATTGGGTCACATCTTCTTATATATGCTAAACGGAAGATGCTTGTTGATGATGGCGAGGACGTGCCAACGCTTGGTGACGTATGCCTTGGACTTCTCCTTGCGAATAGCGTCAACGATTTGATTGGCTACTTTCTCGACAGGCATCACCCAAAACGATCCGTACTAAGGCGATTCTCCAGAGTTTCGTTACTCTCATTTTTTATGTTACCTTTTTGCGAACTGTTTGAATCTGAATGTGTGGAAGATGTCGCCTGCTGTAACGGTAAGTTGGAGCGGTCGTTCTTCCTTTGTGTCATTTTCCTTGAAAACGACCTTTAGTTTATTCCCGCTTATCTCTGCCTTGAACCAATCAGCCGTTATAGTATGATTGTCATTCTTTTCGCGGGGAGGATAATAGTATTCTCCGTTCGACGAGGCATTGTCTATCCACGGAGACGAATAGTTACGACACGAAAACGTAAACTCGCTGCCGGCTTCCGAAACATTATAAATGCCATCGGTTGTCTGGACAGGCACTTCTGCTTTCCAAACCATAGGGTCCCACTTCCCGTCTGGGTCGTCGCAGCTTGAGGCGAAGGAGAAAACAGCAAGCAGCATAATAATGTTTCTCAAAATCTTCATTGTATTCATTTTGTTTTCATTTTTGATGTATTATTCTATCAGCCAACGCCTAAACACAAGCATTAATCTTTATCATCTTGGCTGAGTATATTTGCCATATTGTATCCTGTTTTACAAATTTAGATGCAAAGTTATAACTTTTCGTGCAAATCAAGACAACTTATCATGTTAAATAACGTCAAGAAACCGGTTATTAACTCATTTTTGCCTTAAGGTGCCACCTCAAGGGAAGGCCACAAACAACCGAATAAAATTGTCACAAACAACCGAAAAATCAATGATTAATTTGTGCAATTCAATAAGTATCAGTAACTTAGATGCCAAACTGATAAACGATGGTGCTGAAGCTTTGAAAACACTTGCAGAGACCATTGATACTACAAAGATGAAGAATCCGTCGTTTATGATGGTCGTTACGGCTGTCGGACCGTATGCTTACCAACGGCCAGATGGCGTGTTTGTGGTTCCAATCGGCTGTATGAAAGACTAAGAATATAACGAAACCATCACCGCTTCCTCGACTTGAAACGCATATCCGTCCGCAGCTTGCGCTCCAGAATCAAGAGCATTTAGCCGTTGATGACACAAAAACATGGGTACTTTTGACAGCCGATGTCTGCACTCCAAGTACCATATTAATTGGTAATGATATAGGAGTTGACCTGCAAACCCCGTAGGGGTGGTTGGAACTTAGACAGGGTGTGGAGCGTAGCGGAACCCCTGTTCCTAGAGCATAGTATATAGAGTGCCGTAGGTACGACGGAATTATTAAGCTTACTCCTACGTACCTACGGCACTTTATATACCTCCTGACATGATACAGGGGTTCCGTTCGCTTCGCTCACTCCACACCCTGCCTAAATTCCAACGCCCTTCCAGGGCTTATTTCCCTTTGAATAGGTCAACTCCTATATCATTCCCA